>CEPO01010530.1_pt1 | contig 36353 bp, 35 predicted proteins | sample 530481 | NCBI WGS metagenome assembly CEPO01 (sample SAMEA2620198, study PRJEB7988) | marine metagenome | biome: marine biome (ENVO:00000447); feature: surface water layer (ENVO:00002042); material: "saline water (ENVO:00002010), including plankton (ENVO:xxxxxxxx)" | depth 5 m
CCCCCTCTCCCTGAACAGGGAGAGGGGGCTTTAACGCCACCACCGCAGAGATCGCCAGGGACATGGCGAATTTGTCTGCATTGGCGAGCACATGTTCGAGGCGTTTGAGGCGGGCAAAGACATGCCCTGCATCCACGACTTTGAGGTCGTCCGGCAGCATGTGATAGGGGCGCGGCCGACGCGGACGTTTACGCTTGCCCGTGCTCTCGATGACGGGCGTGAGGACCTTGAACCCGTTGAGCCGTGGAAGCTCGCGCCGGTTCTCCCGCATCTCCTGATCCTGACGCTGGGCGTAAGTGAGGCCTCGGGGCGTGGCGGGAGCGCGCGGCTCTGGCGGCTCGCCCACGCGGCCCATCTCGATGATACGGGCGGTCAGAAACAGGATGAAACAGCGGAGGTGATATTCAAGGCGGAGCACATGGGTCATGGCCTGTTTGATCATCCAGCGCTGCATGTGGGGGCGGAGTTTCATCGTCTTGCGATGGGTCTCAATCGCCTCATGCTCAGGGAGATGGGTGTAGTTTTTCCGCGCCTGATCAATCAGCCAGGGCGGGTCTTCCGTGTCTCGCTCGGCGTTATCGACAAGGCCATCAATATAGCCGCGCAAACGCTGAGCCAGATGAACGGGCTCAGAGGAAAGCGGCTTGGGTTGATCGTCCTCGTCATGCATGGCGACAAGTATGGGGTCGGATCAGAGGGGTGGGATAAGTTTTAATTGTTGATCTCACGCCAGTTCGCGTCGCTCACGGCTCCGATAAGGCGGGCATTCGCCCGTCGCCCGGTCGGGCTCTGTCGAGCTGCGCTCGGTACGTAGGGTGGATTAGCGGAGCGTAATCCACCGTTTGACGATTACGGTGCATTACGGTCTCCGCCCAATACACTCTTCCCTATGCACACCATTGAATTATTGGGCGAAGTGAACGCCAGATTCGATATATGTTCGAATGGATGAGGCTGTCCCAGATGGAAATGCAAGTCGGAACCGCAAGTGACCCGCGTGGCGCTCAACATTTTCCATAAAATCGGGATATGCACTCAGCGGCAAATTGACAGTGACGTTGTACCCCTCCTCTTCATGTTCGAAAACTTGCCGTGATGAATCGCAGGCACGCAGCAAATCTTCGTCTTCGAGGAATCTGAATCTGACCTCGCGAGCCTCAAATGTGTGGTGCTCGTTTGATCTCGTCTCCCCCTGAAAATGGACCAAGATCAACTGTTTTCGGTTTTCGGGCAGTAGCCTGAAATCAGGATACTGCGAACTGATTGTATAGCCACGGGGATAGAACTGCGTCGAACACCAACCGTTGCTGGCTGAGCAGGACAATAAAGCGCCACGGCATCGAGATTCTTCAGTCTGAACAGGTGTCCCACCCTTCACGCTCTGAGTGGGTTGAACGAGTGCATCCAGCTCAACAGTTTGATCTAATTGAGCCCAAAGCTCATCTGCCGCCGCGGTTTCATGCGCTTGAGCCGATGAAGAGGAGTGCATTCCTGCACACGCAGTCAAAACAAGAGAAAAGAGAAGACAAGAAACACGCATAAACACCCCCAGTTTAAGCACATGAATGGCCTGCCAAATTCGCCTAAGGCGAAAAATTCAGCCATATGCAACATAAGGCTGATTTGGGGAAATTGTCATCTCAGAATGGCCGAAAGAGACATCAGGGACTCAAGCGTTTGAATAATCAAGTTATCCTGGTGCATTACGGCATGCGCCTAATGCACCCTACCCGATGCAGAGCATCGGACTGATGACTTTCAAGACGTCACTTCCTGCGCTAGCCTCCATGTCGGGAGGACGTGATGACAATACCTGACGAAGAAATGGGCGAATATAAACTGCGCTTCGTGAAGGACGCGAACGGAGACGGCTTTAGCGGACGCGCCTTCAGCAAAGCAGACAAAGGCGAAATACTGCGAGCCGACAGTCTTGAAGAATTACGAGCAAAGCTCGCCAACTATGTAGGCAGAGTGCATCCCAATTATTTCGGATGGGATGGCGCGATGAAGAGATTTTCAACGCTGTTTCCTGATGGGTTCCAGTCCGATTATTATTGCAAAAAAGAGCGGAATTATAAGCTCGTCGCACGTGACCATCTGGCAGAACATTTCCCGCCGGAGCTGGCCATGTCTGGCAATCGAGATACTGAGGCCGCGCTCGAGGGCTATCGCAAGACGAACATGCTTTCGAAATTTGAACAGATGCGCGTGCAAGAACTTCTCCGCGGCTCAAACGCTCAGGCCTTCATCGCTGGCGCGGCAGACATAGTTTTGGGCGATCTCGATACAGGTTTTTCACGGATGATCGCGGCAGCAAAGCCTCACGATGCTGCTAAATGGCCTGTTCTGACTTACCTTCCGTTCTTCTGGTCGCCCAAGACGCAGATGTTTCTTAAACCGACGGTGACAAAGGACTTCGCCGAGCGTGTTGGTCATCGTTTTCAATATGATTATGAGCCGACACCGAACGTAGTTACCTATCGAAGTCTGTTGAACTTGGCATCACAGACCGCTCAGAAAACGTCCGACCTGGGTCCACGTGACAATATTGACGTTCAAAGTTTTATATGGGCCGTCGGCGCATACACGGATGCTGATCTGCCGGATTGAATTAAATCTGCTTCCTTGGGGTGTGGTTCGAATGGACGTTTATTCCGCTTCCGATCCCCCTCACACCTCATTCGGATCATAATTGAGGATGGGCCCGAGCCATTTTTCTGCCTTGTGGACATCCCAGCCCTTGCGGGTCGCATAGCTTTCCACCTGATCGCGCTCGATGCGGCCGACGGCGAAATAGACGCTGTCCGGGTGTGAGAAATAGAGGCCCGAGACGCTGGCCGCGGGTGACATGGCGAAGCTGGAGGTGAGCTTTGTGCCGGTGCGGTTTTCAGCATCCAGAAGACGGAAGATAGTTTCTTTTTCGGTGTGGTCTGGCTGGCAGGGATAGCCCGGCGCGGGGCGGATACCCTGATAGGCTTCCTTTATGAGATCATCGACCGAATAGGCCTCGTCAGAGGCATAGGCCCAATGGGTTTTGCGGACCTGCTCGTGGAGCGCTTCGGCAGCGGCCTCGGCAAACCGGTCGGCCAGCGATTTTACGAGAATGGCGGAATAATCGTCATTCGCCTGTTCGAAGGGCTTGGAGTAGGTTTCCTCACCAAAGACAGAGACCGCGAAGGCGCCAATATGGTCGCCGCCCTTTGGCGAGACAAAGTCTGCGAGGGCGAAATTCGGGCGCTGGTTGTCTTTCACCATTTGCTGGCGGAGCGTGTAGAGCGTCTCGCCATTGTCGAGCGCGATGTCGTCGCCCTGGGATTTGGCCGGCCAGAAGCCGAGCACGCCTTTCGCCTCGAACCAGCCCTCGCCGATAATGCGCTGAAGCATGGATTGGGCATCATTCCAGAGCGAGGTGGCGGCTTCGCCGACCTTCTCGTCTTCCAGGATCATCGGATAGCGGCCTGCGAGCGACCAGCTGGCGAAGAAAGGCGTCCAGTCGATATAGCGGGAGAGATCGCCTAGGTCGAAGCTGACCTCCTTCACGCCGGTGAAGGTTGGCGCTGGCGGGGTGTAGGTCTCCCAGTCGATGGGGACGTGTTTTTCGCGGGCCTCGGCGATGGGCAGGCGCGGCTTGGGCGGGCCGCCGGCGCGGCTTTCGCGGATACGGTCGTATTTGGCGCGGGCTGAGTCCCAGTAATGGGCCTTGTCGTCGCCGAGCAGAGCCGAGACCGTGCCGACGGCGCGGGAGGCATCGTTCACATGGATGACGGGCTGGCGCTTATAGGCTGGCTCGATCTTGATGGCGGTGTGGGCAGGGCTGGTGGTGGCGCCGCCGATTAGGAGCGGGATATCCATCTCGCGGCGTTCCATCTCTTTTGCCACTTCGACCATTTCATCAAGGCTCGGCGTGATGAGACCGGAGAGGCCCACCATGTCGGCTTTTTCTTCGATGGCGGTGTCGAGGATTTTTTCGAGCGGCACCATGACGCCGAGGTCGACGATTTCATAGCCGTTACAGGCAAGCACCACGCCGACAATGTTCTTTCCGATATCGTGGACATCGCCCTTCACCGTGGCGAGGACCACCTTGCCGTTGGATTCGTCTTCCGTACCGAGGCGGCGCTTTTCCTCTTCCATATAGGGGATGAGGTGGGCGACGGCGGCCTTCATGACGCGGGCTGATTTCACGACCTGCGGCAGGAACATTTTTCCGGCGCCGAAGAGATCGCCTACGACATTCATGCCGTCCATGAGCGGGCCTTCAATGACGTGGAGCGGGCGTTCGACCGACTGGCGGGCTTCTTCGGTATCTTCAACGATGAATTCGGTGATGCCGTGGACGAGGGCGTGCTTGAGACGCTCTTTCACTGGCTTTTCGCGCCAGGACATGTCGCGCTCGACTGTTTTGCCCTTCTGGCCGCGATATTCCTCGGCGATCTCGAGCAGGCGGTCGGTGGAGTCCTCGCGGCGGTTGAGGATGACGTCCTCGACGGCGTCACGGAGTTTGGGGTCGATCTCGTCATAAATGTCGAGCTGACCGGCATTCACGATACCCATATCCATGCCCGCGGGGATGGCGTGGTAGAGAAAGACCGAGTGCATGGCGCGGCGAACCGGCTCATTTCCGCGGAAGGAGAAGGAGACGTTAGACAGGCCACCTGAGATGTGGCAGCCCGGGCAAGTCTCACGAATGCGGCGCGTGGCTTCGATGAAGTCCACGGCGTAGTTATTGTGCTCTTCAATACCGGTGGCGACCGCGAAGATGTTCGGGTCGAAGATGATGTCTTCCGGTGCGAAGCCGACTTCTTCGGTGAGGATTTTGTAGGCGCGCTGACAGATCTCGACCTTGCGCTCTTCGGTATCGGCCTGACCGACTTCGTCAAACGCCATGACGACGACCGCCGCACCATAGGCAAGGCATTTGCGGGCGTGATCGAGGAATTGTTCTTCCCCCTCTTTCAGGGAGATGGAGTTCACAATCGCCTTGCCCTGCACGCATTTGAGGCCGGCTTCGATGACCTCCCATTTCGAGCTGTCGATCATGACCGGCACACGGGCGATGTCGGGCTCGGCGGCGATCAGGTTCAGGAAGGTGCGCATGGCCGCGACAGAGTCGAGCAGACCCGCATCCATATTCACGTCGATCACCTGCGCGCCGTTTTCGACTTGCTCGCGCGCGACATCAAGCGCGGTGGTGTAATCGTCCTTCTCGATCAGTTTACGGAATTTGGCGGATCCGGTGACATTGGTACGTTCACCGACATTGACGAAACTGGCTGTGCTCTCAGAAGTCATATAAACCTTGGCGCATATGATTGATTTACGCCCTTCATAGAGGGTTTGCACGTATTCACAAAGCCCAAGGCGCGGGTTTTCCGATCTTTCTTCACAATTGGTGGTGAGACATCAGCGGAATGGGGGGATTACGAGTTTCGAATGTCCATCATGTGAGCCTGATGCTGAGCATGGTCGAGGCCGCCAGAGCCGTCATTTCCGCCGCCACCCTTGCCGCCCTTCCCAAACAGAACGGCAAGAAAGACCAGAATTGCTCCGATAACGGCAATCGTCTGGGTGAGGATCATGTTGGAGAAAATAATACCGATGACGAGACTGAGGAACACATAGACGACGATCGCTGCGACTGTCGCGATAATGCCTTTGATCACCCATTTCATATCTAATGCCCTCCAGCTCAGAAAACCTATTCGATCCCCGGCAGACCATCAATGCTGGCAACATTCTTCCGATAATTGGCCTGGGTTTCGGTGTCGCCATGCTTTTCGTAGGAATGGTCCCAGTTGCGTTTCAGCTGATCGCGATGGTCTTTGAAGTCCATGAAGGGCACGCCCCAGCCACAGCTATCCTGCACACGGTCAATCTTCAGCGTGAGAATGGAGCGCGCTTTATCGAAGTCAGGGAACATTTTGAGCAGTTCAGGAAAACGCGGATCGTCGAACTGGACCGCCTCGCCTTTGCCATAGAGCCGGAGAATATTCGCCGGCCCCTCAAACGCGCAGAACATGATGGTCATGCGCCCATTCTCTTTCACATGAGCGAGCGTTTCGATGCCGGATCCGCCAAGATCCAGCCAGGCAACCGTATTATCATCCAGCACAACAAAACTGTCATAGCCCTTGGGAGACAGATTGACGTGCCCGTCAGCTGACAGCGGAGCCGTGGCGACAAAGAAGACTTTCTGTCGGGCGATGAAGTCTTTCTGCTTCTCACCGAGTTGATCGTAAACCTTTGCCATTCCCGACATCCTTTTATCCTGCGGCGGGAGGCGAATTCTGACCAACCCGCCTTTACATCTTCGCCCTTACTGGAATGGTTATCACGTCACAGCAATGGTGAACATGTACATTTGTAGGTACAATGTATGTTGTATATCTCACCTGTTGTTTCAATTTTTCTTTGAATTATGGTGTATTTAAAATTATGAATTCTTATTAATAATCCGAATTCACGAAATTTTTAGCAAAAATTTTTCAATAGTTCAGTCCATTAAACGAGTTCACTACACTTATATAAAAGGTACAAATTTCTGATTTTTATGAATTTTTTCAAATCTTAAGCGCGTTTTCGCATAACTGGCGCGTGAAAAATGCAACGGGAACCTACCGGAAACTGGCGCTTGACGAAGTTTAAACCCGGATGCAGTAGCGGTACTAAGCCCAAGTATAGGGCGTGTATTCAAAATATTTACCGGGAGACATTCACGCAATGAATCGCTTGCTTTCAACCTGTGCTCATTCAGCCTTTGTGCTGACACTGGGCCTTTCGGCGACGCAGTTCGCCGTCGCTCAAGAAGACGACACGGCTCCGACGACCATCGAAGCGCCTGAAGCAGAAGACGACGTTGCATATCAACAGAAAGTTGTCGTTACAGGTTCATTCATTGCCGGAACGCCTGAAGACTCTGCTCTGCCTGTTGATGTGTTCAACGCAGAAGAACTTGATGAGACCGGCGTCAGCTCGCCACTCGAATTTATTAAATCCCTGCCATCTGTTGGTTCGGTTCTTGGTGACTCCAACCAGTTTGCCGCCGGCGCCCAGGGCGCGCAGGGCCAGGGCTCGATCAACCTTCGTAACCTCGGCCCAAGCCGGAACCTCGTTCTCCTGAACGGTAAGCGGACGATCAGCTCTCCGGGCGACGGCTTTGCCAACACCCAGCTTGTTCCAATGTTCGCCCTTGAGCGTATCGAGCTTCTGAAAGACGGCGCAGCCGCCACTTATGGTTCTGACGCGATTTCAGGCGTTGCCAACTTCATCACCAAAACCGGTTTTGACGGTCTGGAACTCGACGGTGACTTCACCGCAATCGACGGTTCGAATGGCGATTACGAAGTGTCGGCCCTGTGGGGTAAGACGTTCGACAATGGCGACTTCATGATCGGTATCGGTCACCAGCACCGCTCTGAGCTTTCGACCACCGAGCGTGACTTCGTGGTTCAGCCTTACAGCGTGAACCCGGCCCAATGGTCGGTTCTGGGCAATCCAAGCACATACATTCCAAAGCTTGGCCCACTCTCCCAAGGCGCAGCGGGGACCTCACTCGGCCTCGTGATTGACGGTCAGAACGTCAATGCGTGTGATTCTATTGGCGGCGAAGTCGGTTCAACATCTGGCCTGCCGATCTGTCGCTTCAACTATATTCCGTTTGACAACCTCGTTGAGGACACCGACCGCTATCAGATCTTCACCTCTTTCAACGCCGATCTGTCACCAGAATTCCGCATCAATGCGGAAGCGCTGTATGCGAAAACTGACACGGTCAATAACCGTTATTCGCCAAGCTTCCCGCCGACACAAGGTCCGAAAGGCCCTGGTTCGACCTATGCGTTCGATGTACCGGACACCAATCCGGGCTATGCGGCCTTCGTCGCTCAGTCTGGTCTGACGGGTGGCCCTGCTGACCCGTTCACGGCGGGTACGCCAGCAAACGCTTTTGGTAGCTATTCCTCAATCCTGCTCGGCCGTCCAATCGGCTTTGGTGGCGCAGAAGAACTGTTTGGCGGCAAAGGCGGCCAGGTCGGTCAGGCACGTGACGATGCGTTCCGTGTTTCCGGTGGCTTTGAATGGGATGTCTGGGAAGATGCGACCTGGTCAACCGATTTGACCTTCTTCCAGACCAACCGTCTGTTCTTCAACCCGGATATTGTTGGTCAGCGTCTGCAGGATGCTCTGGAAGGCTTTGGTGGCCCGAATTGTGACCGCACAACGGGTACAGCGGGCGCTGGCGATTGTATGTGGTTCAACCCATTCATCAACGCGCACGCCACCAACCCAGCAACCGGCGCAGCAAACCCTGCCTATGTGGCCGGGAATGAGAACAGCCGAGAGATTCTCGACCATCTCTATGTCGATAACGGCACCGACCAGAGCGAAGACGTGTTTGTCTTCGACACGGTTTTGGCTGGCATGACAGGTTGGGACCTGGGCGCAGGCGAGATTGCTTACGCTGTGGGTGGCCAGTATCGCCACTCCAACTTCTCAAGCGATCCGATCAATGATCTGTCTAACGCTGATATCAATCCGTGTGCAGTTGAAGGCGACAATGGCTGCCTGACCAATGGCGATCCGATCATTGGACCGTTCATCTTCCTGGGTCAGTCCACTGAATCCCGTCTGCAACAAAGCGTTTATGCCGCGTTTGCCGAGGTGAAAGTTCCGCTGCTTGATACGCTGGAAGCCACTCTGGCCGTGCGTTTCGAAGATTATGGCGGCGGTGTTGGTTCAACCACTGACCCGAAACTGTCTCTTCGCTATGAGCCAACTGACTGGCTGGTTCTGCGGGCCTCTACCGGTACGACCTTCCGTGGCCCACTTCCGAGTTCTGTCCGTTCGGGTCGTCTGGCCACAGGCCTTGCGAACATCACCGCAGCTGGCAGCAACTTCAAATCAGTTGATAGCTTCGGTAACCCGAATCTGAGCCCTGAATCAGCCTTCACCTACAACCTTGGTGCGGTGTTCGACTTCAACAATGGCCTCAGAGCGTCTGTCGACTATTGGAGCTATGACTTCGAAGACGAGATCACTTCGACCCCTGCTCAGCAGGTCGCGTCAGCTGTCGCAAACGGTCAGACCTCGGGCACAGATCCTGTCGATTGTTCGCACCCGCTTGCCTATCTGATCACCTTCGCTGGCAACACCTGTACGCAAGGCGTGACGGTCGGCAACGACATTCAGCGCGTTCGTACGGATGTTGTGAACGGCCCTGGCGTGAAAACCTCAGGTATCGACTATTCCATCAGCTATGGCTGGGATCTCGGTCCCGGTTATATGACGGTCGGTTCTGCGGGTACCTACACTCTGGAATATGATGTTCGTGAGTTCGAACTCGGTGGCGTAACCTTCGCGCCAGGATATGACGCAGTTGGCTTCCTCAACTGGAACCGGTCTGCGCCTGCGATCTCTGAGCTGAAGAACAACATCTTCGCGACTTACGGGTTCAACGACTGGACCTTCCGCTATCAGGGTGAATACACCAGCGGCGTTGAAGACAACCGTGACGCCATCATCTACGGCAAAAACGGCGAAGACTACTTCCAGCATGACCTTCTGGCGTTCTGGGATGTGCCGGTTGATTTCGCTGATGTGACACTCAACGCAGCTGTTGAGAACATCACGGATGAAGAACCATCACCGGCTCAGCTCGAGCTTTCTTACAACCCTTATGTGGGTAATGCGCTCGGCCGGACATTCTCCATCGGCGCGAAAATCCGCTATTAAGTTAGACGTTTCCTCCTAACTGCGCGGGCCTGTCTTCGGACAGGCCCTTTTTTTATGTGCTGGCTGCGGATCGCTCCAACGCCCTCATGCGCTTGTCAAAAGCCTGCCTGGCCTTGTGATATGCCTGATCCAGTATCGGCGCGAGATGGGTGTCATAGGTCTCGCGGCTCGGCGACAGAATCGCCGCCCAGCCCATCCAGCCATAGACCGGGTGCGGTGTCAGGGTATTGAGTGTGGTGAAATCCCACTCCCCTTCTATGCTCTGGCCTTGCGCCGGGCGAGTCGGTCGTTTGCCAAACCGGGCCTCAAACGCTTTGACTGGGAGACCGATATTGAGCCGCCAGACGCCCTCTCTGTTTATGTGAGACGCTGAATCATTCTCGCCATCTTTCAACTTCATGGTCGCAAAATACGTCCCGTTTGAGAGGCGGTTTTCAGGATTGTAGAAAAAGGATTGATCGCCCCAGAACGGCTTGAAGATCACGCCGTCATAAGTGCTGCAGATGATGTCAGTCAGATCTTCAGGTGTCATGCCCGGCTCATAAACCGTCGAGGGGCCAATTTCCGTCAGCAATATTCTCACACCCATCTACCGACCGAACATACCAATAGACCCAGGCAAGCTCGCCTGTGGGCGCACCGTCTGCATCGAGAACGGGTCGCCTCACGCGGTGGTATAGAGATCGATCGGGGCGGGCATGATCGACGTCTTCGAACTCATCCAGCAGCGGCAGAATTGAGATGTCATCAAGCCGGTATAGCAGCCCTTGCGTCAGGCCCCTTCCTTCAACCACGCCCGGATAGTACGCGACGCGATAGAGGTCTCCACGAATGAAGGCAGGCGAGAGGAAGGCACCGTTTGCCTCAAAGTCGATATGGTCCGGCATGCCTGCCGCACCCTGCTTCAGGAGTCCGTAGAAAAAGAAGAGATCGCCGGGTTGCACCGGGCCGTTTGCAGTCATTTCAACTTCTGAACTTTCACGTCAGTTTTTGTAAAATCCTTGCCCGCAAATAAAAGAGGAATGCCTTCTGCCATCGCGAAACCATAGGAGAGACAATCGCCAAAATTGAGCGCCGATGGCTCTTTGCCTCTGCCTTGGCCGAAACGCGCAAAACCTTCTAAAGCACAGGACATATGGCTTTCGCTGAATGGTGCAATCTCAACTCCAAGAGCCTTGCAATAGTTCGCCATCAACACCGCCCCGCCGGCACCTTCAAGCCGACGTTCTGCCGCAATTGTAGCTTCTACAAAGCCGGGAGCCGAAATAACCAATTCACCCGGTCTTTGCCGCAGAAAGTCCGAATATAACTGAGCGTCTTCTTCCTGCCTAAGCACCGTCAGAAGTGCAGACGCATCGACTGCGATCATTTTGGTAAACCGTCACGGTCGTATAAAATTTCAGAGTGGTCCCGTTCATCTCTGACGGGCCAGCTTCTCATTTTCTCAAGGATATCGTCAATTTCACGCTGACGAACATCCTCCTTCACCTGCTCCTGCAAATGATGATTTTCGAGCCATTCGGTAACGGCCATGCGTATGGATTCTGTGATCGGAACACCAGCTGTCTCAGCCATTTTGCGGATCAGTGATTCCACTTCATCATTTTTTATGCTGATCCCCACGAAACGACTCCATTTCCAGAAATTACTTGGTATTCTAGAATAGCATAAATTGGGTAGAATTTCCAGCACAGTCCTTTACTGCGCCGTCTTCATCGCGACCCAAATGGCCACCAGCACCAGCAAGACTGCAAAGACCCAACCGATAACACGTCGTCTTTGCGGGTGCTGAAGCAGGCCCGATACAACCCCGGACATCAGCACAATGGCCAGGTGAATGGCCGTGGCTACGCCGACATAGATCAGGGTGAGAAGGAAGAATTGCCCGGTATAGTTCGGCTCCACAGAGATAAAGCTTGGCAGAACAGCCATATAGAAAAGGAAGGCTTTCGGGTTGAGAAGGTTTGTGACGAGGCCGCGGGTGAAGCTCTCGCGCAAGAGTTCGTTCTGAGGCAGGGTTTCGAGTGGTCGGTTCGCGTCCTGCAAGGTATCCCAGGCGAGATAAAGAAGATAGGCGACTCCGCTCCAGCGCAGGGTTTCGTAGAGTACGCGGTTTTCAGCCACGAAAGTGGAGAAGCCCAGCATAGCCAGAACACCCACAATGAAGAGCCCGAGCGCAACACCTGTAGCCACCGCATATCCCGCCTTCCGGCCATGTTGCGCACTCAGAAGCGCGATGTAGAGCATGTTGGGCCCTGGGGTGAGCTCAATGGCCAGGGCGGCAAGGAGGAAGGGCAGCAGCTCCAAGCGCGTCAGGCCATTTCGAACGGCTCGAGGCCTGCCAGACGCAGCGTGTGCTTGTCTTCCACCGGCTGACGCGGTGTGACGCCCTCCACGGCTTTGGCGATGGCTTCGATGTGCGCCGGGGTCGTCCCGCAACAGCCACCGACAACGTTAAGAAGCCCATCTTTCGCCCATTTCTCGATGTGCGCAGCGGTTTGCTCAGGTGTCTCGTCGTAAGAGCCCATTTCATTTGGGAGACCAGCATTCGGGTGTGCCGACACAAAGCAATCTGAAACGCGCGACAAGCTGGCCACGTGCGGGCGCATCAGTTCAGCACCGAGCGCGCAGTTAAAGCCGACGGCAAACGGTTTGGCGTGACGGATGGAGTTATAGAAGGCTTCGACTGTCTGGCCTGAGAGTGTGCGGCCAGACCGGTCGGTGATCGTACCGGAAATCCAGATCGGCAGGCGCTCATGGCCTTCCGCCTCTAGATCGCGAATGGCTTTGATCGCGGCTTTGCAGTTGAGTGTGTCAGTGATCGTCTCGATGACATAAAGGTCGACGCCGCCCTCATAGAGACCCTTCACCTGATGTCGATAGGTTTCATAAACCTGATCGAACGTGACAGACCGGGCGCCAGGGTCATTCACATCGGGTGACATGGACAGCATTTTGTTGAGCGGGCCGATGGCACCTGCAAGAAAGCGCGGTTTGTGCGGTTCTTTCTCCGTCCAGGCATCAGCGCGCTGGCGGCCAATCTTTGCGCCCTCGAAATTGATGTCGTAGACTGCCTCGGCATCCAGCTCATAATCATCCTGCGCAATCGTGGTGCCGCAGAATGTGTTGGTTTCCGAGATGTCGGCCCCTGCCCCGAAATATTCATCGTGAATATCCGCAATGATATCCGGACGGGTCAGATTGAGAATGTCGTTATTGCCTTTCATCTGGCCTTTGAACGCCTGGAAGCGATCACCGCGATAATCCTGCTCCTCAAGGCCCTTGTTCTGGATCAGAACGCCCCAGGATCCGTCAAACACAAGGATGCGGTCTTTTGCGGATGCGATCAGTTTTTCAACGCGTTGTGTTCTGTCAGACATGAGACACCTCTCTCTGTGAATTCTTCATTCGGTCGACTCCAAGGGGGCCGACGGTGGTATAAGCGGCTGACATCCTGCGGACGTCTGCCGATCTTTGAGCATTTTGGTCAATGTACGGGCCAACGCAGCTGTCTGCGGCTCAACGGCAATGCCAACTGGCTTGATGAGCGGACAGCTGAGCGGTCCGTCACCCTCTTCTCCGAGATCCGCCGTGCAGGCCTCGAGATAGGCAATACTTTCGGGCAGCGCTGCGCATGGCGCCTGCATGGTCCGGAACAGATCCTGTGAGAACTGTGTATTCTGTTGGTAGCCGGATGATGGCCCGCCATCATCGGTGATAATGACCAGCGCGATCAGAGCCAGGAAAAGCCCGATCAAAAGCCAGTTCATATATTTGTCTGTCTTCCGAAGAATTTCGGAGTGTTTCAGGCTGAGCATCCGGCCAGACATACACCAATCTCCAGACGCCGTCGCGTTCTAAGCCGCCTGAGATGCCGGGCGCAGCCCGAGCAATCGACAGGTCGCCAGAGCAAGGTCGGCTTTGTTCAGCGTGTAGAAGTGGAAATCCTTCACCCCCTGATCGGCAAGCTTCATGGTGAGATCTGCCGCCACATTGGCCGTGATCAGCTCACGTTGCTGGGCGTCGTCATCCAGTCCTTCATAAAGCTCATGCAGCCAGTTTGGCACGGACGCACCACACAGGCCCGAAATCCGCTTCAGCCCCTTAAAGTTTGGCTGCAGCATGACGCCGGGCACGATTGGCATGTTGATGCCATAATCGCGCGCCGCATCCAGGAATTTGAGATAAGGCTCGGGCTCGAAGAAGAATTGCGTAATGGCCCGGTCCGCCCCTGCATCCTGCTTGGCTTTCAGAAGTTCCAGATCCTTTTCCAGCCCCTGACTATCCGGGTGTGGTTCAGGATAGGCCGCAACCGAAATTTCAAACTTCTTGCCGAATTCTGGCTTGTGCGCACGAATGGCCTCGATCAGTTCAACCGATCCCGTGAAGCCTTCCGGATGTGGCGTAAATTTCGCGCCCATGCCTTCGGGCGCATCGCCGCGTAGCGCCACGATGTGGCCAACACCGGCATCGAGATAATCATCCACCACGCCCATGACCTCAGCCTTGGACGCGCCGACGCAAGTAAGGTGCGCCGCTGGCGTGAGATCCGTCTCATCCACCATGCGCTTGACTGTGCGGTGTGTCCGGTCACGCGTGGACCCGCCTGCACCATAGGTGACAGAAACGAATTTCGGATGGACAGGTTCGAGGCGACGCACAGAATCCCAGAGCGCTTCTTCCGCTTTTTCGCTTTTCGGCGGAAAGAACTCAAACGAAACCTCGATGTTCTTGGGAGTGTTTTGAAGGCTCATGCGGCTTTTTCTCCAATGAGAGGCAATTTGTCGGCAATCCAGATCGTCACTGTCAGATTGCTATCGGTTTCGGACGTCAGATGGCAGGGCGGCTGCGGGCTCAGCTTCGCGGATCGCATCCATCCTTCGACGGCATGATCATTCAGGCCGAGATGGCGGTGCTCATGTTCCGTCCGCAGGAATTCAAGCTGGTGGGGTGCGAAATCAACGATCAGCAAACGCCCGTCAGGCTTGAGAATGCGCGCGGCCTCAGAAATGATACGCTCCGGCTGATCCATATAGTGTAGCACCTGATGGATTGTAATGAGATCTGCCGTGCCGTCAGCAAACGGCGGCGCTGTCACGTCCCCAAAACGCACACTTGCCTGAGGCATTTGCGCCTGCTCGAGATTTGAGCGGGCAATGGTCAGCATTTTATGGCTCAGGTCGATGCCTTCAGCGCGTTTCACCCGATCTCCGAACAGTGTGATCATGCGTCCGGTGCCGGTACCGAAATCAACCAGATAGTCGTAGCTGCGGTCGCCCGCGGCATCCAACAAGGCTCGCTCGACCATTTGCGCCGGATAATGTTCACCGCGAACATCGTCCCAATCTTCGGCACGGCTGTTGAAATATTCCTCTGCCGCGCCTTGTCTGAGTTTCCGGACGCCTTCGAGATTCACCAGGTCGCGGGCCAGTTCAGGATGGTCGTCTGGCAGGAATTCAAGAATGGCATTGGTCAGCTCGCGCCCCGGACCATCAGCCGGCAAACGATAGAAGACCCAGGCCCCTTCTGGCAGCCGCTCGACCAGACCGGCCGCTGTCAGGAATTTCATATGCCGGGATAGGCGCGGCTGGCTGAGTTGAAGAATCTGAACCAATTCGCCAACCGCCAATTCACCATGCGACAACAGCGCGAGAACGCGAAGACGCGTCGGCTCGCCAATACTACGAAGGGCCTCAATCAACTTGTCCAAGACATACTCCTAAACCATATAAACATATCTTTATATGGTCCAAGTCAATAAGAAATACTATAATGTGTGTGTATCGTGCCACATTTCTGGCAGGAGCATTGCAAACTGCCTCCCCTATGACTTGAAACCCAAGGTCGGAAGTCAAATTTCTGCTGCAATGTACGGGCAGACTTTTTTGGCCCGATGGAACAGACGGAGCGCCAGATCAATGAAAACACTTCTGAGCACAGCTTTGATGCTGAGTCTGGCTGCGTGCGCGACCGCTCCGGGGGACACTTCCCGAAATGACCCATATGAAGATTTCAACCGGGCCATGCTGGATTTCAATCTGGGCCTGGACCGTGCCATTCTGGAACCTGTCTCCCAAGGATATCGTACGGTTACGCCTCGATGGGGGCGGGATCGGGTCAATGACTTTTTCGTCAATCTGGGCGAACCGATCACATTCGTGAACGATGTTCTTCAGGGCGATGCCGAGCGTGCAGCCCAAACCACAGTGCGGTTTGTCGTCAACTCGACGGTCGGTCTTGGCGGCTTTTTCGACATTATGCGCTTTGAAGGCCTGGAATCGCATGACGAGGATTTTGGCCAGACTCTGGCTGTCTGGGGCGTGGATAGCGGCCCTTACATTGTCTTGCCCCTGCTCGGGTCGACCAACCCGCGGGACATTGTCGGATTTGGATTTGACCGGGCCATGAACCCGACCAATACCATCAATTACACAACGGACAGCGATGACGAACTCCCCGTCCGGATCGGGCTCGGGGTTCTGAATGGCATCAATAGCCGGGCGGACCTTCAGGAACAGATCGAGACCCTTCGGTCTCAGCCTGAGCCCTATGTCGCGCTACGCCGAAACCATACATCCAGACGTGATGCTGAGATCAGAAATGGGCAATCTGACCCCAATGCTTACCAAGATTTGCCCGATTTTGATGATTATTAGTGTGTCGGAGGGACATCATGACACTCAGATTTAAAGCACTTGCACTTTCTGCCGGTCTCATTCTGGCCACGGGCCTTCCGGCATTTGCTGACAAGGCGACAGAAGACTTCGTGCGCAAAAACGCCAATCTGGCGCTTGCGTCTCTTAATGATCCGAACCTGACGCATGACCAGCGATCAGTCGAATTCCAGCGTCTGATGAATCAGTTTACGGATATTGAGCGCCTGTCCCGATTTGTGATCGGCAAATATGCCCGTCGGTTCTCAGATGCGGACATGGCGACCTATAAAGAAGCCTATAGCCGCTATGCTCTTGCCGTGTACGAAGCGCAGCTTGATCAATATCGCGGCAATGAAGTTGTCGTGACAGGATCTGTCGATAGAAGCGACTCCGATTCAATTGTCGATTCCGTTATTGAACGTCCTCAGGGCGATCTGCACGTGAAATGGCGTGTGTTGAAAGATGACGACAACGCGGAAGTGCCCTATCAGGTTGTCGACGTTGCACTCGACCTTGATGGCAATCTGCCTTGGCTTGCCATTGAGCAGCGCGCGCAATTCCTGTCGCTTCTTGATCGCAATAATGGTTCCGCGGCGGGCCTGATCGCCAAGATCAATGAGATGACAGATAAGCTGAAGGCTGAAGCCCGGGCAAATCGGACGGCGGCAGCAGGTGGAACTACTGGCGTCACGTCCAACGCTGGCTAAATTTTGAGCCCAATCGGCACAGACAAAAAACCCCGGCATCTCTGCCGGGGTTTTCTTTGCTCGGTACGGCTTAGTTATCGGCGCGCGGAAGCGAGTAATCCACCGGCGCCCCAGGCCCCAGATCGATCCCCAGCAAGACCCAGACGATCATGAGCAACAGTCCGGAGATCATGATCCAGATCGAATACGGGATCATGATGGCCGTGAGGGATCCGATGCCGAAGCCTTTCACCCAACGCTGAGCAAAGATAAGAATCAGCGGGAAATAGACCATAAGCGGTGTGATGATGTTTGTGCCCGAGTCACCCACGCGATAAGCTGCCGTCGAGGCGTCAGGCGAAATTCCTGCCAGCATCAGCATCGGCACCATGACCGGCGCAAGGAGCGCCCATTTTGCGCTGGCTGAGCCGACGAACAGATTGATGAGGCCGGTAAACAAAACGATCATGGCCAGGATCAAAGCGGGGTGCAGCTGCGCGCTCTCGATTGCTGCTGCACCATGTACAGCAGTGATCAGGCCCAGATTGGACCAGCCGAACATGGCCACAAAGTGCGCTGCCGCGAAGGCCAGAACCAGATAATAGCCCATATCCTTCATGGCATCGGCCATCATGCCCACGAGATCATCGCCAGATTGTATGGTCTTGGCGCACACGCCGTAGGCGACGCCTGCAGCCAGAAAGAGCACCAGAAAGGCGGCGACCAGCGAGTTGAATAAAGGTCCACAGCGCTCATACCACGCTTTGCCCGCTGCAAATTCCGCAGCATTCCGCTGTAATTCATCCGCTGGCAGACATGCCGCTGCATCAGCCTCACATTCGGCAATCGCATTTGCGGTGAACTGCGCAATGTATTCTGCATCTGTAATGTAAAGCGGTGTGCCGGGCCCAATGACGAAAAAGGTCCAGAGCGCGAAGACACCGAGCACGGACAGCCCGGCCCACATGAGGCCTTTCTTCTGATCATCATTGAGCGGTTTGTCGACGTCATCCTCAGTTGAGCCGTCAACGCCCTGCCATTTGCCGAGTTTGGGTTCGATAATTTTGTCGGTGACGAACCAGATGACAGGAATGAAGATGAGCATCATGGCCGAGATGAAATACCAGTTACCGGCGATATTCACCTGATAGTCCGGCACCAGAATTTCCGCAGCTTCCTGCGTGATCCCGTATAGAAGCGCATCCAGCTGGCCCGGTGCGAAGTTCGCAGAGAAGCCGCCGGAGACACCGGCAAAGGCGGCCGCAATGCCCGCAATCGGATGACGGCCTGCTGAAGCGAAAAGAATGCCGGCGAGCGGAATCAGCACGACATAGGCCGCGTCCGCCGCGTGGTTGCCTGCCATGGCAACAAAGGCTACCACCGGTGTCAGAAGATATTTTGGCGCGCCGCGAACGGCTGCGCGCATGGCATCACCGAACAAGCCCGTGCGCTCGGCAACACCAGCACCCAGCATCACGACAAGGACATAACCGAGCGGATGGAAGTGTGTGAATGTGGCCGGCATCTCGGTCCACAGACGCTGGATATTGTCAGGAGACAACAGGCTGATCGCGGGGATGACACCATCGTCACCAATGGCAAATCGCGCCTTATTACCGTCTGACATGCCGCTCAGAACTTGATCAGTCAGTGTCGCCGACAGGCCGGTCAGGCTGGCGATGACAGAGATGACGACCAGCACCACGAGCAAAAACAGAAAGATGAAAACCGGATCGGGGAGTTTATTCCCCGCTCGCTCGACGAATCCGAGAAAGCCTTTCGCATGATCCTGCGTTTCAGGCGTATCACTCATATCCTAGTACCCCAGTAGACTATTTCATTCCACTAGAGCGATCTCAGACGTGTTTGGCAATGGGCAGGACAGAAAGTCAGTCTGCTGCCTCACAAATCGCACGCGACTGGTCGAAAAACTCGCCGTCGATATAGACTTGGAGCGGACCAAGGCCGACGCTGGCGCGAAGCGCGTCAACCTTATCAGGCTGTTCAAGTGGCCCGGTGTGAAACACGCCATCATAGCAACCGAGTTGTGAGCCATATCTTTGAGGACGAGCTTCGCCGACCGCAACGCGGTCATAAAGATAAGCAAAATTCCGAGGTAAGATTTCATCGGTCGCTGCGAGCGGTTCCATAAGCTTTAGGACGTGGCGCTGAAAATCACGATCGTGATCTGCGTGCTGGGTCAGGAGCCATACATGTCTGGACACATCTTCGCCGAACTCTGAAATCGTCCACCATTCGTCGTTGCGCCTGGTCAGTTCAGCCTTCAGCCATTCTGTGTTTGCTTCATCGGCTTTGAAAATAAATGTTCCCATTCGGGGATGAATGGCGGCCGCATCGGCCTCACTGATGACCACTCCGTGCTCCCCATACAAATCGATGACGGACTGTGTTTTGAACGGGTAAATCAGACGCCCATATTGCTCTCGCAAAGCGCGATTGTAGAGCTCTTGTTCAAACGCGGTGTCGGCCTCGTCAATCAGCTTTCCAAGGTAATCAATGTTCTGCTGCCAAGGCGCGCCATAGGCTGTTCGCTCACGGATGCCGGTTTCGACCCATTGGTAAAAACGCTCTAACAGATCGATTTGCGTTGCGGATAAACTGTCTTCTATGAGCTGATCAGCTTCAACGGCAATTGCCTGCGTCTCTGATGAGGCTTCCGCGCTTTTGCCTGGATCTGGTTTCTCCTTGGCTCCGTCACAGGCCACGAGCAAGCACAGCGCCAGACTCCAGAAAATAACTAGCCGCATATCACCCTCCCCAGCCACTCCTGATCGAATTGAGAGAACACTCGCGCAGCGGGCAAGTTAAACCAGGGTAACGCAAGGAGAGGGGCGACAGACGGGTTTGAGTTGGTCTAAGACACCAGACAATAACTCAAGTCCGTCTGAGGGGAGATATCCATGAAAACCAAAATCACCGAAATGTTTGGCATACAGCATCCGATTATTCAGGGCGGTATGCACCATGTGGGCCTCGCCGAAATGGCCGCAGCTGTTTCGAACGCCGGTGGTCTCGGCATCATCACAGCGCTGACCCAGCGCACGCCTGACGACCTCGCCAACGAAATCGCGAAATGCAAGGATATGACCGACAAGCCGTTTGGCGTGAACGTCACCTTCCTGCCAAGCGTCACCCCGCCGGACTATCCAGGCTATATCAAGGCCATCATCGAAGGCGGTGTGAAAGTGGTTGAGACCGCAGGCAACAACCCGGCGTCTGTTCTGCCTCATTTGAAGGATGCGGGCATTAAAGTGATCCACAAATGTACGGCTGTGCGCCACGCGTTGAAGGCGCAGTCGATTGGCTGTGACGCCGTGTCTGTTGATGGCTTTGAGTGCGGCGGCCATCCGGGCGAAGATGATGTGCCGAACTTCATCCTTCTGCCACGCGCGGCGGATGAGCTGGAAATTCCGTTTGTGTCCTCTGGTGGTCAGGCGGATGGCCGGTCGCTGGTGGCTTCTCTGGCATTTGGCGCAGAAGGCATGAATATGGGCACGCGTTTCATCGCAACCAAAGAAGCGCCAGTGCATGAGAATGTGAAACAGGCGATTCTGGCGGCCTCTGAGCTGGATACCCGGCTCGTTATGCGTCCACTGCGCAACACAGAGCGCGTTCTGACGAATGCCGGTGTTGAGCGCCTGCTCGAAAAAGAGCGCGAGTTGGGCGACAAGATCAAGTTTGAAGACATTCTGCCGGAAGTGGCGGGCGTTTATCCGAAGATCATGAAAGAAGGCGATATGGATGCCGGCGCATGGTCATGCGGCATGGTGGCTGGTCTGATCAATGACATTCCGACCTGTCAGGAACTGATTGATCGTATTATGTCTCAGGCCGAAGAGATCATCACGAGCCGCATGGGCGGCATGCTGAAGGGGTAGATCCTAACATCTCCCTCTCCTTCCCGGGAAGGAGAGGGGTTAGGGGTGAGGTTGGGATTATGCGTTCGACCAAAGTTCAAACCACCATGATTTTGGTCTTTTCGCTTTCTTCGCCATGATTTTTTTCCTATTGCTTCACGCCGAAATTCTCAGGTCCGATTTGTTTTCGACCTCACCCTAAATCCCTCTCCTCTCCAGGAGAGGGACTTTTTATTTGAAAAGTTCGTCAATGCCCCGCCTCACCTTCTGGTATGAATTCGCCTCGACCTATTCCTATCTCTCGGCCATGCGGATTGAAGCGCTGGCCGAGGCGAAGGGTGTTGAGGTGGCGTGGAAACCGTTTCTGCTCGGCCCGATCTTTGGGGCGCAGGGCTGGAACACCTCACCTTTCAATCTCTACCCGGCGAAAGGCCGGTATATGTGGCGCGATATGGAGCGCCAGTGTACGAAATACGGCATCCCGTTCGAGAAGCCCGACACGTCAGACGGCGGCTGGCCGCGGAACTCCGTGAAGGCTGCGCGGCTCGCCATAGTCGGGCTGGAGGAAGGCTGGGGCAAAGCCTTTTCCCGCGCGGTCTATACCGGCGAATTTGTCGACCAAGCCGACATTTCAGCTGACGGGTTTCTGCACGATTGCGTTGCTGGAGCGGGCGGAAACCCGGCCTCAGCATTAGAGTCAATTGCCAGTGAGGCCTGCAAAGCAAAACTCCGGGCCAATACTGACGCGGCGATCGCCGCGCGCATTTTCGGCGCACCAAGCTTCACCGTGGGCGACGAACTCTTCTGGGGCGATGACCGGCTGGAAGACGCGCTCGACTGGGCGGCCTGTGGTTAATCCGACGGCTTCGGGTATTCGCCATTGAGCACCTTCATCACCCGTTCGACGATCTCCTTGTCATACCCCTGAGTTTTCTCATCGAGCTGATCGTAGGGAATGAAGCAGTTATGGAGAAGCAGATCGGCATTTTTTGTTTCTGCGGCGCGCCATCCCGCCCATCGACGTTCCGCAATGAAGCGGTCATGTTCCAGCCGCGCCTGATTATCCATATCGGCTTCGTCCAATACGATCGGGTTTTTCGAAAAATCAGGACATTTTTCCACCATGTCCCCAGACAACTTGTCGAGTGAAAACAATTTGGCGTGGATATGATCCACGACCGCGCGGGTTGAGGCCTTATATTTCGGCTTGAGATCGAACCAGGACACAGTGCTTTCATTGTTCTTAGTGACCGTTTCACCGCGTTTCCATCTTTCCGCTTCAGGAACGCCTGCGCAGTAAGCCGCATGGATTCGCCTGGCTTCCTTGTCGGCATCTGGATTGAGAAATCCGGATTCCTCCAGAATGGAGGTTCGGTCCCCGAACACATAAAGCGGCGCCGCGTTTTCATCTGGCTGTTTGTCGTCGAACTTTTTCAACAGCGCTGCATGGCGCAAATGGACGAAAATGGGCACTTGAATATGACCGCTTCTTTGTAACCAGATCCGGACATCGCTTAGCGCTGCAAGTGCCGAGGTATCGTCAGACAGGCAAACATACACCGCACTGACTTTCTCAGGCACATTTGTGGATGAAGGCGGCGGGATATCGCCCCAGCCAAATGCGCCGGGCAATCGCTCGAGTTCAAACAATTCATTATATTCTGGTGAACGAAGTTTCAGCGCCTCGGTTCGCGCATTTACATGGGGATCCACCACCGTGATCTTCTGCTTTTGAAAGCCGTCAACAGCGCAATTCATGGCGAGATCACCGGCAACGGCTTTCCCCATATCGCCGAACCCGACGATTAATGCGTTGATACGGTCATGACCAAACCCCTTGGCCTGACGGAAAGGCGGATGCTGTCGATGCAGTCGTCTGACCGCAAGGCTGGAAGAATCCACAAAGCTCAGAACATCATCTGACCAATTGAGGTTCGCATCTTCTGCCAGTCGGGCATCTCTCAGAATTGCCGTAATGGTGAGGGTGCGCGACCATGAAGACGACGTGTCGTGCTTTTTGCGCATGTCACGCAGTTTGGTTGCGAGTTCAATTGTTTCTGAATCTTCTTCTTCCGACACGAGCACATGTCGACCTGATCGTGCGTGCGTTCTCAGGGTAATTTCAGGAAGATCAGGGTCAGCCCAGGGTAGCGTCGCGCGATATTTTCCAAGGAAAAATGAGGACTGACTACAGGAGAAACTGCTCGCGCCGAGATGCAGAACTTTGTGCCGACGTTTTACATTCTTGAGCTTCTTGTCCGGACTGTTCGCAATCAGCGCCATCGCATCTTTTGTGAACGGACCGGAGCCAAGGATCAGAATGTCCTTTTTGCGCAGTTTGATCCAGAAGCGCTTCCAATTCTCAGACAGAAATCCGGACAAGGTGAGAATTACAGCGGCAAACAGCGTTCCGACACCTGTCAGTCTCGCAATCTGCAGCCAGATGTTCACGTCGGGGCGATTGTCTTTGTTGGCTTCCCCGAACCATGAAAGACGTGTGTCGTCTTCGGGTTCTGTCAGGTAGATTTCATCGAATTCAAATGCGCCGATTGTGCGATACATGGATTCAAGATGATCGATATTGTATTCGCGCCAGCCCTTATAGCCGCACACAACTGTTACAACGACCAGGACACACGTCACGACCAGTTTGACGATCTGGTAAACCCGCTCTTTGCCGGCCTGTTCAAAATCCATCTGAAATCCCCCGATAACCCGATGAGACTATCCTTGGCGCATCACCTCGATTTGTCCAGAGAATTGAAGACTGTTCTGAGTTCAACCAGGTCGAACCGAGCCAGAAATAAGTTTCGGACGCTCAGTTCTCGCCGGCCTCAATATAGCTCGGCGGCACGCGCATCTGGCTGGCCTGTTCATAGTCATATCCGAAGGCCAGAACTTCGCCGTCTTTGCCGGCTGTCGACATGAAAGACAGGCCAATCGGCACACGGTCCACCTGCCCCATCGGAACCGTGAGATGGGGATAGCCCGCGACCGCCGCGAGATAACCGGCGCCCGACCATTGCGGCCAGTTATCGGGACCGTTTTCATCGACCACCGGCATGATGGGCCCACTCGGTGACACCAGCACATCCACGTCATGATCGGCCAAAAGCGCGTCAATTCCGAGCTCTCCTGTGCCGCGTTTTACGTCGGCAAGCGCTTGTTGATAGGTAGGGTCGTCAACGCCGTTGGTGGCTTCCGACAGTTCAAAAATATCCTGCCCGAAAATCGGCAATTCGCGCGGCGCGTTCTCTTCATTAAAGGCGATCAGATCGGCGAGACTGCGCGTGGTGACGGTGTCGGGCGTAGCGGCCAGGTAAGCATCAATTGTGGTTTTGAATTCATGGACGAGCACACTCATGGATTTGCGGCCATAATCCTCGACCTGAAGATCAAACGCCTCGATCTCGACCAGCTCTGCGCCCTGCGCTTCAAGCATAGCGAGTGCCGCATCAAACCGCTCTGCCAGACCGGGCTGTTCGCTGACTGAAAAGCGCAAAACGCCGATCCGCTTGCCCTCCAATGCCGTGTCAGACAGCGTGGCCGTGTAATCAATACCAGCCCCATTTGTCGCCATCGCCGTCAGCATCATGGCAGCGCCTTCAACTGAACGCGTCATCGGCCCGGCTGTGTCCTGAGAGAAGGCGATGGGGACGACACCGTCCTGCGCGACGACGCCCAGCGTTGGCTTGAAGCCGACAATGCCATTGCCCTGAGATGGGCAGATGATTGAGCCATTTGTTTCCGTGCCGACCGCCCCGGCCGCCATGGCAGCGGCGGTTCCAACGGCCGAGCCGGAACTCGAGCCACAGGCCTGGCGATCAAGGTCGTAGGCGTTGCGCGTGCGCCCCAGAACGCCGGACCAGCCGGACTGAGACCGGTTAGAGCGGAAATTTGCCCATTCGCTGAGATTGGCTTTGCCCAGAATAAGGGCGCCATTCTCGCGGAGCTTTGCGACCAGCGGGGCATCTGCGACCGCAAAATTATCTTTCAGCGCCAGTGAGCCCGCCGTGGTGGGCATGTTGTCTGCGGTTTCGATATTGTCTTTGATCAGAATGGGGAGACCCGCCAGAAGACCGACATCCTCACCTGCGGCCCGACGTGCATCGATTTCTGCGGCCTGCGCCTTCAGATCGGGGTTGAGGCGGATAATGGCGTTGAGCCCGACAGCCTTTTCACCGTGCGCAACGCGCGCTGTGTAAGCGATGGCCAGTTCTTCAGATGTGATCTCTCCGGCTTCAAGCGCGGCAATGATGTCCGGGATAGGCGCGCGCGTCAGCTCCCAGGCCGACCGGCCAGAAGGCCCGGTCTCAGAAGGGGAAGGCGCTTCATTCGCAGAACAGGCTGACAGCGCTGCCGCCAGACAGAAACTACCGATTTTTTTCTGGATGCGCACGCTCATCTCCCCTGCTGCACTTAAAGCCTAGTGCAAACAGGGTGGACTGGCGAGCGTTTCAGATCAGAGCCGAGGGTCGAACCGGAAGGATGTCACTTCCGCAGTCTGAGCTGGCCAAAGTTGTGACCATTTGCCGGATTTGCAGCGCACAACAGAATTCGCCATGGACTCGCCCTGCCCGACCAGCCCCGTCGCCAGAGACAGCATGTTGGACACGCCAAGCGGATTGTTGAGGTTCACCTTCATCATGCTGTTATGATCATAGATGAAGTAAGCCGCGTCCCGGGTTTCCGCGCTGCAGGTTTCAGGCAGCCAGATCTGACCGGAGATCAGACCATTGGACGAGGAGAGAAAATCGATCTTTTGGTATTCGTCCTGATAGACTTCACCCATGCGCGACCTAGTGTTCTGAATGGCAAGGTCGAAAGCCTGCTCAACACTCACACCATTATTGGTGAGCCGGGCTTCGGTGACAGCGGCCAGAGTTTCAGGACTATCCAGCATCAGCACGGCGACCAAGTCGCCCGCGAAAGGCCGTGCGACAATGGCCCCATCGGTTGAATGTGTGTTTTCGTCGAGATAGCTGGCTGGACGGAGCTGAACAACCAGGCGCTCTTCAAAATTGGTGTCATCAATCCCGGTATGGATGAGGCGCACATATTTCTCAGCGGTTTCGCTGATCAGCGCCTCGCCCCGAGCCGGATCATTCTCGTATTCAATGTAGAGATTTTCCAGATAGGCAAAGTAATCGCAGCTTTCTGTGGTCAGACCAGCGCGGAAGCTATCGTCAGAAAGCCGCGCAACGCAGAGCTCGGTCTCGCTGGTGTCCTGCATGGCTGAGATGATCGCATTCCGAAACTCAGTTTCAGACATCAGAGTCGCGGTATCAGCAGAAGCCGCTGCTGCAAAAAAGCAGGAAATGCTGGTGGCAAGTGTGGCGAAACGCCTGATCATCTGGTCCTCCCTAACCGGTATTATATGGTTTCCGGCTTTGTTTATTTGGTGCGGAGCGCTCTTCTGAGGCGCTTACAACATCGCTGGATCGGGCGATTGTCGTAAAGTGACCCATTCAGGTCTGTCCGTTAACGGACATTAACCAGAAGAGTCGTGCCAGGAAAAGACAAAACTTCACATTTTCTTGAGTAACGCAAAGATTAAGCCAGAATATCAGCAAGATTAGCGGATATAGATCAGCCGCTCGCCATAGCGCCGTTTTTCACCTGACATCGTCTCCACTTCGACCTCGAGTGTGTGTCGCCCCTTTTCGAACTGACTGAAGTCGACAAGCCGGGTCCAGTAAATTGACGGATAATCGGGGTCAAAGGAGAGAAGCTCGGGGAAACGATAGCCCGGCAGATCAACCCGCGTCTGCTGGACCGGCACGGGCGCGCCGTCGATAAAAATGGTGACGGCTTTCACACCCGCCGGGTCAGCGGCAATGCCGAACACGGGCTCTTCGCCGGAGACGTATTTGCCCGCTCTGGGCTGTTCGATCACAACGCTTGGAAGGAAAGCGCAGTCGGCTGGGTCCAAGTCGCCGCCATAGGCTCCGACGTCCGCCCGGAAGATTGACACCTGAACTTCGCCTGGCGTCAGGCTCGTTGTCGATATCCGTTCGGAGTTGCTGAGAATACCGCAGAGATGCTCTCTGAAACCGAATTCGTCGGCCTCTCGATACAGATAGGCCGGTTCAGACAACACAATAATCGCCGGCTCGCCTTCGTGTTCGCCGAGCAGGTCGGCTTCTCCTTGCCCCAAACGCCGTCGATACCCTTGATAATCCCTCGGCGTATCGATCGGACTTTGCGTTGTATAAGCAGGCTGATCCTCCGGAAGGAGTTTCTGAATGCGCAGCGTGGTGATGTGATCACCGCCAACGAACACGGCGTCTGGTCCTGCAGCCTGAAGCGCAGCACGGACATCGTCTTCGAGGATTGACCAGTCTTCGAGATCACCGCCGCGCAGCAATCCCATCTGGTTCTCCGTGAGCCATGTCTCCGAGTGCCGCCAGAGAAGGATGTTCACACCGAATAAAAGCGTTGTGCCGATTGCCAGACCGAGCCCCAAAATCACGCCGGTTTTCAGCGCGAGGCTTTGCCAGCCTTTGGCGACACGATTGCTGAGCTTTGCAACCGCCTCGGGCACGAAAGGCAGCACCGCGACATAAGCGAGAAACGGCCAGTGCGGCAGGGAATTGGAGTCAAACAGCGCCAGGATCATGAAAGGCAGGAAGAGGAACAGGACGGCGACAGAAAAGAGGGCCGTCTCCGCAGTTTTCTCGGTGCGCCAACGCGACATCACGTGGACTGCCCCCAGAAGCAGGAGAATGAAGGCGATGGGCGTGACGAGGCCTGCCTGTTGAAGGGGATAGGTCAAGGCCTCGGGAAAGAAAGTCCAATCCTGACGTCGTCCGGCATGATAGAGGAGCGGGCCGAAATCCTTGTTCAAATTGTCGATCAGGCTCGGCACCAGACCAAGCAGCGCGATGCCACCGCCAAACCAGGCAAGCGGATTGAGCAAGTGTTTCCGGCCAGATGCGGTTGCGATCGCAAAGACGAATGCGGCGCCGGGAACGAAGAGGAAGCGATAGTAGAAGAACACACCGACTGCGCAGACCAGCCCGGTCATCACCCAGTCGGTCAGCTTGTTCTTCTGCAGGGCACGTACAAGACAACCCAGAAAGAGCGCCGTCAGAACCTGTTGCGGGCCTTCCGGATAGGCATAAACCGCACCCGTGACGAACGGGGGCAGGATGGCAGCGAGCCCCCCCGCCATCAGGGCATGTTTGCGCGAGACGACCGGGCTGGCCATGAACCAGACCGCAAAGGGCAGAAGAGACGAGACAAACCAGGTCGCACTGCGAACGGCAAGGCGGGAGGGACCAAACAGCGTTTCACTGCCCGCCACCCATAAAGGCGTTCCCGCGGGCGTATCCGGATAGCCCCAGTCGGGGTTTCGCCCGGCCATCAGGAAATGAAGTTCTTCCCAGATCCAGTTGGCCTGCGAAGCCAGAAACAAGGTCCACAGAGCACTGATGACAGAGGCAGCGACCAGCACAAAAAGCCAGAACTTCTCGTTCCGTGACCAATTCTGCATGTGTGATTTCCCCCAATCATATTTGACCCGAAACTATTCTCAGCTCGCGCTCAGCGCAAACCGAAATCACTCCGCATCCTTCAGGCGACGCTTCACCCATCGCTGCAGACCGGGTCGGATTTTCAGGAAGCCGGAATAGATCAGGTCGAGCACCCATCGCGTCGGCGGAAACCGGCCGATCGGACGCAGCCAGATCAGCCAGGGAATTTGCGACCAGGCTTCGGTGAAGGCCTGTGCGCCACTGACCAGAGCGCCATCGGCTCGTTTGACCGTGAACCGCGCCATCAACTCCTTTTGCGGTATCGGGCAGAATTCCGCGGCGCCCGGCGGGGAGACATCGAGATAATCGATCCGCCGGTCTTTCTCCAGCCGGCGAAGAAGACCGATCTCGCGAATACAGAGTGGACAGGCGCCATCATAGAAAACCGTCAGTCTGGAGGCATTGGTCATGAGTTGCCTGTTGTTATGCTGAGGATGAGATTAAGCCCGAGAAACACGATGGCAAAAAGAAACCCGCCTACCACGCGCAGACCAAAGCGGACCTCGGGCACATCGCGTGTTCGGAAGCCCTCAAAGACCCAGAATGCACCATAGAGAAACATGCCCGAGAACAGGACCAAAACGCCGGAATGGGTGTTGGTCGGCCGGACAAAGGAGATGACAGCCGCCAGAATAAAGGCCGAGATTCCCAACATGCATCCGCGCAATAGATAGGAGGCCAGCGGCTTTCTATACCCCTCTGGAAAGGTAAAAATCAGGCTGGCCAGCCCATAAGCCACCCACATGCCAACGAAGAGAAGAAAGGTTGGCGCGGCAGCCGCAAGCCCCTGCATCCACCACACCGCATTTGACGGAATAACACCTGCAATCCAGCTGCCCAGCAAGGCGGCGATCACCATGAAAAAGGCGAAGAGGAAGGTCGTTTCCCGATACCCATCATTCCAGAGCGACCGGGTGTTAGCGGAAATGAAAATGCTGAGCACGATGAAGAGCGGTTGCCAGTGTGGCCTGAGCGACAAGTCAAACCCGAACAGGCTTTTCATCTGCCGAAACAGGGCGATCGCAATGGGTTCAAGCACGCTCGCAAGCGTGTCGAGAAGCTGGCTATACCCATCAATGATCCATTGCAGCAGGTCTACAAACCGGAAATCGACGAACACGGTCTGGATAAGCGACAAAATGCTTGGCGCGCCGATAACAAAAGTGAACAGCCAGAAAATAAAGCCCAGATCCCGAATCGCCCCCCAGAGCGTCAGATCTTCACCTTCAGTGTTCTGCAGAATGACGTCATCACTCATTGAGATAAATCCGCCCTTTGACCTCCAAGCCCTGACCTCATACTAGTCGGGTCAGGCAAGCATTCAAGGATTCTCATGACCGGATTTGCAGAAGCAGTAACGCAGCTTCGCCAGAGCCTGAAAGGCGAAACCACACCAGAACTCACAGGGGCCGACTATACAAGGCGACACGATCGGTTCGAAGCCGCCAGCCCACAGCGCAGCCTGGTTGCGCAATCCATACAGCGCGAATTGACAGGGCTCGCCGAAAAGGAGGTCGGCCCGATCGACCTTTTAAGCGTTGGTTGTGGCGATGGCGCCCTGGATGAGATCATCCTGGAAGCAAATGCGGGTCAGATCCGGTCTTATTGTGGCATCGACCCAAACCCTGAGCAGATCGCGGCTTGTCGGGAGCGATTGTCTCATTATCCCGGCACGAGCTTCCTCCATCAGGGCATGGCAGAAACCATCCGGGGCGCACCCTTCTCGCTCGTCTATGCTGTCCACGTGATCTATTATGTCGGTGACCCGGGACGATTCATCGATCAATTGCTGAACGTGACTGCGCCGGGTGGCCTCACCATGGTGGCTGTGGCCCCGAAATCGCCGATGAATGTCATTGCTGAACTGTTCTGGCAGAGCCAGGGCACAGACGCGCTGTTCTCAGAGGATGTTGATCGGCTTCTGACCGAAATAGGCCTCAGCTATGAACGCGAAGAGATTGCCGCAGACATGCCGCTTTCCCTGTTCAAAGGCGCATCAGCAGACGAAGACGTGGTAGAATTCACGGTTCAGGCGAAACTCGACCAATTGTCAGAGACTGCCCGAACGGCGCTCATAAATGCCTTTGAAACATCCGCCATTGAGGGGGCTGACGGCCTCTCGCTGGAACACCCGGTAGATTGTTTCTGGATCCGGCGGTAAGCTTCCTCAACTGGGCAATAGGCAGCAAGAGCCGGGTCGCCTGAGGAGGGTCATCAATGTTCCTGTTTTCACTGTTGGGATCGCTGGGTCGATCCTCTGCCAAGCTGGTCGCGAGCTTTGTGCTGGTCATCGTGATGATGGTTCTGGCCTTTGCCTTTATGCCGGAAGCGATCCGCAGCGCGCAGGATCACATCGAAGGCATTAACGACATGGTCCGGACCCCGCCTCTGCTCGATGATCAGGGGCTGATCCTCTATCGCACTCTGGTGAATGAAAACACGATCTTCGGCATTCTGATGACACTGATCGCCCGCGCTATTATCGAGATCGTGTCCTGGGTGTTTGGTCAGGGGTTTTCGAACGAGGATTAAATCTCTCGGGACGCGGCGACTGATTTCCAATTTGTCGCACTGATCCGCACTCGACGCTCGTCAAGCTATCCTTATATTAGCTATAGTTAATATGGAGGATGAGATGCGAAACCCAATCAATAAACTGACCTTAGTGCTGCTTCTGTCGACTGTGCTGTCAGGCGGGGTCTCGAACGGAGAAACCCCGGTCGTGACGGAGGCCAGGCCAGCGCTTTCTGAAGATGGTCGAGAGATCCTCTATCTGAGCTCCGAACAGCGCAATCACATCCGAACACAAATGAGAAGCTTTCTGACCGGCGTGCAGGGACTGACAGAGGCCATCGCCTATGAAGACCGTGAGGCAATCGCTGAGATCGCGGCAGGTCTTGGCCCACATGGAATGCAAGGTCAGGGTGGCGGCATGCGGCACGGGTCTGGCGAGGGCATGCGTCTTGGCGAAGGCGATGGCCAGCACGGCGGGCACGCACCCGGCGAAGGACGCGGTCAGGGTATGGGCCACGGACAGAATAGGGGAATGGGCAACGGAGGCGGCATGGGTTTGATGCGTGATCTGCCAGATGAATTCTTCGGCTTTGGACGACCACTTCACCAGAACTTCAAAGCCATCGCTGACATGGCAGAAACGGCCGACATCAAGGAAATTCAAACAGCGTTTGCCGATAATCTGAACAATTGTGTCGCGTGCCACAACACCTTTACTGCGCGGGATAAATAGACCTCAGGCAGGGCCTATTTTTCGTCTGAGGACAGATCCCGGCACAGTTTCTCCAACGAATAGGTCTGGATACGAGTGGATTTGTATTTCAGCGGAAGACCCGCCCGCCCACGACCGTTTGCGGCGGCGGTCTGATGACAGTTCGCGAAGGATTTGCCGACATTGGCAGCAAACCGACGAATGGTTGGCGTTCTGGCAGTCATGGCAAATATCCTTGCGCAGCTAATCCTGCCCAAATGACGCGTGAGAGAGACATTGGTTCAAAAGAAATTTTTTCGTTAACAAAGGGTTAACAGCCCTCCGGACTCAACGGTCGGCAGGTTTTCCATCACGGATCGGAAAGGGAGCAAAGAGTTTGTCCGAGCGCCGCTCGACTTTGCGAAACAGGCCGAGAATGGGTTCACGGCGTCGAAAGCGTTGCAGTCCGATAAGGATCACGAGCAAAATCGGGACGGTCGGCCAGGCGGCAAAAATCAACCAGATCCAGGCCTTCCATCGATCCCGACGATAACTGGTTTCATCCAGATCGCCGAACTCCTCGCGCAGTATTTCGCGGGCCTCCGTCATCCGCTCCATGACGAGAAGGCGCGCCTCAGCTTTTGAAGACTCAGGCACCAGAACCCGGCCATACTGGGAGGAGCTGATGATCCATTGATTGATCGCCATGTTGAAGTCGGCCACCGCCGCCGGAATGCCTGAAGCCTCAAGGAAGCCGCACAGAACGACCGCCTCTTCCACCGAACTGCACCGTGCAATCTCAACCGCTTTCACCATGGCGGCGAGCATTGCCAGACTTGCCTGATCTGGCAAGCAGAATGTCTGATCTGGTCTTCGGTGCCGCAGCATGATCATATCGCGCCATGCGCATGATGTTTCTCTCTTATCCGGCTGATGCCCGGCAATCGGTTTCGGCGGTTCTCGAAGAATGGGATGCACTCGACTGGTCGGTTCAGGACTCCGCAGACGATTATATGGATGTGCGGGTGGTGCTGCCTGAAACGGACGGGCAGTCGCTGGTGGATGCCCTGCAGAGCCGCCTCACCCCTTATGAGGGCTGGCGACTTGTCATCGTGCCGGTGGAAGCCTGTATCGGCCCCAAGACGAAAGACATTGTCGACGAAGCAAAAGACGACGAGCCGGAAAAGAAGGCCGACCCGGTGATCGCCCTGCGCGAGGAAATTTATCAGGACGTCGCCGAAGGCACGAAGATTGACTCGGTTTTTCTTGTTCTCACGCTGCTTTCGGCCATCGTTGCGGCGCTGGGCATGAATGGGGACAGCGTCGCGGTTGTGGTCGGCGCTATGGTGATTGCCCCCCTGCTCGGCCCGCTTCTGGCATTCTCCTTTGCCTCGGCGATTGGCGATGTTGAACTGATGGTGAAAGCCACGCGCACCGCCATCACCGGGCTGGCGCTGGGGTTTCTGACGGCTTTCCTGATCGGGTTTGTGATCCCTGTGAATCTGACCAGCCCTGAATTGCTGGACCGCACCCATGTTGGTCTCGACAGTGTTGTGCTGGCGTTGGCCTCGGGCGGTGCGGCCGCCTTGTCGGTATCGCGCGGGCTGTCGACGACTCTGGTCGGCGTGATGGTCGCGGTGGCGCTATTGCCGCCTTCGGTGGCTGTGGCGGTTTATCTGGGCGCGGGGGAAATCGGGCTGTCCCTGCGCGCGGCAGTTCTGCTGGCGACGAATATTATCTGCGTGAATATCGCCAGCCTTCTGGTGTTCGCCATTCGCGGCGTGCGGCCTCGCACCTGGCTGGAAAAGCGCTCGGCCAAACGCTCTCGTCAGATCAATTTTGCGGTGTGGGGTGTGTTGCTTGCTGCGCTGATCGGCCTGATTTTGCTGGTGATGGGGTGATGACAAGCAGCGTTGCTCTGCTGATGCCTCAGCCGCTATTCCGGCAAGTCTTCTTCATCGAGATAGGGATCAACCTCTTCAGGTTCACCAAGACCGTCATCTGAAAGCGTGTCAGGGTCGAAGGTCGGTTCTGCTGTTGGCGTGATTTCCGGCGTCGGAGTTGGGTCCTCAATCGCCGTCTCGGGCGCTTCGGGGGAGTCGAGTGTTGGCACGGTTGGCGTATTGTCGCCTCCGCACGCGGCGAGTGGCAATGTCAGCGCACCAGCCATCAACATTGCTTTGCCCGTCGCATTCAGTCGGTCGGTATAAGCCATATGGTCTCCTTTCCGTTTCTTCCGGTAATAACGCGCGCAACGGAAAAGAGTTCACTGGATGATAAATGGCTTATCGGGGGTGATTTGATCCTCTGGACACCAGAGTATTCAGTTACAGATTGTTGCCCCGCCCGGGCCATCAGAAGAGATGGAATTATCCGCCACGCAGAGATGCCGCGCGAGGCATTCTGGTCCGTGAATTTCGGCATATGCGATGGGATCAAAGTCATCGCAGGCGCCGGGCCTTTCAGAATTATTTGTAGCGCCCGATCCGCTCGCACTCTGAGACGGTCCGCGAGCATATGGATCAGGGCCGGGATCGAGCCCCATGCTGCGCATGTAGTCACGTCTCGAGCGGTTCTCCAGCTCTCGGAGCGCTTGATAATAGCCTTCATCATACCCGCCATATTGCGATGAACCGGCATCGAGGCGTCCCACAGTAACGGCAAGCCCCTGCTGCATCTGCCCGAGTAAATCCTGCATCTGCTTGTCTTTATTCCCCCAGTCCGGATTGCGACGAAGAAACTCTTCGCGAGCCAAGCGGTTCTCTTCTGCAAGGGCCTCGGCCTCGGCTCTTTCTCGTTCAGCGATCATCTGCTGAACACGTATTGCCCGGTCGCGTTCCTGCTGTCGGCGGCTCAGATGGTATCTGAGACTATTGTTATACTCTTCCTGATCAAACTCACCCATGCTCAGCATAAGGTCTATCATGGCTGTTGCACGCTGCGCAGTCCGCTCATCTATGCTCGCACGGGCGAGTTCAGAATAAAGTCGGCCGCCTTCTGGCGGCAGAGCGTATCCCGGCAAGCTGATAGATTTGTCTTCGAAACGACACCATGCGTCTCGATTGGCGTGGACCCAGGTAAAGGCATCTGACCGCCGCGGATGCATCAACCATCTCTGATGCCGCTCTTCACGCTCGATCCGTTCGGCCCGCATGCGGGCTGCGCGCTCTGGGTCGAGCCGCTCGATCAGCCCCATGGTGTCGTTGAGATTGTCGATAACGGCTTGTTCTTCGGCGGTCGGAGTGCCTGAAGCCTCGCTCGGACTCGATGCGGCCTGCTGCGCCTCTTCTCGTGCGACAAGCCGTTTATAGGGATGCAGCATGAACGCCATTTTCTCGGCTGCATCGTGAAGCTGCTCTGAGCCTTCAGGCGCCGACATGAAGGAATAGAAAACATGCATATGCAGCGGGCATTGTTCGTCCTCCATGGCAGCTAACGAACGGTTTCTGAGGCCCCTCGTATATGTAGAGAACGCGTAGCGATCTTCGCCATAGACCGGGTCGCCATAGGTGCGATCCATGGCGAGGCGCCTGATTGTATTTTCGAAGGTAAAACTGTCGCCATACCAGGCCATGTGAACCAGAGAGAGTTCCCGGTCCGTCATCACGCGACGACCATCAGCCAGAGGCGCTTCATAGCGGTCGTCATCTGCGGAGGCCGGGATGCTACAAGCCAGGAGGCCCGACATCAGGGTGATCATCAGGTTCCTAAGTCTCATGCTTTTCGCTCCCGGACTCTTCATGCCCGATTCAAACTAGAGAAAAGTGGCGGTATTTCAAACCATGGCCGCAGTCAAAACGGCTCAGCCAAAGCAAATCAGCGGCCAGAGCTGAACGACTTATTGCGCGTCAGCCCAGGCTGTGAAGTGCGAGATGTTCGGCCTGTCAGTGTGGCCGCCATCATGCTGTCGCCAGCCGAGCCGGCCATCCAGCAGGCTTTCATTCACAGGCGGCAAAGTGCTCGTATCAGCAGGCATGGGCAAAAGCCCCGGCACGCCGAGCAGTTGATAGACCGGATTGGCGGCGATGACGGCCTTGAACGTGCCCAGATGATCCAGCCAAAGCGAATCTCCCTGTTCCGGAATACCATAACTGACAAAGACCGGCCGTGGCGCAATCAGAGCGAGGAGTTGATGAGAATCAACGGGTAGATCGCCCGCATTGAGCGCGCCCGGATCAGCCGATCCATATTTCAGGAAGTTTCCGGCCATCCAGTGAAACATGCCGGAGCTGGTGAGGTTTGAAACCGCCTCCCCAAAATTGCGCCGCAACAACGTTGTGCCACCCTTTCCTGAGGATGCGATCAGGCCAACATCGAAACGCTCATCAAAGGCCATGGCCAGAAGCGCGGCTTTGCCATAGCGCGATACGCCTTCTACGCCGATCTGGTCGGGATCAATTTCACTGTCTGACTCGAGAAAATCCAGCGCCTGACTGGCGCCCCAGGCCCAGGCCCGCAGTGTGCCCCAATCGTCAGGATCACGGTATCCGCCGGACATTGAGTATCCGATGACACCTTTGGATAATCCGTCCGGATTGTCTGGCTGGATGGTGTCGGTGTTCAGCATGGCATAGCCCCAGCCATTCTCTATCAGCAGGTGCTGTCGTGGCAGGTCGCCATGACCATCCGGTACTGCTGGCGGGGTGTCATCCCCCGGACCCAGC
>CEPO01004468.1_pt1 | contig 35871 bp, 28 predicted proteins | sample 530481 | NCBI WGS metagenome assembly CEPO01 (sample SAMEA2620198, study PRJEB7988) | marine metagenome | biome: marine biome (ENVO:00000447); feature: surface water layer (ENVO:00002042); material: "saline water (ENVO:00002010), including plankton (ENVO:xxxxxxxx)" | depth 5 m
CGTATCGCCTGGCGAGAACAACTTGAACTGGCATCAAGGCGTTGTGTGACTCCCCGGTATCAGAACCGGTGTAAACTGCTGCTGAAACACGATGATATGTGCTGGGTATTCCTCAAGAATGAAGGCGTGCCCCTGACCAATAATGAAGCAGAACGCTCATTGCGTAGCTATGTACTGTGGCGAAAAGGCAGCTATGGCGTGTGGTCACATCGGGGCGAACTGTTCAGACAACGTATACTCACCATCGTAGAAACCTGTCGAAAACAAAAGTTGAATCCTCTGAAATGGATCCGGGCAATACTTGCTGCGACGCTGAATAAAACCACCTATCCTCTGCTCAACGACTTTAAAGCTGCCTGTCAATAGGGCCCTGGTGAACGGTTACCAGTCGATGTGCCGAAATATGCACTCTCTTTTTTTAAAAAGCTATTGCTAGGAAGTGCAAAATGCTCTGCGACGCAACATCTACTCTTCAGAAAGAAAAAAGGAAAGATAGAACCTTTAGAATATACGGATACAGCAAACTTTAGTGCATGGTTACAAGATGCGTTTGAACTGAAGACAGATGGCAATAAAAAGCTAAAACCTCTGAATACCAAATTTCGGGCAAGCGGTAGTATGCGTTATTTAAGTGCTACTGGGAGCGAGATAAAAACGGCACACTTCCTTGGAAATACACCCCAAGTACTTAAACGGCACTATGCTACTGGCAATAAGAGCGAAAACGATTTACAACTAAAATCAGTGGCTTTCACATTAGAAAATGCAGTGAGATGTTCTGATATCGAGACCGCTAAACACAAAACTCGCTCAGACATGGAAGTTGAAGTTCTGCCATATGAAGAGTTCCTATCTAAATACTCTAGTTTTAATGCACAGAAGACAGCGCTTGGCACTGGATGTAAATCACCATTTATAGGGCAGGTTGAAAAATATAGGCGCAAAATGACGTCTACAAACGATAAAAATTTTGTCGAGTCATTGTCGTGCGCAGATTTAACAAACTGTTTCTTTTGCAAGAACCAAGTAATTATTGAAAGTACCGACGATATTTGGTGCTTACTCAGTTATAGAGAAACAATTAAGGAGAGCAGACAAAACCATCTCAGCAACGCTCAATTTGATAAAAACTACTCTGATCTTCTAGAGCAAATTGATTCAATACTATTTAGTGTATCTTCCGCTATTAGGCGACATGCAGAGAAAAAACTTTTGAGCTTTGGCCGACACCCACTTTGGTCGGATGAACTAAACGACTTTTATTAAGGTTGAACAACTATGATTCCCCTTCTAGATTTACCTGACGAGGTTACTCGAGCAAACTACAATGATAATGAAAAGGTGTTTACTGCATATAGCGAAGGAAACTGGTCAATAGTTAACAGTATCCCCGTAAGTAAAAATTCAAAAGGTGGAATCCAAAGCCTATTTAAAGATGATATTTGGGACTTTTCGGCTTATGTAGATGGAAAAATTTCATATAAAAATAAATTAATATTTTGTGATTTAAAATGTGAATCACTCAAGCGAGAGATAAAACTTATTTGCTATTGTTGGCTTTACGCCGCTGGAAATGCCAGAAAAAACGTAAACATCAAGCCATCTACTGTTTTTAATAGACATTCGAAATTAATGTTTACTTACAAGTTTCTAGATAGTCACAATCTAAACACAATTGAAACCCTATCGAAAACGCTTAGATTTAATCAATACTGCGAACATATCGGTAAAAGCCAATTAAAAGCAGGTTCAATTAGACAGATTTTAAACGCTATCAACAGTGCAGTGCGGCTTTCACAAATCGCGCCTATTACATTTTCTAAACCCTATGCGGGAACTGACCAAGAACTAATTAAAAAAATTTTAAAGGAAACTGAAACGTCGAAGAGCGAGCAGTTTTTCGCTATTCCCACAAGCTTGATGGAAACGTGTTATAGCTACTGTATATCAAAAGTTGAGCAAGCTTACGAACATCGTGAAGACATTCATGACGCAATGATTGGTATGCGAGAGAATTACATTCAGGGAAAACGCATCGTAGACAAAAAGATTGAATCTGGTTTGTGGAGTTGGCTAACAAAAGACTCTAAGCATTATAAAACTGAAATCTCCAAACATAAGCCAAATACGTATAATAATATATTATCCTCATACTTTGACGGACATCCTTTAGATAAAGAAATACCAAGAGACGCGCCTGGTTTCTACGGCTGGATTGGTGAGCTACAAACATGTTGCTTTGTATTATGTGCTGCTTTTACTGGGATGCGCAGAAGTGAAGTCTATAGCTTGCATTCCAATAGCTATAAAAGTTATGAATTGTTTGGTAAAAAATATCATACATTAGAATCGACGTATTTTAAGATGACTCAGAGCGCTGGGGTTACGGCCGAGTGGATAACAACACCAATTGCGGCCATGGCTCTCGGTTTAGCCGAAGCAATATCAAGAAATATGCGGCATCAATTACTTTTAAGCGATAATCCACTTGATGTTCACAAATCGAGCTGTTTATGGCTAGGGCAAAGCAATAAAAGATACTTACCAAAAGTCAGAACTGAAGGCAATATGCGACTCAATTTCGACAAAATTGCAAAAAACTCTGGAATGATCATCAGCGAGGAAGATATTAATGAATTTAGATTAATTAATCCCAACTGCAGCGAGAGTACTGCGCAAAAAAAATTAGAGGTTGGTAAGCTTTGGACTATCACAGCCCATCAATTTCGCAGAACCTTTGCAGTGTTTGCGAAACGACACAACTTATGTTCCAGCATCGCTATTAAGCAACAATTTAAGCATCTAGATTTGCCAACTTCTGAGTGGTATGGTGAAGGCGGTTTGGCAGCTCGTTTAGGCGCACTGCACGAGGATAAAGAGCTGGGTGCTTTGTTAAATAGTGTTGTAATTGAAAATAAAACACAAAAGATCCATTCTTGGTACAACTCTGAGATCCCCCTTTTCGGTAAAATGGGGCAATCTTTAGTAAGAGATAGGGGAACGCTACCCCAAACATATAAAAATTGGGATGTAATACACAAGCATGTTAAAGAAGGTAGATTAGACATCGTAGGTACTTTACATGCATATTGTATGGCGGGTTATGAATGTAAAATGAGTAATATGACTTCACCTGCGAACTGCCAAGGGTGTGAAAATCAAGTCGTAGATGAAGAAAACGCTTTTGTATGGAGCAAGAGGCGTGAGTGGTGTATTAAAATGATAAAAGAGTTCACAGAGAATGGTTCTCTTACTCAATCTATATATAGTCATCTAATAACTCAGGTCAAAGCAGCTGAAAAGATCATGACATTTTTTAAAATCGAACATAATGATTTTTTGTTTACAGGAACTTTCGATGACTAAATCAGACACAACGTTAAGCCTTCTGGAGGATGCGTTGCAACGTCTAATAAATGGACAACCTCAACGCATTTCTAAAACTCGCCGTATATCAGTCCGAGCTGTAGAGGAAGAAGCTGGAAAAGGAGATGGTTCTGCATATTATTACGCAGATTTCATAGAGAAAATAAAAAAGACTCAGATAAGGTCAAAGACACTTAACCAAAACTCATCGTTAGACGAAAAACTTAGCGACTTGCGAAAAAAATTAAAGAAAGAAATTCAAATCAAGCAAAAATATAAACTTCAGCTGGAAGACTCGAGACTTAATTTGTCGATACTGGCGACACAGCATAATGAATTCATGCTAGAAATTCTTCAACTACAAGAGCGAATTACTGAGCTCGAATCAGATAACACCACTAGCATAAAATCCAAATCACAATCGAAATAGTTCTACTGTTTTATGCTATTAAATGTACTTGCCTAGACTCAGTTAGACCATTTGAAATTGAGAGTTCGAACAGACTCGACATTCTCCTGTGCGGCCAGACCGCCTGAAAACTCATGATAGATCACGTTTTGGTCTAAGTATCGCATTCTTAACAAGCGTTCCAAAATTGTACGGGGAGAATGTGCCATTTTCCGACGTTAATGAGATCTTTCTTGACTGGCTGTTGCCATCCAACTATTGTCGTATCTAGACAAGCAAGGCTCACCCATCACTGGAAACAACACTAGAGCACCGCCACTTGAAGCTTTAGAGCAAACGCCCCTGTTTGATGATTTCACCATCCAAAGAAATTTTGACTTTGGCGCACGACACACGAAAAACACAATGATGCTTGAACATGCCATATGTTGAGGCAAGGCCCTTCGCACCTCACCATCCAGATTTCAGTACCAAAGGCCAGCTTACTCAATCACCTCAACGACAAACATCCCGCAAATTTCTTCAACACCACAAATGAGTAACTACAAAACCACCCGCAAATACAGCTGTCACAGCGACTAGTCGGTAGCGTTAATTTGTCCTATACTCTGTTTAGATTTAGTGGCGACATTATGTTCGGCTTTACTCGGCAAGCAAGCGATTATAATAGATTGTCACGCGGAGTTTCTTCGGGGCGCTAAATGCCCGATGCCCAAAATTATCACCGCCAAGGTAGAGAAAAACCCAGTATCGGTCGATGCTGTTAGTTTGCCGCTCAGAGAGTTATGCATTTAAGGTGACGATTAATATTATACAACATAGCATTACCTGCTCGTTTTCATCATTATATTTATCGACTATATGGACCTATAACAAATGGATTCAAACAAATTTCAAGCTACTTTATTTAATCAAGTGCATAGCGCTGATAACAGTGCTACCAATCAAGCGCTCGATTATTATAAGTTGTGTATAGCCGCGGCTGAGCAAATTAGTAGCAGACGCCAAAGTGCGAATAGCTTTTTTCTCACAATCAATACGGTGTTAATATCGTTTGTGAGTTATTCAAGTATCGAGGAGCTCACCATAAATTGGACTTTCTTTGCCGTTTCGTTTGCGGGAATTGCAATTTGCTTGATGTGGCGTCGATTAATTTTATCGTACAAAGAGCTCAATAGTGCAAAATTTAAGGTTATATTGGCCCTTGAAGAGAAGCTTCCTTTTAAACCATACGCTGCAGAATGGTTATCACTAGGAGAAGGCAAAAACCCGGCAATTCATAGACCTTTTTCAAGCATGGAAGCATACGTACCGTTAGTGTTTATTTTTTTGCATGTGTTTGTGATTGTTTTACATGTTTTAACCTTTTTAAAACCTTTTTAAAACCTGTCACTCCATAATTGATTGTTTTTTTTCTTTATACTAGTCATTCGTTTTAGGGTATAGCGAAACAAAAGTATGTGGGTTAGATTCTAGTCCTGAAAGTGAAGCGCTTATGGACTGATTTTTTTTGTCTTTTGTTTTAAAATAAAATGAACGACTACTTTGATTTGCAGGTATCTCTAAGCTCTTTGATTCTTCTGAACATTCACTGTCGTTAAAAAATTTACTATTTTCGTTCGTACTTTTTAATTCTGCAATTAACAATTTGTCGACGTCTGTTGTAAAGCCAAAAGCATCATAAAAGGTCAAATATAAAGGCCCTATACACTTATCTACTGTCAAATACCTCATTGTTCCCCCGCCTGCAGATAATTTGAGCGTGTATGGCATGCTAGCGTTATCGTATGTGATGCGGTTGAAGGCTTCTTTTAGTGTATTGGGGGACCAAATGCTCAGCGCCGTGAAAATCCAAACCACACATCCACAAAGCAATAAACACCTAGTTGCCAACGGATGAACAATACGCCCCCCTAAATTCAAGTGCGAACTGATAGAAGTTGGTCGCAATATCTTATAGCTTTGGTAAAATAGACTGCTAACCGCAAAAGCAATAACGGCAGATGTAGTATACCCCTGTATCATTTGTACAATATCGTCAGAATAGAACGTGGTGTACACCCATTTAACACCAAAAACCGTCAGAATACTTAATAGTAATCCCAGCGTTAACGTGCTAACAGCAAGCGCGCGCCGTCGAGATACCCATAAATTTAAAGACATCATTAACCCGCCGGCAAACGGTCCTCCAAGCCATGACGCCTTTCGAATATTGCTATCTTGAATCATAGCCGATTGAGATTGGATAAAATCGTTGGCGTAGAAAAATGGCTCTAATGCAGTTCTTAATTGCTCGGTCCATTGCTGCTTTTTTATCGCTAAAGTGATAAAGCTAGGCAGGAATAACTTAATTTTTAGCACGCTTTGGATGTCGCCAAACACAAGGGGGTCCCATTGCAACGAAAACATCAAAAACCGATTTTCTCCGATTTGTGTGGGAAGTGCCTTTGGTATAACCGTATTTATTGACTGGCGGATGTTGGAATAACGCGTAGCTAGTGCCGCAGTGTTCATACTTCGCGGAAAATACAAAAGTAAACGATTTGGCTTAACGGTTTCCATTGCTGTTTCTAGCTCCCATCTAAAACTTGGCGTGTCTCCCACTTTTAGTACGACAAGTTTGCTTTGGGTCATTAAGGACCTTACTTCGTCTTTCCAATTTGAATGATCTAAAAATGCACGTGAAGCCCCAAATTCAATTAATATTTCATCTGGGTTTCCTACGGCAACAAATGGCCCTATAGGATTGAAAACATCAGCCAGAATTTCTTCTTCATGTTCTTCATAAATGAACTTAGATTCACCATTTGTATTTCCTCCCAATCTATCGTCTGTGAAAGACCGCAAATATAGCACTGGTTTCTCTTCGGGTCTTAATAGCATGGCCTCTTTTGCCGTTAACGCGCCCATGCTTTTTCCAAACTTAAAGACATAGAACGCAGCGGTGGCCCAAAGAGGAAATAAAATCAACATGCCCGATTTAAAATGCAGAGGCAGTACGTTTAACATAACAATTATAAGCCCAATCCATAATACCCACGCTGCTGAAAGAAAAAACCGTGATATCCAACGCAATGTGTTTATAAAAGTTTGGCTGCGAGTACCATGAATGCCAGTAGGACCACGAAAGGAATGTCGTAAACTTGATTCGAGCTTTGAAGTATTGTGATCGAGATGCCCCAAACCTTTCTTTATGGCATTTTTATACACCGAAAAGGATAAAAAGGGATAGCGTAAACGAAATTCAATTTGCTCAACACTTTGCCCGACAAAGCGGTGAGCCTGAGCAAGTGTTGCGATATCTAAAGACTCACCTTCGATTGGCTTCATCAATATACTATCGGGATCCAACCCAGCGTCGAGACAACACCAAGGTAAAAGATAAAGAGGGTGATCGAGCTTGTCACATAAACTATCATGAATGATGGCACGACCTGCTTTAAGCGATATGTTGCCATGAATCATATCATTCGCGACATCTCGTGCAGATACAATGAGAGCTCGACGATGTTGGGCAACAATTACTTTGTGGTTCGCCATACTCGAAGCTTTCTCCGGCGGTCAAAATACGAGTTTATCACTACACGTTGGGTTTACACGCTTTTTAGCTATAAAAACAGTACACTTAGTTCTTAAATCATGTTGCCATTTTATAGCTTACTGGTCAATTTATTGGCAGGTGGGATAATGAGTTGAATTGGCATATATTTGTTTTCGCAACAACGACGATTTCGGGGGCTGTTGTGGCGCACTAGGCTCAAGTAAAACAGACGGGTTTATCGCCCATTTAAGCCCTACTGTCACGTTCGTTTGAGCAGACATTTATGTTTAACAATATTATTTAGCGGTTTTAAATTGTCCGACAAGGTTTTTAAGCTTTATCGATAAGTTAGCCACTTCGACCCCTGCAGATTGAGTTTTTTGAGCTCCTTCAGCAGTGCGGTCAACAACATAACTTATGTTAACAACATTCTTGTTAATTTCTTCAGATACATTACTCTGTTCTTTTGCTGCATGTGCAATTTGCAAATTCATATTGTTAATCTTGCCAATAGTTTGAATGATAATATCGAAGGAATTTTGTGCGTTTAATGCTTGTTCTACACTTTCCTTACTTTTTACTTGGCTAAGTTCCATAACTGCAACAGCGCTCTTAGAGCCACTTTGTAAGTTCTCAATCATAGTTTGAATTTCTTGAGTCGACTCTTGAGTTCTGCTTGCTAGAGTCCTGACCTCGTCTGCCACTACAGCAAAGCCTCTGCCTTGCTCACCGGCTCTTGCTGCTTCAATTGCTGCGTTCAAAGCTAGCAAATTAGTTTGTTCGGCAATGCCTCGAATAACATCTAACACAGAGCCTATTTTTTCGTTATCTGCTTCTAATTTATGAATTACGTTTGTTGCATTTTCAATTTCTATCGCGAGGGAATCGATAGATGCTACCGCTTTTTGCACAACGCCTTTCCCTTCTGTAATTTCAGATTCTGCTTGCTGAGTTGCACGCGAAGCATCATCAGTAAGGCGAGCAACTTCATGTACGGTGGTCGTCATTTCATTCATTGCAGTTGCAACCATTTCAATTTCTTGCTGTTGTTTGGTCACATCTTGATTGGTATTTTTGGTAATTGCTGACATTTCTTCTGCGGAAGAAGCAAGGTTAAGAGTAGAATCTTCAACTTCAACAACCATCAATCTAACTTTATCAGAAAACAAATTAAACGCTCGCGTCATACTCGATACTTCGTCTTTTCCGCTTTCTTTTAATCGTTTGGTTAAATCACCTTCTCCCTGTGCAATATCATCCATCGCATTCATCGCACTTTTAATCGGGGTAACAATTGAGCGAGTGATCACGAGACCTAGTGCTAAACCGGCTACGAGAACAAACAAACCGATCAATAAGGTGGTATTACGTGCGCTTGAAATCGCCGCCAAATATTCCTCTCGGTTTAACGCGACTCCCATTACCCCCACTGGGTTACCAGAAAAATCCTTTATTTGTTTTCCATATCTCGCTCAACCAACCCTACTTTTTCCAAATATCGTGCAATGCGTTGGCTGATGGTGTGAACTAGCTCCACCATGTCACTATGAGATGGTGCTTTGATGCGGGTAAATGTCGTGCCATCCCATGGATTTTCACTTATTGCGCCTTCTAAGAACAACATGTGGAAATGGACGTAATATCTAACAGGGTATGTTTGCTGACTATTTTGCTCATACGTGTTGGGTAATAAAACCGAGGCACTTAAATAAAATTGCTAAATATGCAGTCTTTTCCTATTATAAATGTGACGAAAGTCAATAACCTACTATCAAACGTTAAATAGGAAGTTAGACATTTGATTAATGGAGCCGATTTAACGCTTGGTCTTTGCCAATGTTTTATCCTTCAATCTCTGTCGTCGCATCATTAGCATATTACGATGCCATCCTAACGGAGACATACGATGAAGAAGTTATACCTCGCTTTTATTACCTTATTGATTGGGCTGTTTGGTACTTTACCTGCTTACGCCTATCCAAATGTTACGATTAAAAACAATACTGAATATACGGTTAAGGGCAAAGTTAAATACATGGCTTGCTCCACTGATGAATATTCAGTCAAGCCCGGAAAAAAATGGCAGGGGCCTAATCGTGGAGCTTGCTTGTTAACATACATATCGGGCACTCTTTCAGGCACGCCGAAAGCATTGCAGGGTACCGGCAAAACGTCTTACGGTGAGAAACTAAAAGTAATTTCTTATGATTCTACGGGTACCGGCTATGCCCAATTTCAAATTAATGCCTTTGGTGATCGATATCGCATATTTTCTTTAGCGGAATCGGAAAAGGTAAAAAATACCAACCCACGCAAGAGTCCAGGATTTCGCATGGTCAATGAGACTCCCTGGCCGATCGCCGTGTCATTTGATCAAGTTGGGTGCCTGTATTATGGAATTGTGCCCGCTAAACATAATGATGAAGCGGGAGTCTTGGTTCGTGATACCGGTGCTGTATGGTTTACTATTCGGGCGCACATTCAGCCTGATGGCAAGAATGTACAAACAGATTTTGACTGTATCAAACCGGTCGCTGAATTAATTGGCGAGATCGGCTTTTCTGTGATGACAGGAGGGCTCTCTGGCACGGGTATGGTGTTGGCAAAAAAAATTGCTAAAGAGGCGATCAAGGAAACTGCAAAGCAGGTTATTCAGTTAAGCACTCAACAGCTTGGTAATTACCTGACTCAGACTAGCTCAATTGAAATGTTTGGTCAGTACGCTGGTTATGCTTGGCCTTTTCAGTGTGATGAGATGCCAGAATATACCATTTCAGGAGGCCCTATCCCCTATATCGACAGCACTGGTAAAGCCGTCATAGCTCAGGGAGAGCGTTTTAAAATTGCAAAAACGAATAGCTGTGGAAACGACATGATGTTGGGCTCAGTGAAAAGTAAATCGATAGATGCATTTCCCCCAGGGAGCAGCGCAGCGCCACCTTCTCCCAACCCGGTGAAATTTATTTATAACATCACAATAGATTGCAACCATGATGATTTAGAAAGTGAAGGAACTAAGGGAAATATTACAGCCTCTTTAATGGAAGGTCGCACGATGTTGGGCACTAAGGTGTTTCGTTCCCCGTCATGCTCTGGTCAAGGAATGCTCAATTTTGAGGTGGCCGCATCTAGTGCCACAGCAAAATCTCTGACATTGACCACGGATTCGGATAACGCGTTTTTTATTGATGCTGTTGTTATTTCGCTTAACGGTATTGTTATTAAGAAACACGGTAAAAATGGTGGCAAGGGTTGGTGTTTATCGACTGATGCAAACGACGTTAACGGTAGCTGGAAAAACTATATTTCAAATTGTGAAAGAAGCAAACTCTATAGGCTGAATTAATTCAATTAAACGATGTTGATCACAGAAATAGGTGGTGTTGGCGTCATTGTACCGAGCGATTTGAATTGTTGTGGTCCAACCGACAGCCAAGGTCTTTCCGGTTTTTATTGAATCAAAATAGCTATGCAATTTAATATGCAAACTAATCGCACCTCACAGTGAAATACAAGCCCGATGCACCCTTTTATCATTCTCATGCATTTATAGAGATAATTGGACTCCCCCACACCCGAAGGTATGGGGTAATATATTTGTTACCACACAAAAAATATTATAAAGAGTCCTGTTATGAACAATACTATGGTTGGCGCTGATTTAGCAAAAGAAGTTATTCAAGTTTGTACCTACACAAACAAAAAAGTGCATTCTAATGTAGAAATGAAACATCACGAATTCCTGGAATGGCTATTTAGCAGCAAACAAAGAAACAGTCACAAAGCATCCAAAAAGCGGTCATAGGTATCGCAAAATGCTATAGTTAAAATTGCCAGCTTTCTGAACCCATTATTTCTTAAGGATACTAATGAAAACATTGTGCCAATTAGCTACTTTAACCTTAATTCTAGTATTCCATAATTGTAGCTTTGCAACCACACCATACATCTCTACACTCAATAAAACACTCTCAGATCTTATTCCAGCGCAAGAACCTGGGTGCTCTATAGGTGTTTACGAGAAAGGAAAACCACTTATCAAAAAGGGCTTTGGACTGGCTAATGCCGAACTAAATGTGCCCATGTCAGATAACAACGTCCACCGAATGGCTTCAGTATCAAAGCAATTTGTCGCAATGGCGGTTCATCTATTGGCAGACCAAGGCAAAATAGATTTAACAGATGATATCAAAGCTTATGTGCCAGGTTTGCCTGACTATGGCAAACGCGTGTCTATCGAGAGCATAATAGGGCACGTAGCAGGTATGGGTGATTACGATATGATTTCAAGCTTTGGCGCGCCTGATGGCTATGTTGCGCCGAAAGGTGCGCTGAATCTTAAAGCGGTATCTGGTCATCCTTTTAGAATAGGGAACGAAGACTATTTAAATGTTGCTGAGTTTCATAACTTTGTAAAAACTCTGCCATTGGTATTAGAGCCCAACACAGAATGGCGATATAGCAACATGGGCTATGTCATGCTCGCGATATTAGTGGAAGAGGTAAGCGGCTTAACGCTGCGCGAATTCTCTGACAAACACATCTTTACACCATTGGGCATGAGCGATACTTTCTTTGCAGATCATCCTACAGAGATAGTAAAGAACAGGGCCTATGGTTATGTGAAAAACGATAATGGTGAGTATGAAAACAACATGACTAATCTGTTTTGGGTAGGGGATGGGGGTTTGCATACTACTATAAGTGATATGCAAAAATGGGACGCTCAGTTTTATAATCCAAAATTGGGTAGCAACCCGAAAGCGCTAATGCAAACATTTATGTTGGCGAACAGTTCTCTTACGGTTAACCCAAGTGACGGAGCAGACATGCTTTATGCAAACGGCCAATTGATCTCTAACACAGACTATGGGTTTCGAGCTGCTCACTCAGGAGGATGGTTAGGTGCATACATAATGTATCGTAGATATCCTGAAAAGCAGTTTATGAATCTTGTGATGTGCAGCAACGTGTCAATCGACAGTACTCAAATCGCAGATGCAATTGATAAGTGGTATTTTGAGCGTTGATATATCAAGAAGCTTAGGTAGCTTTGACAAATGTACGCCAATCAATAGCTCAACGTTAGTATTGCGTAGGACAATTGATAAACTTTATATTTAGCTCGTTTTAAGATGATTTTTCTGAGCAGGTTTGACTGTGAAGGTTAAGACTTTAAATACAAATTTAATTGATAAAAGCCTGTCTCAAAGCATCCAAAGGACTAAACCGCTACCCGCGGTAGGGGTGGTTGTTTCAACTACTTAAATAACCCTACCACCGATTCTCCTTTAAGCTGAATAAAGGGCAATGTCGCCCTGAATTCACTTAAGGAGTGACATTATGTCACCACAAACTACAGCAATAAGCCCTCTTCGCCAGCGCATGATTGATGAAATGAATATGCGTAAACTAGGCCCTAAAACACAGCAAGCCTATTTACGAGGGGTAAATAGACTCGCCAAGTATTTGCAACATTCCCCTGAGCAAGCAAACGCCGCTCAGCTGCGTGAGTTTCAAATTGACTTAGTTAAGCAAGGCGCATCTAGCGGCACCATCAATGCAACGATTACAGGTTTGCAATTTTTATACTGTAAAACCCTCTACACCCCTGAAGTGACTGCACGATTATGCTCGATACCGAGACCTCGCAAACTTCCTAATGTGCTAAGCATTCAGGAAGTAAAATGGCTAATTGACAGTTGCAATAGTCCAAAATATCGAGCGGCCTTGTCGGTCGCGTATGGGGCTGGACTAAGAATTAGTGAAGTCGTTAATTTAAAAGTCACTGACATTGATAGTAAACGCATGGTTATTAATGTAGTTCAAGGGAAAGGCAATAAAGACCGCGTGGCTAAATTATCACCTGTATTACTAGCATCCTTACGTGATTGGTATCGGTATGCACAATCGCATAACCTCATGCTCAAAGGCGGCTGGTTGTTTCCGGGACAGCAACCTTATAACCCCATGTCGACACGCCAACTAAGCCGAGGCTGTATTGCTGCTGCCAAGGACGCTGGGATTGAAAAGCGAGTGTCGATGCATACCTTGCGTCACAGTTTTGCCACCCATTTATTGGAAGCCAAAGTCGATATCAGGGTCATCCAAGCTATGTTAGGCCACAGTGCACTTAAAACGACGGCATTATATGCGCAAGTCGCGACGAAGCTAATACATGATGTGGTGAGTCCGTTGGATGCATTATCTTTGCCCACGCCGGAGCATTGAAGCGAGCACACACGTGGCAGCCGAGCCACGACCTAAATATGAAGTTGCCGATGTCTTGCGTCTTCACGGCAAAGCTTACAAAGCCAAGCAAGGTAAGCATCTCCACTTAACACATATGAAAGTGATGTCAGCGATTGAGGCTTGCCGAAGTGCTAAATTAGGCGGTCATCAACTGCATTGCGCAAAGTGTGAAACCGATATTATTGCGTATAACTCTTGCCGCAACCGACACTGCCCTAAGTGCCAATCGTCCAGTGCAAAAAGGTGGCTAGAAGCAAGGCAAACACAGCTCTTACCGGTAGAATACTATCATGTGGTATTCACATTACCGTCTGCCATCAGTGAGCTAGCCTTTTACAACAAGGCGAAAATGTATGACTTGCTGATGAAAGCCGCGGCGCAAACATTAAGCACCATTGCAGGTGATAGCAAACATCTTGGCGCACAAATTGGCACCACCATGGTACTGCATACGTGGGGCTCAGCGATGGTACATCACCCTCACGTGCATTGTATTGTGCCCGGGGGCGGTATCAGTCAGGGGAATAAATGGCAAGCGTGTAATAAAGGCTTCTTTTTACCCGTTCGCGTGTTGTCGCGTCTGTTTCGCAGATTGTTTGTTGAAGGCTTACGTACCTTATTTGTTGAAAAACACCTATTGTTCTTTAACCAGCTTAACGAGCTAAAAGACACTGCCAAGTTCGATTCATGGTGCACGCAAGAGCAAAGTCGAGAATGGGTGGTGTATGCGAAAAAGCCCTTCGCTGGGCCTAAAGCGGTGCTCGCATATTTAGCACGCTATACCCATCGAGTGGCTATATCAAACAGTCGCTTACGTGAGGTGAGCAGCAAACAGGTTAGCTTCACTTATAAGGATTACCGGCGTAAAGGCAATAACCGGTATAGAACCATGCAGCTTGATACGAATGAATTCATTCGTCGCTTTATGTTGCATGTATTGCCTTCGGGGTTTCATCGAATACGGCACTTTGGTTTACTCGCCAGTCGACCGAAGTTGGCATTGGCTCGACGGTTGTTAGATGTGCCTGCGCCAGAAGCAGAGGTCAAACCGATAAAGACAGAAGATGAGCCTGCGGTATTCCAATGCCATACGTGCAAACAACCCTTAGCCATTATGGCGATAAAAGAGCCGGTATACTTACCTAGAGCACCACCTACGTCCAATGATTAACAAATCAACATCGCCAAACCCATAGGTATATCAATCATCGCGCATAACACGATGACGAACTCTTGCGCCTAACATTGGGAATACATAAGGGAAAAGGTGTAAACCGTTAACAAAACGGCTAGTACACAAGGTTAATTAAGACAAAATGGTAGTGAAAATAGTGAGATCACGCATCCGAAAAAATGAAATAGCTAAACGCCACGTCAACTCCCTAGCTAATATCAACGAAATCCCCATAGCGAAACATCGAAGGTAACATACCGCGGTTTCGTCCACTGCTAATTATCCGCCAGTTGTCGGAAGGCTCAGAAAGAGACTCGACATCAGTGTGGGTGACAACTAGCAGATAATCTAAACAAAACTGGAAGTAATTGCCGAAAATTGATCCGTCCGGTTTCTGCCTCTTAGCAGCCTTTCAGTTACTTACGCTCGAACTTCGGCTATTCGCTCATTGCCGACCTACCAACTTTTGCACAAATCAGATATGTGTACAAACACATCTCAAATGTTAGTTCCAACCTTATAATGCAAATAGCCGAAAAAAACAACTTAACCGGTACTATGCACCAAAGAGTTACACTTGGTTTTTGTTAAATAAATTTAGCAAAATAATAGAGTTACAGGTCGAACTCTTAATATGAAATGTTCAGATAAAATTTAACGTAATACACTTCAATCATCGCTAGAACAATTTAACGTCTACGAGATTTGGGGCTCTCCTCTATAGACTTTATCAAGAGAGTGAGTCCGTCATGTGGATCAACCATTAAAATATCGCACAGCTCAATAAATTCTACCAATTCAATCTTACGCCCAGCTTGCTCAATTTTCCCAAGTATAGAGTGATGCTTGCCCCACTTTTCCGAGACTTCTCGCAAAGAAAGAGACTGTTCCTCACGATGTGCTTTTAACCACAATCTGAGTTTGTCGTAATGTGAGGAGTAAACTGATGTTTTCATTGTCTCGATGATAGAGACAAAGTACACTGTCGCGAAATTCGAGACAGCAATCATAAAAAGAGATATTTTGTAATGCCAAAGAAGCAATATGACATTGATATATTAGCCTTTATCCGCTCACTTTCACTGGAAACATTCACTGTTACGGATATAACGAGACACCTTTTAGAGGTTCACGTAAAGATGTTCGACAAAAAGAAAAACGCTTCACAATTTGTCTATCGACACCTTAAATTTCTCGAGAAACAAGGAATCATTAAGACACAAACTACAAATAATCAGAAAGCGATCGTTTTTTGTTGGTCAGTCCAAGGTGAGAATATTAATGACTTGCAAAAACGCACCCACCTCGAAAGTAAAAGTCACGAGAGCATCATTAATAAACTTCAAGAGAAGATCCGTTTATGTAAGGCTGAAATGCTAACAAATATTGGTGAAACCGAAGCTTATTCTGAATGGGTAAACGAAATGCCTGAGTTAGTAGACGATGTCAAGTCTCATTACCAATACACCCGAGACCAAGCAAAGGTGATGCTTGGTAAAGTAAAAGGGTTCGAGCGTTTACTGGCGCAGTATGAAGCGCGTTTATGATTAATTTGAGAAATTGGCAGAGTGAAGCTATCGCAAGTGCTCTAGAAAAATTTGAAGCTCTATATTCTCACTTTTTATGTCTAGCGACGCCGGGTGCTGGCAAAACCGTAATGGCATCTGCGCTTGCAGATATCCTCATCAGAAAAGACAAGGTCGATTTGGTATTATGCTTTTCACCATCAACCGTAGTTGCAAATGACTTTAAAGTCGAACTCGAAGCTATAACAAACAAGCGTTTCTGTGGTGGGCTCGGTGCAACCGGTTCATCACTTACGTACCAAAGCATGAGGCATTTAGATGCGGCGTTTTGGACATTGCTAGATACCTACAGGGTATTTGTTATTTTCGATGAGATTCATCATTGTGCAGGTACTGGCATCGAAAATGCGAATGCGTGGGGAGAACAAATCCTAATGAACATACAAGGAAAAGCTCACTATACAATCGCATTGACGGGAACTCCTTGGAGAAGTGACACAATCCCTATCGCATTAGCCAGCTATATTGGCGAGGATAATAGATTACAGGTAGATTATCGATATGACTTAACTCAAGCTATAAAAGATGGTGTATGTCGTTCTCCACACATTACTTTGTTCGACAATGAGCTCATAGACGTTATTGAAAATAATGAGAGATTTTCTTATTCATCAATCTCAGATTTTCTTATTGAAAGTGGGTTGTCTTATTCCGAACTTATCTTTCATGATGAAGTAATTCGTCAAATACTCAAACATGGAGTGATTCGATTAAATCAAGAGCGGCAGATTTTTGGTAATGCGGGGGGGCTCATAGTCGCAGCAACGATATCTCATGCAAAACATATTCAAATGTTATTGTCAGAGTTAGGCGAGTCCAGTGAGGTCGTGACATACCGGGAAGATGAACCAGAAAGCCTTATTCGGCTATTCAAGCATAGCTGTCAAAAGTGGATTATATCTATTGGTATGATAAGCGAAGGAACAAACATACCTCGTTTAAGAGTTTGCTGTTATTTGTCTCTAGTTACAACTGAGCTTTATTTCAGGCAAGTATTAGGTCGTGTTTTAAGAGCGCAATATTCACCTGTTGAGATTGGTTATCTGATTATGCCTGCGCATCCTCGTCTACTAGAATATTCTAATCGGGTCGCTGAAGAAGTGCCACATTACGCAGTGATTAAATCATCAGGCAATAATGAAGATCGCGACTCAGAAGATTCCTATTTAGAAAAGGATAGTGACTTACCGCCCAAGAGCAACGAACAAGAAATGCCTCCCACAGCTGCGTTAAATATTGAGATAGGAGAGGAGCCTACTCAAGGGCCACTCACGTCTTGGTATGATTCAACAATCGATTCTTTTGGTCGGTTTCAGCAAAAAGTTTTCATGTTATAAACTTCTAACAGTAGCTCTGACTAATCCAGTACGCATCAATCTATTATTACCCACTTTGGTAACGAAAGAAAACGACCGTTTAGTTTACATTCCATCGAACACAAGTAGAATACATCAAACATCTTGTTTCAGTGTAAAACAACACGTAAAGTAATCATTGTAAAGTAAACTCACCTTTAATTTTGAATTGAAATGAAAATCGGCTATGCAAGAGTAAGCACGAACGAACAAACCGACAGCGCCCAGTTAGATGCATTAAAGGCGGCTGGTTGTGAACGTATTTACCAAGAAAAATACAGTGGTAAATCAAAGCAACGTCCAGAACTGGAACGTATGATGGATTCATTGCGAGTAGGTGATGTTGTAGTTGTGCAACGACTAGATCGGCTTGGACGTAGCTTAAAGGACTTAATTGAATTGCTTGATAGCTTTAAATCTGAACAGGTTCAGTTTGTCAGTCTGAATGAAAACATAGATACGACTACCGCTGTTGGGGAACTAGCGTTTCATATGATCGGCTCAATCGCGCAATTTGAACGAAGGCTAATATCTGAAAGAACAAAAGCAGGTTTAGAAGCAGCTAGAGCCAGGGGTCGCAAAGGTGGCAGAAAACAAAAGCTAACTTCGCAAGATATTAACAAGGCAAAAGCCATGTTATTAGACCCTAAAATAACAAAGGCTGAGGTAGCAGAACACTTTAAAGTGAGTAGACCAACTTTAAATAAAGCTTTAACGGCTAATGCCAAAGGTTGATTTACAACTATTATCGTATGAACAAAGGTAAGACTCTAGCGCACTAGACACTTTATAGCTTTAAAATTTTGTACAACATTAAAAAAAGGAACTTTTATGTCCTGTAATACTCTTTTTTACCTTAGGGATAGCGAAGATACTCTTCACAGTAGACTAACTTTATCAAAACCTCTGTTAGAGAAAGGGGTGTCTAGAAAAAATGAGCTTATCGAATTTTTAAGAGTCGAACTCAAAGAAGCGTTTGATTGTGATGTTAAATTTTGGATTCAAGGTTCTTACAAGAGTCATACACTTATAAAACCAGTAGATCGCTTTTCTTCTTATGATATAGATATCGGTATATATTTGTTTTTTGATGCTGAATCTGAGGGCATTGAGGCATCTGATATCAAAGAAGCTCTAAAAGATGCACTAAATTCTTATACTAATATTAATGACGAAAGTGAGCTTCAAGATTCAAAAACCGCATGTGAAGGGCTTAAATTTAAATCGTTTTTAACGATTGATACGCCTATCTACTATTGTATCGAAGACGACAATGTACGATTAGCTACCGATAATGGCTGGGTTGATAGTGATCCTAAATCTATTCAGGATTATTTAACAAATTCTTTAGATAAGGATTCGGACAGAGCCCTAATGAAACGTGTTGTTAGATATTTAAAGGCATGGGCAAACATTAAATGGCAAAATCAGAAGTATAAAAAGATTCCTTCACTTGCATTGAATGTTTTGGTGGCAGAGCATCTACATATTAACGATTGTGATGATGTTTCATTCATAGAGACTGCAACTCATATTTGTGAAAAACTAGAATCTATCTTTAAAGTAGATAGCCCTCTTGATGGTAGCAACCTAGTTCACATGCCTGAAGAAGATCAAGCTTTTGCACATAGGCAGCTAGACTCTTTAAAATCAATTTGCATAGCTGCTAAAAAATCTGATGATGCTGATAGAACTTTTATTTTTTCCAATCTATTCGAGCATTATTTTCCACAAGTTAGCTTTAATGAAGAACGTCAAACAGGCTTACCTGCTTTGACTACGGTTCCTGATTTATCGATTAGTAGATATGATAAAAATGGCAAACATATAGAATCAATTAATTCAGATGAAATAACTGTCTTTAAAGGCGAGTCGATGACTTTCAGCATAAACAATAAAGACTCATTTCCATCAGGTTCAAACGTGCATTGGACTGTGAGAAATATTGGAAATCAGGCCTCTGATGCTAATGACATTGGGCAAAAAACAATTACACCATTATCGGATAGTGAAAAGCGCGGTGCCGCATATACAGGAAAACATTCAATGGAATGTATTGTTGTAGATAATGGAAGCGTTAAAGGGGCGAATCTAGTTAATGTAAATGTAAAACCTGCAAAAACAGTACAGCGAAAAAGAAAAGTATTTAAAGGATTTAGAAGGAGATAGCTTATGTGGGGTGTAATACCTTTTAAAGTTAAATTATGGATTGTTGTTCCTCTAAGCATTCTACTTTATCTGTTTTTCAATGCTGTTATTGGATTTGATCTGATTAAATCTACCACCACTGTAGCATCGGTAATGGCGATTTTGGCTTGGTTAGTTGGAGAATACTTATGGAAGTATATCTATATGATCAAGCCTGAATTATTCGAAAAATATGTTTGCCCAGATTTAAATGGGCAATGGCTTGCGAAAATTGAATCTAATTTCGATGGTGAAACAGTTGTTGATCTTCCACTAGAAATTAAGGCTAATTTTTTCTCAATAAAAATGATCATGCATACAAACTATGGAAAATCTAACACAACCATTTGTAGGATTTCTAAGCAAGATGATGGCTCATTCGAACTCCATTATATGTACCGAGTACAAAATGATCAGGCTAAGAGCGGTGATGCGCAATCTTATGAAGGTGCAGGGAGAGTTAACTTAATTGATTCTGAGATTAAAAAGCTTAAAGGGGTATTCTTTACTAATCGTTGCTGGCGAGAAGGAAAAAATACGGCAGGCAATGTTACTATGATCAAGCAATAAGTTCAGATGCCTATTTGTATTTCTCAATATCTACAGGGACTTTCGCAAGGCCCAGTCGCATAGCTGGTGTTTACTTGTATTTATTAAAAGTATCGTTATAGTTGTAAAAAACACTAGATATCTGTCTCCACTTCCCCTGAGCAGAAACAGACTTAATTGAAGTCACAGTTTAATTTGGGTGAGGCTCGACAATAATCAAGAAATCTGGAAAACAATTTTCCAGACAAGTAATTTTTCATACTTTTTTAGTTAAATTTAGGGATATCTGGAAAATTGGTGAAACAAGCATGCTTTCAATGTTTCCAGACTTTTTCCAGAATTCAATCTCAATGGTAATTCGTTACCATGACCTAGGGCGTTTAAACTAAGGGGTTAGCTACCCCACCGACGCATGCTTGCGCTGTAGTGAGAACATGGGTTATTAGGTAAAAAATCGCATTTAAAAAACCGGCTTTTACTTTGTGGTAAAAGCCGGTTTTTTATGCGCACTAACTTACTTTTTCAAGTTCTACAGGTACACCGTTTAACACCGCGTTACCAGACAGTTCATCCACCTGCATGTGGTCGGTAAGAATATTGGTATTTACCCCCGGATGCTGACTTGCCACAGACAACTTAATGCCTTTTTTGTTGTGTCCCCACCCGTGCGGGATAGATACCACACCAGGCATGATCGCATCGGTGATTTCAGCCTCTATCGTTAACTCGCCAACCCGCGATTTCACCTTTACCTCATCACCATTTTCAATACCGTATTTAACGCCGTCATCGGGATGCAGTTGCATCGTGCAGCGATTATTGCCTTTCACCATACGCGGGCTATTGTGAAGCCACGAGTTGTTGGTTTTAATATGCCGGCGGCCAATTAAAACAAGGGGTTGCGCGTGGCTTTGCTTATCAAAGAAGTGTGCGTTAACCCTGTCTATATCCGCCATAAAATAATCAAAATCTAAATTTATTTTTTTATTTTCATGGAAAAGCGCAAAAGGTAAAGACGGCTGAAGCGGGCCAAGATCTATACCGTGTGGGTTTGCTTTAAGCTTTTTAAGCGTTAGGCCGTGCGCAGTACTGCCTTCTTTTTCCGTATCGCTGTCATTAACACCGTTTCGAAAAGCACCTCGCTTATCACCGTATAGACCGGTCTGTAACAAGTCGTCCACCACGCCTTTTGGCTGCTTGCTCCAAAGCGCAGCATAGTGCGCTGTGCTCCTACCGTTTAATTTGTCGATTCGCTCAGCTAACGATAAATAAATTTGCCAGTCGGTAAGTTGGTCTGCATCTGTATCCACCACCGCTTCGGAGTACTTCGCAAAGTTTCGCACCGCGAAGTTGTGAAACACAATGTCGTAGTGGTCCCGTTCAAGGGCTGTTACGGGGGGTAAAATCACGTCGGCGTGGCGAGAGGTTTCTGTGATGTAGAAGTCCACAGCAACCATAAAATCTAATTGTGCAAATGCCTTGTCGAGCTGTTCAGCGTTAGGCGTAGTGACTACCGGGTTTCCCGCCCCAATAACCATGGCTTTAATTTGTCCTTCTCCGGGGGTAAGGATCTCTTCAGCTAAACAGGCAACCGGATACTCGCCAGCAAAAGCTGGAAGGCCGCGCACCCGGGAGGTAAACGTGCCCAAACTGCCCTTTCCTGCAACAGGCAATGTGTCTGCCGCTGGCTGGGTAAACATCATGCCGCCACGCTTGTCTAAATTACCGGTAAGTATGTTAAATAGCATAATGAGGTATTGGGTTAGCGTACCAAATGCTTGTACGCTTGCCCCCATTCTACCGTAACACACTGCCGCTTCTGCTTCGCAAAAATCGGTAACGAGCTGGATTATTTGCGAGGCCTGAATACCGGTTTTTTCACTGACTTTTTCTGGTGAAAAATTGCGTACGTAATGCTCTACTTCCATTATGTCTTCAGCATAAGGAAGAAGCGCCTCTACATTGTATAATTGTTTATCAAACAGCACATGCAGCATGGCGAGTAGCAATAAAACGTCACTACCCGGGCGAATAAAGTGGTGTTCACAGCTAAGGTCCGCGGTTTCACTTCGCTTCGGGTCGATAACGACTACCTTGCCACCCCGTTTTTGTATGCCCTTCAAACGCTTTTTCACGTTCGGCACGGTCATAATACTGCCGTTTGACGCCAAAGGGTTCCCACCAATAATCATGAAATGCTGAGTATGATCGATATCCGGAATAGGTATTTGCGACATATGGCCGAATAGTCTGCGGCTGATGATGTGGTGAGGCAATTGGTCCACCGACGTCGCAGAATAGCGGTTATGCGTTTTAAGTGAGCGATAAAAGTAAGGCCCAAATAAAATAGCCCCCATGTTGTGCGCGTTGGGGTTACCTAAATACACACCCACCCCATCTTCGCCGTGCTCTTGTTGAATACCGTGCAGCTTATTGGCAACAAGGTCAAACGCATCCTCCCACGTAATCTCTTGCCAATTATCGCCCACTCTTTTTACAGGGCGTTTAAGGCGATCAGGGTCGTCGTACAAATCTTTTAGCGCACTGGCTTTAGGGCAAATGTGACCTTGGCTAAAGGGGTTATCTTTATCCCCTTTTATTGACAGTATTTGTCTGCCCTTCGTTGCCACTTCAATACCACACATGGCTTCGCACAGCGTACACGTAGAATAATGCAATTGTTGTTCAGTGTTGCTCACGATAATTCCCACACAACTTATTGTTAACGACTTGTTACGAAATTAGCCGCTATTGCTGTAATAGACAAGCATCACTTAAAGTGATGATAGAAGCGTTAACCGCTGAAATTGTACTTACAATCGCATAAGCTAAATAAATCCGTCGTACTTTGCAGTAAGATTAACCTAAGCTTTACAATTCGAGGGTACAAAAGAACCAGCTTAGTCATGTACTCTGATGTAGACAGAAAATAATTAAAAAGCAGTTGGAAACTCAATCATGATAACGACAAAGAAAAGCCTACTAGCAGTTACGCTAGTAAGCGCTCTTGGCTTGGGCATGGCGCCGGCCTCTTACGCACAAAACGACAGTGAAGAAAAAACCGAATACGAACTCGATAACTGGGACGTCAGTAACCCACCTTATGCGTTAAACGAAGTCACCATCAAAACAAACGAAACCACGTGGTCTAGCTTAGACGTTGCGCCAAATGGCGAGTTTATGGTTTTCGACATGCTTGGCGACCTTTATAAAGTAAACATGAACGGTGGTGATGCCACGCCACTTACCCAAGATTTTGCGTGGAATATTCACCCGTCTATTTCTCCTGACGGCAAACACATTGCGTTTATCTCGGACAAAGACGGTCTAAGCAACGTATGGGTAATGGACATTGACGGCAGTAATCTTCGTCAAGTAACCAAAGAGAAAAGCAATCTTATTCACTCTCCTAAATGGAGCCCAGACGGCGAATACCTAGTGGTTACTAAAGGCATTATGTCTAGCCGCAGTATTCCCGCGGGCGAGATTTGGATTTATCACAAATCCGGCGGTGACGGCCTGCAAATTAAAGCCCGAAACAGCGGTAAACGCGACCAGCAAAACATTGCCGACCCTGTATTCTCGCATGACGGAAAATACATTTACTTTACCGAAAATACGGTTCCGGGCGCTCGCTTTGAATATAACCGCGACCCGTTAGAAGGCATTTTTGCTGTCACCCGCTACGACCGCGAAACGGGCGAAGAGAGCCGCTATATCAGTGGTACAGGCGGTGCCGTAGTCCCTACGCCTTCGCCTGACGGTAAATACATCGCTTTTGTGCGTCGCGTTAAAGACAGAACGGGGCTTTTCCTTAAAGAGATAAAAACCGGCGTAGAAACGCCGCTTACCCTCGAACTAGAGCGAGACATGCAGGAAGGGTTTGGCTCTGAAGGCTACTTTGCCTATTTCGACTGGATGCCGGATAGCAGCGAAATCGTATATTGGACAGGCGGGAAATTCCACACTATCAATATCGAAGATAAAACCACACGCACCATGGACATCACTGTTGAAGGCACCGTGAAATACGCTGACGCCCTACGCTTTGACGTAGGCGTAGCGCCTGATGAATTTGACGTTCGCATGATTCGCTGGTCTCAAATGTCGCCTAACGGTAAAACTGTACTCTTTCAAGCGCTTGGAAAGCTTTACGTACGCGACGTTAAGTCTGGCAAAATAAAACGCCTGACCAAGCAAAACGACCACGACGAGTACTACCCTCGTTTTTCTAACGACGGTAAGAAGATTGTTTACACCACGTGGGACGACCAAGATTTAGGTACGGTACGCGTAGTATCAGCCCGTGGTGGTAAAGGTAAAGTGATTACCGAACAGCCCGGTCATTACATTGAGCCTTCGTTCTCGGCCGATGGCGAAAAAGTGGTATTCCGCAAATTTACCGGCGGTTATCTGCTAGACCCGACCTACTCAGTCGAGCCAGGTATTTACGTTGCCGACCTTGAAGAAGACGCTGTAAGTAAGGTGACAGACAGCGGCTATAATGCCCACTTCGCGGGTGGCAACGACCGCGTATATTTCACAGAATCTGCCGGCGGCGAAGCGTATTATGAAACGCAACTTTCAAGCGTTAATTTGCAAGGTAATGACAAACGTACGCATCTATATGGCGCAGATAAAGTAAGTGAGTACAAACTTTCGCATGATAAAAAATGGGTCGCGTTTGTATATCAATTTAAAACTTACGTGGCGCCGTTTGTAGAAAATGGTAAGCGCATTACCATTGGCCCGAACATGACCTCGCTACCGGTAACACAGCTTTCAAGTCGAGCTGGTGAATACCTTACTTGGTCACCAGACAATAAAACCCTTAGCTGGTTTAACGGCCCGACACTTTTCAGCCGTTCACTCGATGAAGCCTTTGCCTTTTTAGACGGTGCACCTGAAACCTTGCCTGAACCGGTAGCTGAAGGTATGGATTTGTCGTTTACCACCAAGGCCGACAAGCCTTCAGGATACAAAGCCTTGGTTGGCGGTAAAGTGGTAACCATGCGCGATGCTGACAATACCCAGGAAGTCATTGAAAATGGCGTTGTACTTATTAAAGACAACCGTATTGAAGCGGTAGGTAAGCGTGGCGATATAGCTATTCCTGATGACGCTATGCAGATAGACACCTCGGGTAAAACTATTATTCCTGGGCTCGTTGATGCGCACGCCCATGGTTCACAAGGTCGTAATGAGATAATTCCTCAGCAAAACTGGAGTCAGTTCTCCAACGTGTCGTTCGGTGTAACCACCATTCACGACCCATCAAACGACACCACGGAAATTTTTGCTGCAGCAGAGCTTCAGCGCAAAGGTAAAATTGTTGCACCGCGTATCTACTCTACCGGTACTATCTTGTACGGTGCAGAAGGACTGGGTTACAAAGCTATCATCAACGACTACGAAGATGCTTATTTCCACGTAGAGCGCTTAAAAGAAGCCGGTGCTATATCGGTGAAAAGCTACAATCAACCTCGCCGTGATCAGCGCCAACAGGTACTTTGGGCAGCTAAAAATCAAGCGATGATGGTGGTGCCTGAAGGGGGCGGTAAGCTTCAGCAAAACCTAACCATGCTGGTAGACGGTCACACCGGTCTTGAGCACAGCATTCCGGTTGAAAAAGGCTATAGCGATGTTACTCAGCTATGGAAAGCCACAGAGTTTGGCTATACCCCTACCTTTGTTGTGTCGTACGGCGGCATGATGGGTGAAGAATATTGGTACGATAAAACGGAAGTGTGGAAGAACCCGCGTCTATTGCGCTATACCCCTTCTACTATTTTAGACAAACGCGCTATTCGCAGACCGACCGCGCCAGAAAACCAATACAACCACCAAAACGTCGCCAGCTACGCTAAAGAGCTCCGAGATAATGGGGTCAGTGTACATATTGGCGCTCACGGACAGCGTGAAGGCCTAGCTGCACACTGGGAACTGTGGATCATGGAACAAGGTGGCTTTACGCCTTGGGAAGCGCTGCGCGGCGGGACTATTGATGGTGCTAAGCACTTAGGCATGGGCAAAGACCTTGGTAGTATCGAAAAAGGAAAGCTTGCTGACCTAGTGGTTATTGATGGCGATGTATTAAGCGACATTAGAAAGAGTGAGTACGTTGAGTACACGGTGTTAAACGGCCGTGTTTACGAGTCTGCCACCATGAACGAAGTGGGCAGTAAAGAAAAACGCGAACCTTTCTTCTTTGAGCAAGATAACGCGACCTTTATGCCACAGCAAACTGCGGATGAAGTGGAGGCGAAAGCCCACCACTATCACTGGGAGCATTAATCGCACGCAAACACGTTTGATGTAGTTTAACTACCACTAGGAAAAAGCCGATAAAGCCCTGTGTTTTATCGGCTTTTTTATTCTGGTTATGTTTGCTGGTAAGCCGCTTAAAACAAAATCAATGTTTTGTCTTTCGTAAAAGAGTGCTATAAATAAAAAAGACTAGGGCTTTACATGTATTTGTATGTATCAAGCCAATTAAAATAAAAGGACTTATTTGGCTATGCCGCATCATTTGCCCTTTGCACTATTACTTCTCACTTTTTTTCTCGCGCCTGTTTACGCACAAACAAGCGAGACGCCTACGTATTATCAAGATTGTTCCGTTCTCGACTTTGGTGACAAAGATATGTCTACCATGACAGAGGCTGAAAAAATTCAAGCTTTAGATGACTCTTTATTCGGTGCTTTAGAGCAAAGTGAAGAATGCATGGATGCCGCAGCGCAATCTAGCGCACAAAGTGTGGCTAGCGCCGCTGGCCAAGGTGCTGGTGCAGGAAATGGCGCAGCCTCGGGAAGCGTGTCTAGCGCTTCAGCAGCCAGTGGCGGCCAAGGGCAGTCAAATGCGCAAAACAGCGCCCAATCTCAAGAATCATCAACCCATTCACAAACGACTACCTCTAGTTCAGATCCTTCAAAGCAATCGACTGGAGGTAAAGCAAAAGGTGGAAGTTCAGCGGTATGTGATGCCGTAATTGCCGGTTTGCAAGGAGCGACAACAGAGCAAGAAAAAGCTCATTTCCAAGCATTAAAAGAGCAATACGGCTGTAAATAAAACTCAGAGGAAGGAAAGGAAATGTCTTCATTTAATCCAAAGGCCCTGTTTACAGTGGTCGCTACGGCATCGTTTATACTTTTAGGCGGATGTGGCTCAACCCAAACTAATGTAACTAGCGTAGGACCGTCGATGGTTGGCCCTGGCGGTGGGCAACAGCTTGGCGCAAACTCGCACCGTTATCGCTACAACTCAGATATATATATGGATGTCGCTATTCCGGTTTTTGACCCCGGCTTTCCTACAGAAAGCGATGGTTCAATAGATTACGATGAAATAGAAGAAGAAGGTATCTGGCCGCAAGTAAGACGCTTAGAAGCAAATCGATTTGCTATTGCCACCAAAGAAGCGTTAGGTGAAACCAAATCGTTTGGAAGCATCAATGTAACCCCAGATGCGTCGGCACTCGCTGATGTTTATATTCTTGGTAAAATTAATTATTCGGATACGGAAACCGTAGAAATTGGCGTAAGGGTTATGGACGCAAAAAATACGGTATGGGGCGAGGAAGAATTTGAGTACCGCGTTAGCGAAGGTTGGTACAGAGATGCGATGTCTCGTGGAGAAAACCCTAATGCGCCCGTGTTTGAGCAAATTGCTAAATACGTCTACGACCTGCTAATGAAAAAATCAGAAGCCTACAAACAAGAAGTACAGATGGTGTCAGACTTGCGCTATGCACAAATGTATAGCCCTGAAGCGTTTAGCCAGTATCTTTCTCAAAGCCGTAAAGGTGAAGTTGAGTTGGTGAGTGCGCCGTCTGAAAGCGATCCCATGCTTCGCCGTGTTCGCGCTATTCAAGCAAAGGACGAGCAGTTTATTGATAGCCTTCAGGAAACCTACGATTCATTTTGGGTAACCACAGAAACGCCTTACAGAAAATACCAAAAAGAAACCCTTCCAGAGGCTAAGAAAATCAGAGAGCTAAAAGCTGAGCGCACCACTAAACAGGTGACGGCCGGTTTGTTTGCCGTAGCCTCAGTACTACTGGGCTCAAACTCTAGCTCAACTGCTGGGCAAGTGGCAGCCGCCGGTGCAGGGATTGCCGCCATTGGCACCCTTAACGAAGCGATTAAAACGAACAAAGAACTTCACGCACAGCGGGATCTCTTTGACGAAATGGGCCAAAACCTTGATATTCAAGTTGCCGATCAAATTGTTGAAATTGATAACCAGCGTATTGAACTTCAAGGTAGCGCGAGTGAACAGTACTACCAACTGCGTTCACGCTTAAAAGATATCTATGAAATGGAAGCAACACCTATGACTGCGCTTTAAGCGTAGTCATATTCTGTTAAAACCGTTCTCATCTATTTATAAGATCATAGTAAAGGATTACGCATGCCAAGCGTTGAACAGCAAATTGAGCAAAGCAGAGCAAAGAAAAAAGCACTGATTAAAAAAAGTATATTGGGCTTTTTTGTTGTCCTCTTTGTTGGCGTGGCAGGCGTACTCCTTGTGTCTTTTTTACCCACTGTGTCCAACGAGGCGAAAAGCCCCATGGCACAGACCGACAACGTCTCGCAAACCAACAACCGAGAAACACCAAATCCGCAGGTTACAGAATTTAGCGAAGCAGAGCGTAAAGCATTACAAGTCGCGCTTAGCGAGTCAAAACAACGGGTGACAGGCCTAGTGCAACGCGTAAACCAGTCACGCCCTTTCGCCGTTAAAGCCGGTCAAATAGAAGCGTCGTTAAACCAAGCGTTTAATGAATACGGTGCCTCGAACTACGGCGAAGTAACATCGTTATTAAACGATATCGATAACAACACAGCAGCACTAAATAAAGAATACGAACAGGCCTACACAGCGCCTTATGAAAAAGCCCTCAACGCGTTTAATAACAATAATAATTCTGAGGCGTTTAACTTAAATCGACAGTCACTTAATATTAACCCCGACTTTGAGCAAGCCAAGATACTTCAGCAGCGAATTGATGTCTTTAATCAAGTGCAAGATGCCTACGAACAAGCCCGGGTGGGTAAGGTTGAAAACAACGTTAATAAACAGCGGGAAGCCTACCGTAAAATAATTGCCCTAGACCCCTATCGAAGTGATGCAAAGCAAGCCCTAGCCACCATAGATAACCAATTAAAAAATAGCCGCTTCAATGGGTTATTAGCAAAGGCCAATGACGCTATAACACAGCAAAACTATGCCGCAGCCAAACAATACCTAAAGGACGCCAAATCTATCAATGGGTCAAGCCGTGAACTTGAGACCATTAGCAAAAAACTTAACACGCTGGTAGCGAGTGAAGAGCAAAACAAGATTGAAGAGCAGGTTACGCTTTTTGCACGTGCTGATGAATGGCAGACGGTCGCCCTATTATCGAACAAAGGTTTATCGTCTTTTCCCACCAGCCCCATACTGCAGCAGGCAAAACAAAATGCCGAAGCTATCTTAAGCACGGCAAAACGCCTAAAAGAATTTCAGCAGCGCCCTGAACGACTGACCGATAACACAGTGCGAAGCCTTGCGCAGCAAGAAGTTGATGACGCTCACGCATTAGCACAGAAAAGCCCCAAACTGCTGGCTCAGATACGCGCCCTTGAAGAGGTTATGGATGACGTTAATACGCCTCGTGATGTCACGATAACATCGGATAACGACACCTATATTAAAGTGTTAGGCGTAGGACTGGTAGGCGAAGTAAAACGCAAGACCATCAAGCTTAAACCTGGCACCTACCGGATTGAAGGAAGCCGTGACGGCTACCGCTCTACTATTCGAGAAATCGAAGTATCACCGTCAGCAACCAACCTTTCGGTACATATTGCATGTACTGAAAAAGTATAAGGAACACGTTAGTGAGTAGTATCGATGAAGCCATTGCGAAAGGGAAGAAACGCCGCAAAGGAATGGCTATCGCTTCATTAATTGGGCTAGCCGTGATCTTGGCCCTTTATTTTAGTTGGCTTTTTCTCACCAAAGGGTATGCGTTTGTGGTGTCGCCAGAGCGTGCGGCAAAAACGCCTGAGTTTAACGTGGTAAGCGGCACTGCGCTCTTTATGGCCGACAAGTTATATGTTTTTGGCAGTGCGGCGGAAGTTACCGTGTCGGCGCCCAAATACAAAGCCGCCAGCGTGGTGGTTGATGAAACCTCGTCAAGCACGATAAACGTCACACTTGTGCCTTTACCTGCCACCTTGACCGTTACCACGTCTCCTCAGCTCGACGAGGTCACATGGAAGATTAACCAAGAAAAAGTCGCCGTTTCGCCCAGCCTATCCACTGAACTGGAAGAGGGAAGCTACACGGTTAATGCTATCCACCCTCACTACCAAGATGCACAAATACAGTTTGATGCCGATATTGCACAAGACATTCAACGTAATATCGCGCTAACCGCTATTGAGGGGGTTATTAGTATTAATTCCACGCCTTCTGGCGCTAGCGTTTCGCTCGACAAAAAAGAAGTTGGCGTAACGCCTCTGAAGATAAATACACAAGGTGGACAATATCGCGTAAGCGTGACTAAAGCAGGCCTGGAACCTTTAGAAGATACTATCGAAGTCACTAATCAACGCCCCTTACCGACTCGAAATTATAACCTTCAGCCGCTACAAGCGGAAATTGCAGTATCGATGAAGCCACAAGGTGGCGTACTGACGGTTAACGGTAAGCCCGTAAAGGCGAATACCCGTTTAGACGCCAATAAGGCACACACAGTAAAGTATGAAAAGACCGGCTTTATTGCGCAAAGTCAGCGCGTAACACTTGCCCCAGGCGAAACGAAAGCGCTGTCATTTGAATTAGAAAAAGAGCTTGGTCGCGTGGTTATTACCGCCTCTACTGACGCCCTTGTTTCAATTAACGGAGTTAAGCAAGGACAAACGCCTTTAACGCTGAACCTTCAGGCTTTGCCTCATACAGTAACCTTTGAGCGCGACGGATACCGCAAGATACAAAAAACGGTGACACCTAGTGCGAAATCGTCAACCAAGGTACACGGTGACATGCTTACAGAGTTTGAAGCAAGGCGCAGAGACGGTACGCCGCTTTTCGCTACTACGTTAGGTATTCAGCTGTCATTGGTGACCCCAAAAGCGTTCACCATGGGCTCGCCAGCTAACGAAAAAAATCGTCAGCGTAACGAACACCAAAGAGACGTTTCTTTTTCTCGTCAAGTATGGGTGTCGAAGCACGAAATCACACAAGCTCAGTTTGCCGCGTTTAAAGGGCAAGGTGGGGGAACTAAGCTTCCTGTCACAAATGTTTCATGGGATGAAGCGGCGGCCTTCACGAATTGGCTAAGTGAAAAAGAAGGGCTCACTGGGTTTTACATTATGCAAAACGGAAAAGTAAGGGGGGTTGATAAAGCCTCAAAAGGGTATCGTCTTCCCACCGAAGCAGAGTGGGAGTTCGTTGCCAAAATGCATCGTCGTGCATCATCTACAGCTTTCGTGTGGGGCAATCAGTTCCGACTCAGAGACAAGCAAGGTAACTTTGCCGACGCGTCGCTACGTGGCAAGCAGACATTCATCTTAAAAGACTATGACGATGGGTTTGCAGATAAAGCGCCTGTAGGTTCGTTTAAGGCAGACCGAGGTGGGTTTTACGATTTAGACGGAAACGTTCGCGAATGGGTTCACGACATTTACTCGGTAACGCTACAACATCAATCAGGCACCTACGCAGACTACATGGGCCCAGGCGGGCAAGGCAAACACGTTGTTAAAGGTGCGTCTTTTAAAACCGGTAGGTTGAAGAATATAAGAGCCAGCGTGCGCAGCGGCGAGAGCGCGCCAGCTGATGACATTGGTTTTCGAATAGCGAGATATGAGAATTAATATGAAAAAGAAACTAATCATTGCCGCCGTGCTATTAGCTATAGCGGGCACAGCCAGTGCGTACTTTGTTTCGTTAGATTCACCCCAAGACTTCCCAACAAATATTTAGGCAGCAAGGACTAAGAATGAATAAGAATAATACGTTGTCGATGAACCCCAGCTTTCTAGTTAGCGGCGGGGTGTTTCTACTTATTTTTGCGGTCGTGCACTTTTTATTTGCAGGCTTAATTCGCCCGGCGGCGGAAAAAGTGATGGCGACGGTGGGTACAGCCTCTCTGTCTTCTATTTGGGTCATTCTTAAAGATATCGAACAACAAGTGTGTATCTCACTTATGTTGTTTTGTATCTTTTTAATGGTGTACAAGTTATGGAAGCTACTTGATGAAGAAGAAATTTATTCAAGAGATTTGCTACCAGAACACGACAAAGACACGCCGCTAGATGTCGATAAAGCGCTGAACGAACTATCGTCTTCGTCTTATAGCGATACACCGGCGTACAGCACATGGATAAACTGCATAAGACGGTATAAAAACACCCAAAACGTGCAGCACGCGGCCGATGCTATTCACGCATCAGTAGAAAACATAGCGGCGCAGCTTGAAAGCGGCAATAACGTTATTCGCTATATTATCTGGGCTATTCCCTCGATTGGATTCGTGGGCACGGTTCGCGGGATTGGCGCAGCCCTAGCGCAGGCCGATGCCGCACTGGACGGTGATATAGCCGGAATGACAGCGTCTTTGGGCGTGGCGTTTAACTCAACGCTCGTTGCGCTTTTCATCTCACTTATTTTGATGTTGTTAATGCATTTACTCAATGGCCGTCAAGACACCATGGTTATTCGCACACAAGAGTCGTGTGAGCATCATTTATTGTCTCATCTGCACCATTAATTAGGCGAAGTAACTATGCCTAAAGTGCGTAAAGCCGAAGACGGATTTAACCTTGCCTTCTTAGACGTGATGGCCTGTGGCCTTGGCGCGGTTATTCTTATTTTTATTCTGGTCGACTTTAAAGCGTTTACCCCAGACCCGACCGAAGAAAAAGAGAAGCTAGAGCAAGAGCTCGCCGCGGCAGAGCAAGAACAACAAAAGCTCAAAAAATCGATTGATGAAATAAACGATAAGATAGCCTTGGAGTCGGCCAAGCAGGATGACGCTGAACAAGCCCAGGCCGACACCACGCAAGACCAGTCTAAGCTACTGCAAGACATGTCAACAGAAATGGCAGTGGTGGCCGACCTTGAAAACCAGCTTGCCGCCTTGTCTAAAGAAGTCGAGAAATCAGCTAACATCCAAATGCAGGGAACCGGCGAGCAAAACTACATTACCGGGATGAAAATAGAAGGTCCCGAAATAGGCTTTCTCATCGATAAAAGCGCATCGATGATGGGCGACAACTTGCTCGATATTTTGGGCAAACTGGCGCTAAGCGATGGGCAAAAAGTATCGACACCCAAATGGATAAGAACCAAGCGGGTAGCACAATGGATGCTAGCGCGCGTACCACTGGAGTCTCGTGTGACAATGGTTGCCTTTTCTGACACCGCAACCACCTTAGGCCTTCGCAACGTAAACAGCGCCAAAGTAAGCGGTTCGATGAACGCCATTGTGAAAGACTTGGGCGGCATTGTGCCTAATGGAGGCACCAATCTTCAGGAAGGCCTAACTACCCTGTTTAAAGCCAACCCCAGCATAACAGATGTTTACATTGTGACCGACGGGTTGCCGACGCTCGGAGATGGCCTTCCCATCAACTGTAAAAACTTCATTAGCAGTAAAAAGTCCATTTCGTCGGATTGTAGAAGAAAACTATTTGTAGAAACCATAAAGCGAGCCAAAAAAGGGGTGCACTACAACGTTATTCTATTGCCTATCGAGGGCGACCCGTTTGCCTCACCCATGTACTGGGAATGGACCCGCGCAACCAGCGGCACCTTCCTATCACCGGCACCAAAGTGGCCTTAATGAGTAAAATACTGTGAAGAAGATTCAGCGCGCCCCCGTTGAGGTATTCAACATCGCCTTTCTCGACATTATTTCCTGTGCCTTCGGTGCGGTAGTTATGCTGGTGCTACTGGCCAAAAATGGCACCGAAGATACCGAACGAGGCCCCAGTAATGTAAGCGTGCTTATCGATCAGGTGCTGCAAGCACAAGCTGACGTAGAAACCCTTAAAGGAGCGCTATCGGATAAGCTTCAAGAGCTTAAGGCGGCGCAAAGCAAAACAGCGTCAGTCACAGAGCAAAAAGATAATCTAGACTCGTCGATACCCCGGGCACAGCAAACCATTAATCAGTTAAAAGACAAAGCGTCGTCCCTGCGTAATGAAATACGTCAGGCAACGGCTATGCTAAATACGCCTAATCCCACTGATACCCCTGATGATGACGTAGGCGGTATACCTACCGACGCTGAATACGTCATTTTCGCTATCGACAACTCTGGGTCTATGTCTTCTGGCAGTGGATGGAATCGCGTGATAACCATTGTGAACGACATTTTAAAAAATCACCCTAAAATGAAAGGTTTTCAGATAATGTCTGCCGACGGAAGCTTCATGTTTGCCAGTAAAGCGGGCCAATGGCTTGACGACAGGAAAACCATGCGAGATACGGCGATGAGCCAAATGAAAAGCTTTAAAGGGGGCGCAAGCCAGCCGGAGGCGGGGATCTTAAAAGCCATAAAGCTTTATAAGAACACCAAAGGCCGCGTGAGCCTATACGTGTTTGGCGATGACTACCAAAGATCAAACCTAGACCAAATTGTGGGTCAAATTACCCAAGCCAACCAAGGAGCCAATGGCCAGCCTGTTATTCGTATTCACGGCGTGGGCTTTAGCCGCAGTAACGGCAACGCCCAGCGCTTTAGCGCGTTTATGCAGGCGGTGGCCAAGCGCAATCGCGGTGCCTTTATTGGCCAGTATTTTTAGGTATTAAGGGCGCCTACAAGCGCCCTCAAGATTAATTAAATTAGCTTTCGCTGTGTATAATCCGTAATTGATGCACCTTACCTATTTCGGCCATACTGCTCGTGAGATGACACCCAGTCAGATGAGCTAATGGCCGAGGCCAGCGAAATTTCACCGGCAAGCACAACCGACGCCACAATTTCAGCAAACTTATACACCCGATCGCGCCCGTAACAGTCTAATAGCTCTAAACACTCACGCTGCGTACCTATGCCTGTACCGCCGCCATAAGTCGCTACAATAAGTGATGGAATGGTAATAGACACGTATAAGTCGCCGTCGTCAGTAAGCTCAGAATACATCATAGCCGCAGACGACTCAGATACGTTCGCCACATCCTGACCGGTAGCGATAAACATGGCAGTGATGCCGTTAGGCGAATGTAGGCCCGTGTTATTCACACCGGACAAGAACGAACCCACGCCGGCAACACGCCCGTGGTAATCGATTTGTTTAGGGTCGACCCGCATAACTTCGAGTAAGTGCTCACGCTTAATGGTTGCCTCGGCGGTAACTCGCTTACCACGAGTACGCATTATGTTTATTTGTGAGGCTTTTTTATCGGTGGCAAAGTTAGACTCAAGGTAGAAATTCTCTATCCCCTCATAATGATC
>CEPO01015349.1_pt1 | contig 35525 bp, 40 predicted proteins | sample 530481 | NCBI WGS metagenome assembly CEPO01 (sample SAMEA2620198, study PRJEB7988) | marine metagenome | biome: marine biome (ENVO:00000447); feature: surface water layer (ENVO:00002042); material: "saline water (ENVO:00002010), including plankton (ENVO:xxxxxxxx)" | depth 5 m
AACTTCGGTCATAGATGACAGAGTAAACGAACAGGGCAGGGATCGCCATCAACAGGGCCAGTCCGCAAACGAGCAGGAGCTTCAGGCCTGTGGAACGCTGCGGCATATATCCCAGCAGATTTGAAGGTGTGCGTAAGCCGTCCGGCTCAGACACGCCCGATGTGTCAGAACTCATGAGTTCAGTCCTTCTGTATATTTTGACGGAGCCTGAACCAGACGAAAAAACCGCGGCCTCTTTGGGGCCGCGGTCTGTCAGAGTGTGTTGCTTTGAGGGTGGTTTCGCGATCAGCTTTTCGGAACCAGAACCACTTCCATTTCCGTATAGCCTTTCACAAAGCTGCTTGGCGTACGGACTGGCTCTTTCAGCACAATCACGTCGTCAAAGCGCTTGAAGAATTCCTCCCACAGGATTTTCAGCTGCATTTCGCCGAGACGGTTGCCAACACAGCGGTGAATACCAAACCCGAAAGAGAGATGGCTGCGAATCTTCGGGCGATCAATCCAGATATCGTTTGGCCGCTCAAAATGGCGCTCATCGCGATTGCCGGACACATACCACATGATCACCTTTTCGCCGGCCTTGATGGTCTTGCCGTGCATTTCGACATCCTCAAGCGCGGTCCGTCGCATGTGGGCAAGCGGGGTCTGCCAGCGAATGATTTCCGAAACCATGCTCGGGATCAGGCTGTGGTCCGCTTTCAGCTTGTCGAATTCCTTCGGGAAGAGATTCATGCCGAGAACAGAGCCAGTCATGGAGTTTCGCGTTGTGTCATTACCGCCAACGATGAGCAGAATGACGTTGCCCAGATATTCCATCGGTTCCATGTTTTTGGTGTGCTCACCTGTGGCGAGCATTGAGATCAGATCATTGCCTGGTTCGTTCGCATTTACGCGCTGGTTCCAGAGCTGTGTGAAATATCCGAGGCATTCCATCAGTTCAGCGCGCCATTGTTCTTCGCCGCCCGGGCAGATCTCCGGATTGTCACGTCCTGTTGCGACATCTGACCAGCGGGTCAGCTTGCGACGATCCTCGAATGGGAAGTTGAACAGAGTCGCCAGCATCATGGTGGTCAGCTCGATAGAAACCGTGTCCACCCAGTCAAACGGTTCGCCAACGGGCAGGCTGTCCAGAACCTTGGCGGTCCGCTCCCGGATCAGGGCTTCGAAATTCCGCAGATTGTCCGGCGCAACGATGGGCTGAACCGTTTTGCGCTGCACATCATGCTTGGGCTGATCCATGGCAATGAACATTGGAAGAGCAAAGTCTTCTTCCAGATCAATGATGGTGATGCCGCTGGCTGACGAAAACCGTTTATGGTCAGTGTCGATGGCCATGACATCTTCATAGCGCGTAACTGACCAGTAAGGGCCGACAGCACTTTCTGCGCAATAGTGAAGCGGCTCTTCATTGCGAAGGCGCTCGAACCGATCCCAGAACGCATCACGGCGCCAGAGTTCAGGGTCGGAAATGTTCAGGCGATCCAGATCAATCGCTGAGGCCGGAGGGATTGGTGCGCCTGGGCGCATATAGACGGTGCCCATCCACTCGTCTTTGACCTGATCAGACAGAAATTTCGGTTTGGTTTCGGTTGGCGCATCTGCTGTTGTGTCAGCCATAATAGTTCTCCCGGGACGTCTCTTGTCCTCTTATATCATAGCTTTGATTTCAAAACTATGACGCAGGCGTCATTTTTTTGGTAATTCATGACAGCGAGTTTACTGGAAAGCGCTCCGTGTCTCTCTTATGTAATCCTGTATCATGGTTGGATTCAATTTTATGGCTCGACGCACATCATTACTCGCGGCACTCGTCATGGCAGGCTCTCTTGCGTCTTGCGAGGAAGACGGGATTATCCGTGCCTCAGACGACGCTGCGACAGAGCAGACGGGTGATGTCACGCTTGGTGACATTCGTAATATGGTCAACGAGCCACGCGACCAGTCGGTTCCTGATGGTCCGCAGGTCGATCCCGCCGCTGCCAACATCAATCCGTTCAAATATCAGCTCGAATATAACTATAAAGAGCGAGAAGTGCTTGATGGTTTGCTGGAACAGGCGCGAGATGACGGCGATTATTACAATCGCTCACTCGCAGCGACCCAGGAGGGACTGGAGGCGCTCAATCCACAAATTCTCTGGCAGGATTATCTGGATTATATGTCGTGTGCGGTGATTTACGATTTAAGCGCCCGCGAAGGATTGTCCTCGGCAAGTGCCGCGCAAGCGAAGGCGGCGGAATTCATCAATTATGCCATGGATCCCGAAATCGGATCACGTCCTGAGAGCGAGATGGAGAATTTTCGAACCGCGCGAGCTGATCTGTTAGCGAACGAAACCGCGCGCGAAAAATATGCCCGAGAGCAGGTTGAGGAAGAGGAACTGAATAAGATCAGAACCCGCAATTATCTCAATTATTTTCTGATGCGTGATCGCCTGTCTGGCAGCATGGATAGCGAAGAACTGGCCGTTGAACTCGCCGGATGTGAAGCTAGCGTCGGCTGACGTTTCCTGCAAATCGTCTGGAACCAAACCCTGGCATTGAGAATTTCCAGTTCTGCAAGTCGACCAGATCGACACCCATGCAGAAAGAACTGGAAATGTTATGAAACAGATGACCAGCCTAACCGTCAGCGCTCTTGCTGTTCTCGCACTTGGTGCCTGCAGCGAGGGTGGAGAGGTAATCAAAGCGACGGACACCACACCCACTCAGGAAACCGGAGAAAACACGCTTGCGAGTGTAAAAGACTCGATCGAGGCGGCTCCTGATACTACGACTGTCAGCGTCGATCCGGCCGCAGCAAACATCGACCCGTTCAGCGGCGTGTATCAGGCCGAACTAAGAGAGTCGGCAAAAGAATCACTCAATGCGGCGGAATACACCGAAGCGCGTCTCGAATCGTCGATCGATCAGACTGAGCAGTTCCTCCGCGACAATGCCAGCCAGATTGATGGAGAGGGCTATGAGCCGGGTCTGAGATGCGCAGCACATTTTGACGTGGCGTCCAAGAATGGTGCCCTTCAGGCGCACGAAGCCCAAAATTACGCCAAGGAAGTTCTTGGCGCATCGGCGTTTAGTTATGAAGTCGCGGTGGTGCCAAACGGTTCTGAAGATGAGCGCGAAGCAGCGCTGAATGAGTATCGCAAACAGACCTATCGAAATTACTTCCTCGTGCGTGACAGCATGATGGAAGGGGCCGATGGCGAGGCGCACCTTGCGCAGGCTGAAGCCTGCTATGAAGACCTTGGTCTGGTGATGGCCGCGCCTGAGCCGACCGCCGAAGATGTGGAAGACCAGACCACAACGCCTGCCGAGGGCTGACACTCCCCTTAGGGCAAAAGAGAAAGGCCGGACTATACATCCGGCCTTTTTTCTTGCGTGATTTCTGACTTATTTGAACGTCGCGCCAGACCAGTCTTCTTCTGAAATCTGGGCCATCAGAATCATGCGGAAGATGAGATCATCGCCCGGCTTGATCGGCCCACCCGGCCGAGGCGTTTCGCCATAAGCGATTTCAGACGGCAGATAAACCAGCCAGTCATCGCCCGGGCACATCAGGCCAAGGGCTTCTGTCCAACCAGGAATGACCCGGTTTGCCGGAAAATTAATGCCAACGCCTCGTGCCAGCGAAGAGTCGAAAATCGTACCGTCTGTCAGGCGTCCCTCATAGTGCACAAACGCCTGATCACCGCCTTCAGGCCCGCCTTCACATGGTTCGCCTGCGGCAAGCACAATGTATTCGAGGCCGGATTCGGTTTTGTTGACTGCTGAGCTTTCATGATCCCAGTCGGGATTGGCATAAGTCGCCCAAGGATTTGCCGGATCTTCGGCTGGAGTTGCGCTTGTCTGACCGCCGCGTGGCCCCGCAGAATCGCAGGCTGACAGGGCGAGGGCTGCTGCGCCCAGGCAGGCGAGAAGGGCAGTTTTCATCATAATGACTCCAGAAAAAATCAGGCGAGTTTGCGCGGAGGATAACCGACTGCGGTCAGAGCATCCACCACTTCTTGCGTGTGTTGCGCATCGCGGGTTTCGATCAGAATATCGAACTCTGCACCTTTGGCCGGCACATCAAGTGCCAGGCGGTTATGGGCGACTTCAATAATGTTGGCGCCGACATCACCGATGATCTTGGACACATGAGCGAGCAGACCCGGACGGTCGTCACCAATGATCCGGATATTCACCAGTCGCTGATCACGCACGAGACTGCGGGTCAGCACAGAGGCCAGAAGCCGCGTGTCGATATTGCCGCCACAGAGGACGAGGCCGACGCGCTTTCCGGCAAACTTGCTGCCATGGGATAACAGCGCAGCAAGGCCAGCCGCGCCTGCGCCTTCAGCAATAGATTTCTCAACCGTCGCAAACAGGGTGATGGCGCGTTCAATGGCGTCTTCCGAGACGAGAAGCACGTCGTCAACAAGTCGGCTGCACACTTCAAAATTTCGCTCGCCCACCACTTTCACGGCAATGCCTTCGGCGATCGTCGAGCCGCCCGTCTTTGGCGGAATGCCGCGGAGTTGATTGTAGAGCGCGGGATAGTCCTGCACTTCGACGCCGATGATTTCGATCCCGGGCTGAAGTGCCTTGGCGGCTGTTGCGATGCCAGAGATCAGGCCGCCGCCGCCAATCGGAACGACCAGCGTGTCCAGAGGCTTTTCGACATCTTCGAGCATTTCCAGTGCAATCGTGCCTTGGCCCGCCATGACGAGCTTGTCGTCAAATGGATGAAGGAAGACAAGATCTTCCTCCATGCACACCTTGCGCGCGTGTTCATTGGCTTCGGCAATGCCTTCGCCCTTCAGAATGACGCGTGCGCCGAAATTTCGCGTGTGCTGCACTTTCACGAATGGCGTGTTTTCCGGCATCACGATTGTCACCGGAATTCCCAGCTTCTGCCCGTGATAGGCAACACCCTGGGCGTGGTTTCCGGCCGACATGGCAATCACGCCGCGCCGTTTTTCGTCATCGCTGAGGCCTTTGAGGCGATTCAGCGCGCCGCGTTCCTTAAAGGCTGCCGTGAACTGGAAGTTCTCGAACTTAATCCAGACTTCCGCGCCAGTAATCTCAGACAGCGTGCGAGACATACGCATCGGCGTACGTTCGACCTGACCATCTATGACTTTGGCAGCGGCCTGGACATCGTCCAGGGAAAGTGGGGATTCAGTTACGTTCAACATTGACCTTCAGTTCTGGTGCAATCGCCCGAAACGGGCTGGTGAAGGCGCTTTTATCTCTGCTGTCAGGAGAATGAAACCCTGTGTGCTGGTCAGTTTTACTGATGTTTGGTTGTCAGCCTGCCACCAAACCGTCACTGAGCTCCGAGGCATCATGTTCGGCGACGAGGTGGCCTGGGGCGACTTCAACCAGCTGCGGGCGATATTGATCAGCATCCGGATCATCAACCAGTTTGGACTTCATGAAGCGCAGGCCGGCACGTCGATCAAGCGGAGACGGCAAATCACCCTCAAGGCGTGCAAAATTCCGTTCGCGTTCCTGGCGCGGATCAGGGTTTGGAACCGCCGCGATCAGTGCCTTGGTGTAAGGATGGACGGGATTTTCGTAAATCGTGGTGCGGTCAGCCAGTTCGACCACCCGCCCCAGATAGAGCACCATGATGCGGTGAGAAATCTCCCGCACCACCGCCAGATCATGGCTGATGAACATCATTGCGAGGCCAAATTCCTGCTGCAGCTCGATCAGCAGGTCGATAATCTGTGCCTGAACCGACACATCCAGCGCGGATACGGCCTCATCACAGATGACCAGTTTGGGCTTCAGGATCATGGCCCGCGCAATGCCCACGCGCTGGTTCTGGCCGCCCGACAATTCATGCGGATACCGGTTGATGAGTGCAGGATCGAGCCCGACGCGCGGCATCATTTCAAGAACACGTTTCTCTCGATCCTTGCCCGACAGGCGCGGCTCAAACACGGTGAGCGGCTCGCCAATGGATTGGCCAATCGTCATGCGGGGATCGAGGCTGGCAAACGGATCCTGAAAGACGATCTGAAGATCGCGGCGGCTCTTTTTCAACTGGCTGGTCGTGGCTTCTGACAATTTCGAGCCAAGCCATGTCACAGCGCCATCGCTCGGTTCGACAAGACGCAGAACAGCCCGCGCCAGAGTGGATTTTCCGCAGCCGGACTCGCCGACCACTCCGAGTGTCTCACCCGGTTTCAGTTCGAAACTCACCCCATCTACAGCGCGCAATGGTTTGGTTTTCCCAAACAGGCCGCCTTCAACCTTGATCGGGAAACGCACCTTCAGATCGTCTGCGACGAGAACGGGTTTTGTCTCGGCAGGGGGTGCCGGCTGAAGATGCGTGCGTCCTGGGCGATCCGGCTGATCAATGCGCGGCACCGCCTCCAACAGCTTTTTTGTGTAGTCATGGCGCGCCTCGTAGAAAATCTGATCGACCGTTCCGGTCTCGACAATCTCGCCGCTCTTCATCACCACAACACGGTCGCACATGCGGGCAACGACGCCCATATCGTGAGTGATCAGCACAATACCGGTGTCGGTTGTTTTCTTGAGGTCTGACATCAGCGACAGAACCTGCGCCTGAACGGTAACATCGAGTGCAGTCGTCGGCTCGTCCGCGAACAGAAGTTTCGGATCACAAAGCATGGCGATGGCAATCATCACGCGCTGGCGCATGCCGCCTGACAGCTCATGCGGGAATTGCTCCATACGGCGCGCCGGATCTGGAATGCGAACACGCTCGAGCCAGTCAATACAAATGGCGTCGGCTTCCTTGCCCCGAAGTTTCTTATGGATGGCGAGGACTTCGCGCAGCTGGGCGCCTATAGTCATGTGTGGTGTGAGGGAGGTCAGAGGATCCTGAAAAATCATCGACATCTCTGATCCGCGCATTTTTCTGCGCTCGCTCTGATTGAGGCCAAGCAGGCTTTTGCCTGCAAATTTTACGCTGCCTCTGGCGCGGCCATTTGCGGCCAGCAATCCCATGGCTGCAAGCGCAGACTGGCTTTTGCCGGAGCCAGATTCTCCAACGATTCCAACGCACTCGCCGGGCAGGACCTCCAGAGAAACGCCTTTAACAGCTTTTACAAGGCCGTCAGGCGTGTCGAATTCGACATGCAGATTATCAATGCTCAGGAGGGGGGGACGCTGGGAACTATTCAACTCAAAACTCCGGTTCGCGCGCTAAAAGCGTTAGCTTACTATATTTTTCTCACCACGCAGGCATTGATTACAGTTTAACCATAGGCTTTTGTGCGTCAAAATTCTTCTGGGAGACAAGTGCATGCCCGTCATCAATTTCGTTACACCTTGTATATTTGACCATGGCGCCGTGACCAAACTAGGGCGGACGATGGGTGGTCTCAAAATTTCACGCCCATTTGTTGTAACGGATCCTGGTATCAAGCAAGTCGGTTTGCTGGATAAGGTCGTCGAAAACATTCCTGGTGATTATGAAGTGTTCGCCGAAACAGAGGCGAACCCCACTGAGAAACAGGTGATGGAAGTCGCTGCCCAGTACAAAGCCTCCGGCTGCGATGGCATTATTGCGCTGGGTGGTGGCTCGTCCATGGATCTGGCAAAAGCCGTCGGCTTGATGGCAAGTCATGAAGGTCCGCTGGAACAATACGGCGCAACCGTTGGTGGCGGCAAGCTCATCAAGAACATACCACCGCTCATCGCAATTCCGACCACCGCAGGCACCGGTTCAGAAGTCAGCGTCGGCGCGGTCGTCATCCAGAGCAACGGGCTCAAGCAGACGTTTGCCTCGCCAAAACTCGTTCCGGCAACGGCGATTTGTGACCCCGAACTTACACTCGGCCTGCCAGCAGGCCTGACGGCAGCCACCGGTATGGACGCGGTCACACACTGCATTGAGGCGGTGCTTGCCCCTCAGATCAACCCGCCTGCCGAAGGTATAGGCCTTGAAGGACTTGGTCGGGCTGTCGGCGATGGCTGGCTCAAAAAGGCTGTTCTGGACGGATCTGACAAAGATGCCCGCTGGAATATGATGATGGCCTCGCTCGAAGGCGCACTCGCCTTTGTGAAAGGCCTCGGCGCTGTTCACGCGTTATCTCATGCGGCAGGCCGTCTCTCTGATCTGAAACTCCATCACGGTACGCTGAACGCGGTCTTCCTGCCGCACGTTCTGCGGGTGAATGAAGGCTCTGCGCCCACGAAATACCACCGCCTGCGTCAGATGATGAATTTGCCGGAAGGAGCAGATCTGGGGGATGCGATCGAAGAGCTGAATGATGCGATCGGCATTCCCAAGAAGCTTTCAGATATCGGTCTCTCAATGGATCATGGGTCAGGCATTGTTGAGTATGCGATGAAGGACCTTGCCCATTATGGAAATCCTCGTCCGCTCGAACAGGCTGAATACGAGAAAATCTACGAGACCGCGCTCTAAGCGGTCATCCTCGCAAGTTTTGAAAAGAGCAAGCCAATCCTGGTTTGCTCCTTTTTTATGCGCGAAGGCTCATAACGTGTCGGCGTAGACGACATACTCGACGTCGTTCAGGCGTCGGCGGAGTTGTGCCAGTGACGCCGTCTCTGTAGCGCTCGGTTGATAGGCGAGGATGGCTTCGCCAGATGGCAGTACACCCGCAAGGTTAAACCCGGTGAAGACGGTCTCCTGGCTGGTCCATTCCGAAAACATGGCCCGGCCCTGACCGCGATTTTCTCGAAAAGACCGCACCGCGTTCAAAAGCTTAGCCTCCGGATCAAAACGTACAATAAATCGCATTTCCGGTGGTTGCTGAACTGCGATGGAGAAAATAGACGGTTCGCCACCTTCCAGTTCAGACGATCGAAAGGGTGCAAAGGCTGGTTCGGTGTTGAAGCGCTCCAGCAGGGAATCGACCATCGAACTTCCCGGCTTGTCTGTCGGGACAATGACCAGCACGAGCGATAAGGCGACACCAATGAAGGCGGCGAGGCACATCGCCCCGAGCCATAAAAAGACTTCACCAATACCTGTGTGCTGCGTGTCCATTTGTCCCCCAAGAAGACCTATAATTATCTGGGGGCCTTCAGATCAAGGGGAATCGTTAACGATTCAGTAAGCACATGTCACTTTGGTCCGCCTCTGAGGCGAAGCCAGCTGACGAAGATCACGTCTCAGGTGAATTACTATCGCTGGTGTCGGACTTTTTATTCGTGGGCGGATTAAGCTCGCCTTCGACTTGCTCCACCACGGCATTCTTCAGAGTGTCAAGTCTTTCGATGCGCTCTTCGCGTCGGTCGCAACTGCCCAGAACGCCGAAAGACAGGCACGCGATGGCAAGAACACTCTGCTTTGATGTCACGTCGGACAACCCCTTCTGATGAGCGTCAGCCTAGCGGTGATTTCTGCCCGAGATAAGTCCACCTCCGCAGCAGAATCTCGAATGGGCCGCGCTTGAAAAACAGCAACCAGACACTCGTGAACATCAGGCTGAATATCCCGGCACCAAGTGCGATCATAATCGCCTCAAATGGACTGACCTGATTGAAAAGCCCAAGGCCAAACTCAAGAAAGACAAGGCTGAGAACAATGGATTGCAACAAATAAGCACTCAGACTGGCCGACCCACCCCGGGCAATGAACCGCAGGATTGGGCCCTCTCCCGACGCTGCTGCGGCCAGCCAACCCATATACCCCAGGGTCGAGAAGGGCGAGCCGATAATCATGACAGCAAGTCCCAGAATGGCCTGAGCTGACTCTCGTTCCGGAGCCGAAACGAAGAGCCATCCGCCGAGGAAGCTGATGGCCAGACCAATCGGCAACAGCCTATATCGTGAGGTCTTCCAAAGCCGGTGTCGCACATCGGAAATAAGGCCCAGTCGGAACAGGCCCAGACCAATCAGGAAATAGCCAAACACCGCTACGCCCTGAATGAAAAACACGCCGCCCAGCATGCCCGGCCACATCTGAAGTCGCATCCAGGCGACGCTCAAAAAGCCATCCTCTTCAAAAACAGCATCAATGATTGCGTATTGCTCTTGTTGGAGGGCCAGACCTTTTTGCCATTCATATCCGGCCATGGTTTCCGCGATGACAAAGCCTGCGGCAGCGATCAGCATGAACAGCGCCTGCACGCTGATCAGGATGCCGCCTACCCAGAACAAGCGTTTGGGGCTGAAATTCCGGCAGAAATACAAAAGACTACCAAGAATGGCGTAGGTGACGAGAATATCGCCAATAAACAGGAAGATGGCGTGCAAGGCGCCAATCACGAAAAGGCCAGCGGTCCTACGAAAATATCGCGGTTTGGCCGACACGCCTGCACGCTCGGCCGATGCGAGCTGATAACCTAACCCCGCTCCGAACATGATGGAAAACAGAGAAAAGGATTTGAAGGTGAACAGACCGGCAACCAGAAGATATGCGGAATAGTTTACGGGATCGCTCAGAGTATCATGGGGATATCCCCCCATTTTGCTGGCAGAGAAGACTTCGACATTGACCAGTACAATGCCGATCAGCGCCCAGCTTCGCAAAATATCGGGAAGAAGATCGCGCTTCGGAACCGCCAGCATGATGTTGTGCCCTAAAGAGGCTTACTGAGCGAGAGCGCGAGCGCCTTTACGATGGCGTCCTTGCGCTGTTCGAACTCTGGCAATTCGTCATAGGGGATCAGCATGGGGTGGGTTTTCTTGTCGGCATCTTTGGTTTTGCCGAAGGTCCAGCCATCCCGTTTTTTCTGTTCCATCCATTGATCGTGCTGAGCGGAATGCGGTGCGTCAGGATTGTTGATGGCAAACAAGACGCTTTCCCTTGAAGAGTCTTTCATCCATTTCGGCGCGTTGGCCCAGGCCGGAGTTGCCGTGCCGTCATGCGCTTTGACCCATCCACGCATGGCTTCGTGAACGGTTCGGGCAATCGCCGTCAGTTTTGCGTCATCCATCTTGTCGTCTCCACCACCTGATACAAGTAAGTCAGACTTTTTGGCATTTGTCAGGAATTAAACAGCGTCGCGTCTGCATCTTTCAAAGCGTGCAACTGTGTAAACCTTTGAGCAGCAGCACGGGCAAGCTTGAGTGTGAGTGCTTTTCGGCGGGCTGGTGCGAGCTTGTGTTCTGGCGCGGGCCGGACCAGGGCGCCGCCAAATTGGTCTGAAATGATCAGGCCCGCGTCCAGTGGCAAAAGCTCGGTGGGAAAAATCTCATTCACGGCAAAAAAGAACCGATCGCAAAATGGCCGGTACTCATGCCATTTGCCATCGCTTTCAAAATCGGCACGGCAGGATTTTACTTCGATGATCCAGAGCTCGCCTTTTTCGCTGATCGCCATGATATCGCTGCGGCGTCCATTGGAGAGCCGCATTTCGGTCACGCAGGCCATGGACATCTGGTCCATCAGTCTCAGGGCGCCGATCGTGACGGCACGCGTCATTTCCGGCGTTGAAAGTGTCACGACAGTTTCTCTGACTTGAAGGGGCGTTCGATCAGGTCGGTCATGGCTTCGCCCAAGGTCAGGTGACCCGACAGAATGTGATTCACGGCCTGACAGATCGGCATTTCCACATTGTAACGCGCAGCGAGTGCGACAACGCCCGGAGCGGTCGCAACCCCTTCGGTCACAGCCGACCGTGAGGCAAGAATATCTTCGACACTCTGCCCCTCGCCCAGAGCAAAGCCGAAACTCATATTCCTGGATTGCGGCGATGAGCAGGTCAGCACGAGATCGCCAAGACCGCACAGGCCCGCCAACGTTTGAGGATTCGCGCCCATTGCTGTTCCAAGTCGGACCATTTCTGCAAAGCCGCGCGATATAAGCGCAGCATGCGCCGATCGGCCCAGTTTCAGGCCCTCAACCACGCCGCAGGCAATCGCCAATACGTTTTTCACTGCCCCACCGATTTCGGCGCCAATGAGATCATCGCTCCAATAGGGTCGAAACTCGGGTCGACCAATGCTCTCCATCCAGGCTTGACCAAGATCTGGATCTTTGCAGGCCAGCGTCACGGCCGTAGGCAGGCCTTGCGCCACATCCTTGGCGAAGGACGGGCCCGAAAGAACAGCGACGGGGGCTGCCGGCCGCGTCTCGGCCAGCACATCCGCCATGAGTTTCAGCGATCCGCGCTCTACGCCTTTTGCACACAGGGCGAACGGGGTGTCGGCGGGAAGGATATCGCCGATCTGCTCAAACACTGATCTTGCGAACTGGGCAGGTACGACAGCCAGAATGGCATCCATGTCGGCGAGCGCATTGAGTTCAGCGCTGGCAGGGATCGCGGGAAGCTTGACCTCGGGCAGATAAACCGGATTACCGGTTCCAGCGTTCAGGCTCTCAGCGACTTCGGCCTCGCGCGACCAGAGCAGAACTTCGCGCCCGGCTTTTTGTGTGGAGTAAGCAAGCGCCGTACCCCAGGCACCACTCCCCAGAACTCCGATACGATGAAATGTCATGTGTCTGACGCTCTATCGATTGAATAATTTATTGATGATTCACTCAGACGCATTAAAATCAAACCTATGAACGAACAAGTACAGACCCGAGATCTCATCCTCAAGGCTGCGGTGGATCGTATCCTACACTATGGTTATTCCAAGACGACAATGGCAGAAATTGCGCGTGACTGCGATATGTCGGCTGGGAATATCTATCGCTTTTTCAACTCGAAACTGGACATTGCCGAGGCTATGGCCCGGCAGAAGAGTGCGATGATCTTTCAAGTCTTCGCAGAGATATCGAGGCGCTCACATGAGGGCGCGCTTTTCAGGCTGAGCGAATTTTTCACCAAGCGTTTGCAACGGACGTTTGAAGTTCTTGAAAAGAACGATAAAATACTTGAAATCGCAGAAGTTTTGGGGAAAGAGCGGCCCGAGTATGTGAATGAGCAACTCGCCCAGGAACGCGTCTATATCGCTCGGATTCTGGAGCAAGGTGTGGACTCTGGCGAGATCCGACCGCTCGAAGACCCCGCATTTACGGCAGAAATGCTCCAGACTGCGCTTATGAAGTTCGAATACCCGCAACTTTGGTCGAATCTCACCCTCGCAAAACTCGAGCAGGAATTCGAAGGCGTCATGGATTTGCTTAGACTCGCGCTGGAAAATCCGAACACAAAACGGTGAACTCTGAATAAAATGAAAATCGTTCATTGATTAGTGTTCAGTCTTATCCTATATCAATTCCAACAACGGAGCTGTTCCGCTGCCTGGAGCCTATAGGAGCTGAAAATGTCACAAACTGCTCAACGCTATTTCATCAGCACGATCGCCACACTTCCTCTGGCTGCCGTCGTGCTGGCGCTGACCGCAGCCACATTTAGCTATGTGGTCTGACGCAACCAACACCCAGTCCTTCAAACCTGACTGACTGCCCCTTTCGGTTTTGCCGGAAGGGGTTTTCTTTTAGAGAAGTTCGTCGTCATTCGGTCCGAAGCTCGCAATCAGGTACTCTTCCTGATCATCGAGCATTTCAAGTGCGCCAAAATCAAAGGCCCGGCGGTCAAACACCAGATCCCGGGGCTGAAGGGGGCGGGATAAATCCAGGCCTTCGAGCGATGTGGCACGTGAAAAGGCCACATAGGCCTGACCATGAGCGAACATGCCATAGTCGAAATCGATGTAAACTTTGGGCAAGGTGAGGCCCTGGGATTTATGAATCGTCACCGCATAGGCCAGCCTCACCGGCACCTGCTTGAATGACCCGACAACAGACCGGTCGACCTTTTCGGTCTCGCGGTCGAGTTCATAGCGGTATTTCTCCCAAACGGCGGGTTCGATACGATGCGTTTCGCCATCGATGGAGACGAGCACAGCATCATCATCAAACCCTTCAACAATGCCGAGGGATCCGTTCACCCAACGGCCTTGCGGATCATTCTTGATCAGCATTACACGTGCGCCGGTTTTCAGTTCCAGTCGGCTTTCCGTTGGATGAGCCTTATCATCGAACTGGCCTTCGATTTTCGCGTCGAATGCTTCCGGTCGCCCATCTAGTTCAACAAGCCGCGCCTGATTGATCCGAAAAGCGGCGGCATTGTTGGGGGTTAGAACGACATGCGTGGCGGAGGCTTCAATCGCACTACGTCCACTGACCTGCGCGTTGAGGACGTCAACATCATCTTCATCGAGACGCGCGCGGCGAATACCATTCAACAGTTTGAGGAAGGTCGGATCGCTCTGCCGGAAGACATGCTTAAGTGCAACAAGCGCAAATGCCCCGGATTTGAACGCCTCAGCCTGAAAGAAGTAAGGATTGCCATAGCGTTCCAGCAGGATTTCTTCTTCATCGCCTGAAACCACGGGCGGCAATTGATGGAGGTCGCCGCACAAAACCATGCGTACCCCGCCAAACGGCTTTTTCGACCCGCGGTTCAGCTGAAGTGATTTGTCGATGGCATCCAGCATGTCAGCCCGAACCATCGAGATTTCATCGATAATTATGGTGTCGAGCTTGCGGACCAGCCGGGCATTGCGCAGACGTTTAATGTCATTCCCATCCAGCAGGCGCGGAGGGAATTTAAAAAATGAATGGATCGTCTGGCCACCAACATTCATCGCGGCAATCCCTGTCGGGGCGAGCACAATGGCCTGTTCTCCGGCATCTCGAAGAAATCTGCGGAGCAAAGTCGTCTTTCCCGTCCCGGCGCGCCCGGTCAGAAACACGTTTCCGGTCGGCGAGCGTTCCTCGCCGCTGATCCAGGCGAAAGGAACAGAGGCTTCATTTTCCGACAATTTCAGCGTCTCCGTCTTGCGAGGCCCGGTGCAGAAGAGCAAAACAATACTCAAGCCGCAATCAGGGAATGGCGAAATGACACCCGAAGAGCTCGAGCGCTATAAACGTCACCTTCTGGTGAAAGAAATCGGCGGTCATGGCCAGAAAAAACTGCTCGAGGCGAAGGTCATGATCATCGGAGCCGGGGCTTTGGGTGGCGTTGCAGCCACCATACTGGCTGCGGCGGGCGTGGGGCAGTTGATCATTTATGATGATGACCGCGTTGAGCTCTCCAACCTGCAAAGACAGACGCACTTCGCGTCCTCCGATGTCGGATCGACGAAAGCCGGTGCGTTGTTCCGGCGGCTGGCAGCAATCAATCCCGGAATCTCTGTCGATGTGCGCCAGCAGCGATGGACCGCCGATGAGGGGATAGGGGAGGTTGAACTCGTGCTGGATGGTTGCGACAATTTTGAAACCCGTTTCGCCGTGAATGCCGCATCGCGCGACGCATGTGTGCCCCTCATTTCCGGCGCCGTCGCAGGCTGGACCGGTCAGATCATGGCGGTGAATGAGCCGGGCAATGATGCCGCGCCCTGCTATCAATGCTTTGTGCCGACCGAGCCACCTCAGGCCGGAGATTGCAATGATTTAGGTGTCGTTGGCGCGGTGACGCACATTGTTGCCGGGCATATGGCGCTGAAAGCCAAGCAGTTTATTCTCGGCGAGACCCATCAACTTTTTGGCCGACTGAATGTATTTGACGGTAAGTCTGGCCAGTTTCGCTCGGTCGCCCTAGCTCAGGATCCGGACTGTCCGGTCTGTGGGGTTCAGAAATCGGTTGCCGGGTGACAATGGCGGCTTGAAACTTATCGTGGCCTATGCATTGTTCTTGACACTTTCATGACAATGACCAGGGCCCGTCATGTTCCGTCGCATATTGATTATCTTGCTCGTGCTGGCAGCTTTGCTGTCGGCCGCGCGACTGGCTCTGCATCGCGGGGACATTCCCTATAGCCAACTAGAAGAACGATATTCGACCGTATCGTCTCGGTTTCTGACGCTGCCTGATGGATTGATTGTCCACTATCGCGATGAAGGCGAGACGGACGCACCCGCATTAGTGATGATCCATGGATTTGCCTCATCGAGCGAAACCTGGACAGCCTGGCAAGCTGATCTCGCGTCAGACTACAGGGTGATTTCGCTCGACTTGCCGGGGCATGGCCTAACTCGCGTCAACAGTGAGACCAATCTCGAAATCGGCGGTCTGGCAGATTTCATTTCCGCCTGCATCGAAGAATTGGGACTGACAGACTACACTCTGGTCGGGTCATCTCTGGGGGGACATGCCGCCTGGGTCCATGCGTTGGATCAACCAGCGGGACTGAATGGTCTGGTGCTGATTGCTTCGGCTGGCCTTCCGCCGGGGCCGGGCGAAGACAAAGACACGCCTTGGGCGCTGGAGCTTGTTTCCCATGGCTGGATCAAACCAATGCTGGCTGGGGGAGATCCCCGATTGCTTGTCCGAAACGGATTGAGAAGCGCCTATTCAGATCGGGGCTTTGTATCAGATGATCTGATTACTCAGTATACGGAGTTCGCTCGCGCACCTGGACATCGCGAAGCTCTGATCGACATTGCAAGCCGCCCAAGGGACTCTGCGGAGGCCGATCAGGCCCGTTTGTCTGAGCTCACTCTGCCTGTGCTGATCATGCAGGGGGATCAGGACCAGATTGTCCCGCCTGAACATGCCGAGCAGTTTCACGCGCTCATCCCGAATTCAGAGCTGATTATCTATGAAGGGATTGGTCATCTACCGCAGGAAGAAAAGGCCATGGAAAGCCTGTCGGACTTGCGACGATTCCTCATCTCAGTGCAGCCGCCATCTTCAGATGTGAAGCCCGGGATCGAGCCAGAGCTTCCGCAGGACATCTCAGTCGAGCCCGCTGAAGCGGTCGACTAAGCCTTAGAGCATAGACGGAATGATGCGGTCCGGTGGCTTATGCCCGTCAACGAAGGTTTTGATGTTGATGATGACCTTCTCGCCCATCTCGATCCGGCCTTCTTGTGTCGCCGACCCAAGGTGAGGCAGCAGAACCACATTAGGCAATTCTTTCAGCTTCGGATTGATCGCGGGTTCGTGTTCAAACACGTCGAGACCAGCGCCGGCAATCTTTCCGTCTTCCAGCGCCCGCGCCAGCGCGGCTTCATCGATGACTTCACCGCGTGATGTGTTCACGATGAAGGCGTGAGGCTGCATGAGTTCCAGACGACGCGCCGAAAGAAGGTGATAGGTGGCGGGCGTGTGCGGGCAGTTGACCGATACAAAATCCATGCGCGCCAGCATCTGGTCCAGGCTGTCCCAGTATGTGGCTTCCAGTCCTGCCTCAATCTGAGAGCTGACCGGTTTGCGATTGTGATAATGAATTTGCATGCCGAAGGCTTTGGCGCGGCGGGCGACGGCCTGGCCGATCCGGCCCATGCCGATAATGCCCACGCGTTTGCCGGAAATCCGCCGCCCCATCATCCAGGTCGGGGTCCAGCCTTTGAACTCATCTGCCTCAATGGCTTTTACGCCTTCAATCATGCGGCGCGGCACAGCCAGAAGCAGAGCCATGGTCATGTCCGCCGTATCTTCGGTCAGAACGCCCGGCGTGTTGGTGACTGTGATGCCACGCTGCATGGCGCTTTGAATGTCGATATTGTCGACCCCGGCACCAAACTGCGCAATCAGCCTGAGGCGCTCTCCGGCATGGGCGAGCACCCGTCCATCAATCTTATCCGTAACCGTCGGGACAAGGACATCAGCCTCGGCGACTGCATCAGCGAGTTCGCCCTGAGACATTGGATGATCCGACTCATTCAGCGTCGTGTCGAACAGTTCCTTGAGGCGGAGTTCAACATCACTGGGTAGGCGGCGTGTGACAATGACCTTGGTTTTTTGCGATGACATCGCGTCCCTATCCTGATTATGGTTTTCAGTGCCATAGCAAACCAGACTGCTTTGGCAAACGCAATCAGCCCAGTCTTTTAAGACGAGAAATAATCCGGTTTCGTTTCGATATGCTTCTCGGCGGATTCTTCACAGTTTTGCGGCGAATTTAAAGCATGTTCTTTACATATCATTCATCATACTGAGCAAAAACTTACCTGAATGTGTCAATTTCAGGGTGTGTGCTCATGTCTTCGGTTTTTCGAGGCTTTGTGGCTGCGATTGTGTTCTGCGCTTTGCCCGTTCATGCGCAAACTGCACAGACGGCTCCAGATACCGCGCAAGCGGTGCGAATCAGCGCCTTTTCCGGCAAGCCGGTTCCGCGCTTTGAATCCCTTAAATACTCTGCCGTTCACGGGCGTGAGGGGCCGAGCCTCGAATATCCTGTAGCATGGCGATATGAGCGCCGTGGCTTGCCCGTGCTGGTGATTAAAGAGTCGCGCGAATGGCGCATGGTACGCGATCCATCTGGAGATGAGGTCTGGATGCATGAGCGCACGCTTGGCGCGCAGCCGAGCGTCATGGTGCATGGTGACGGTTTTGCCGTTCTGCGCCGGTCACCAGAAGCCGATGCGCGCGTCATCGCACGAATGGAACCCGGCGCAATTGCCACACTAATCGGGTGTGAAAAAGCGTTTTGTGAAATCTATATCAATCATCGTCGCGGCTATGCGGAAAAATCCCGTCTCTGGGGCGCTCCGGGCACGAATCCGGATCCCGCAAAGCTTGAAACGCACAAGTCGGAGCAACTTGCCGCCGTCGCTTCTGGCATAGAATAGCGTCACTCGAGCCAATCTGATTGCCATTTGGTGTTGACCTTCAGACGGACTTGCCCTTTGACAGAAGGCTTCTACTGCTGCCGATCGCAGCGCGAGAAGGAATTTCCCCGTGTCTGAAAGTTTCACGCGACAATCATCCTATTCCCAAGAAGAGCTGATCGAGAGCGGACGTGACAGTCTGTTCGGTCCAGGCAATGCGCAGTTGCCTGCGCCGCCCATGCTTATGATGGATCGTATCACCGAGATCACCATGGATGGCGGTCCGCATGGCAAAGGCAATGTGATCGGAGAGCTCGATATTCATCCTGACCTCTGGTTCTTCCAATGCCATTTCATCGGCGACCCGGTCATGCCCGGCTGCCTTGGCCTCGATGCCATGTGGCAGAATGTTGGTTTCTGGCTCGGCTGGAGCGGCTCCCCCGGCAAAGGGCGCGCGCTTGGTGTGGGCAATGTGAAATTCACCGGTCAGGTGACGCCTGACGTGAAGCTCGTCCGGTATGAAGTTGACCTTAAGCGCGTAAAGCGCGGTCGCCTTGTGCTGGGCATTGCTGATGGCCGCCTCTTTGCCGACGACAAGCTGATCTACAGAGCTGACGACATGCGCGTCGGCCTGATGAAGCTTGAGGACATGTGATCCACCCAAATGTCTGAGGAACGGCTCTGGCTCGCTTTGGATGATGAAGGTGAGCCGGAGATATTTACCAGCATACAAGGAGAGGGGCCGAGCCTTGGCGCGCCCCGCACTTTCATCCGTTTGTCCGGATGTAATCTGCACTGCAAATGGTGTGACACCGCCTATACATGGAACTGGGCGTCGACGCCGTTTGACCATCTGACAGGCGAAAAGTTCGATCCCGATCAGGAGCGCGTCTCTGTCTCGATTGCCGAAATCGCGAAGAAGGTCGCCGAGACCAGCCCAATGGGAATTGTTCTCACTGGTGGGGAGCCACTTCTCCAGAAATCGAAACTTGCGCCGCTGATTGACGCCATCAAATCTGAATGCGGTCCGGTCTGGGTGGAAATCGAGACGAATGGATCGATTGCGCCGCCAATAGATCTCTGTCGTCACGTCAATCAATTCAACGTCTCACCCAAGCTGGCGCATTCCGGAAACGCGGCTGAGATTGCGCTCAAGGCCGACGTTTTGAAACAATATGCGGCCCTTCCAGCAGCCTCGTTCAAATTCGTCATCGCCGAAGAAATTGATATAGATCAAGTTCGTACACTCGTTCGTGACTTTCAAATCTCGCCTCAACGCGTTTTTCTGATGCCGCTCGGAACAACGAGTGAAGCCATCCGCGAACGAAGTCTCTGGATGGTCGGTTTATGCACGAGATATGGGTTCCGGTTCACCGATCGACTGCATATCCATCTTTTCGGAGACACCCGTGGTACCTAGTTTTGATGTCCGACCCGGGGATTTTTCAGATCCGCGTGTTATCGCTCTACTTGATCATCATTTCAGAGACATGCACGCAAACTCTCCGCCCGGAAAAGCCTTCGTGCTGGATATCACTGAGCTTCAGACCAAAGACATCACCTTTCTCACACTGTGGGATGGCGATGCGTTGATGGGATGTGGCGCTCTGAAGGAATTGTCGTCCACGACCGGCGAAATCAAATCCATGCGCACGGCTGAGCAGCATTTGCGCAAAGGAGTGGCGGCCCGTTTACTCGCCGAATTCATGGCGATTGGCATCCAGCGGAATTATGAGCGCCTCAGCCTGGAGACGGGTCGCGGTCCGACTTTCGAGGGCGCGATTGCGCTATATACCAAATATGGATTCCTGCCGGGCGATAAATTTGCGAACTACCAGTCCAGCGACTTCAACCAGTTTTTTCATCTCGAACTTTGAATCGCCACAGTTTAGCCGTGGCTTGACGGTTTATGTTCTCGCGCTTAGCCAGAGCATCCGAACTTAGCTTCAAAGGAGTTCTTCATGTCTGACTGGAATATGCCGGAAGGCAATCTGATGGCCGGTAAACGCGGCGTGGTTATGGGTGTTGCAAATCAGAATTCCATTGCATGGGGCATCTCCAAACAGCTAGCCGCGCAGGGCGCTGAGATTGCTTTCACCTATCAGGGCGAAGGGCTTGAGCGCCGAGTGCGCCCGCTGGTCGAATCCATCGGCATGGATTTCATGATCCCTGCTGACGTGACCGATGATGAAAGCATGGATGCAGCCTTTGCTGCGGTGAAGGAAAAATGGGGCAAGATCGATTTCCTGGTTCATTCGATTGCCTTTGCCGGTAAGGAAGAGCTGATGGGCTCCATGGTGGCCAACACCTCGCGCGAAGGCTTCCGCCGCGCCATGGATATCTCGGTCTACTCCTTTATTGATTGTTCGCGCCGCGCCTCTGAGATGATGCCGGATGGCGGATCCATCATTTGCATGACCTATCTGGGCTCAGAACGGACCGTTCCTTCATACAATGTTATGGGTGTGGCCAAGGCTGCGCTCGAAGCCTCCACGCGCTATGCGGCGCGTGACCTCGGCAAACAGGGCATTCGCGTCAATGCGATCTCCGCTGGCGCGATGCGGACGCTGTCGCTCGCCGGTATTCGCGGCGGTAAATCCCTCATGGGCACGGGCCGTGAATGGTCGCTTCTGAAGGAAGACACCAAAATGGAAGGTGTCGCTGGCGCTGCGCTTTATCTCCTCTCAGACATTGGCCAGTCCATTGCCGGTGAAGTGCTGCACGTCGATGCCGGTTTCCACGTTGTTGGCGTTCCGGAGCCATCAGACGGCGAAGAGTAAGTGCGCATGCTATCGATCAAACCTGCTTATCTGATTGCACCGGTTTTCGCACTTTCAGCCTGTCAGAGCGATAATAAGACGCCAGAGGTTGAACCTCCGACACCGCAACTCAGCGAGGTGGGCTGTCCGGCCGTTGATGGATATGATCGAGAGCTTCTGGAAAATTCGCATTCCGTCACGTCCGAGGACTGGGATGCCAATGCAGCGCAGCGCTTGGCCGATGCACCTATGCCCGAACAGGCCGCAACGGCTGACAATCGCCTGACGGTCCATATGGGGTCGAAGCCGTCGAAAACGATTACCTATTGGCGGGATGAAGAGACCGGCCTTTGGAATTTCAAGGGTCAGAACACTTTCGCAAGATATTCCTGGTCGCCAGCCCCTCCGCCGCCTCCGCCACCACCTCCTCCTCCGCCGCCGCCTCCGGATGATCCGGATGCGATAGCGGCCTATGAAGCCTGGCAGGAGAGAGAAGCGCAGAAAAAGCGCGAAGAAGAGGCCGAGGCAGCCCGCATCGCAGCGCTCCCGCCACCGCCACCATTTCGCTCAATGACGTCAGACTGGTCTGAGGATATGGATGAGTTGTTCTTCGATCAGTGTGTGGCTGCCGGGCCATCACACATTCCCTACTATTTCGACACGGCGGATGAGGACGGTGATGGCGAACTCGGTGGCTTTGTCTGTCCACCTGACGGCAATTACTGGTATGGTGAGATCGTCCTGAATGGAAGCGAGCCACGTCTAGTCAGCTCGGGCTGCATCTTCCCCTTCGCAATGCCGAAGCTCCTGCGATTTGCGAGCTATCCGCAGTTTGAAGATGTTGTGCCGCTGGATTACGAAGTGCGCAGCGAATGAGCGAATATAGAGCCTCATGCGCTTGTGGCGGATTAAAAATCGACTGTCAGGGTGACCCTCAGGCCGTGGTGCAATGCCATTGCAGGGATTGCAAGAAGCGAACGGGCTCGCCCTTTGGTGTTGGTATTTATTACGCGCTGGATGACGTCGACATTCAGGGTGTTTCGCAACGCTATATTCGTGAAGCCGCGTCTGGTGCACCGGTTGAGGAGTTCTTCTGTCCGACTTGCGCGTCTACGGTCTACTGGACGACAGAGCGCCATCCCGGAGGGTTGGGCATCTCCTATGGATGTGTGGAGGGGATGGACCTTCCACCCGTGCGCACCGTGTTTGAACAGGATAGATGTTCCTGGGTGCAACAGCTCGACATTCCGACCTTCATTCGCGGTCGAGATTCGCTGCAGGTTCGGCAAAGCCTTCAATACCCGCCAGACCCGAATGCGGAGTGACGGCGCCTGCCGTGCCACCATTCACGCCGCCCAGCGCATAGATAATTTTGCTGGCACGACGACAAAGCGTCCGGAAACGCGTCGCGCCAATGGCTTTACCGGCACTCGGGCTATTGGATGGAAATACGGTCGAGAAAAGGACGGCCTCGCAAACTGCCTCACGCAGCGCGCGAGGTGAGTGAGCAGACTGGGTCTGAGCCAGAAAAGCCCCCTGCCAGTTACGCGCTTGATGTGCGCGCGCTTCGGGCCAGTGAAGACCATCGGCCCTTACCTCCACCGCAAGCTCTGGATCATTCGCGATCAGTAAAACCCGGCCTGACTGATAGCATGCCTGGCGAAGCGCTCGCGCAGTCTGGTGACGATCATCTGCACCGAAATGCCGATAAATCACCCCGGTTCCGGGCGGCAAGGCTGGAATAACCGCGACAGGATCGGGGACGCGCTGCGGATCTGTGAGAAACCACGCGCCTGGCCAGCCTTCCGGCATTTGACGGCAGGCCTCTCGCACGGCAGAGACAAGTCTGAATTGGTCTATCGGATTTCGAACTGACATTGCGATGAGTTTTGAAGACAATCTTGCTGAATTAGAAGCCCGGATTACGAAAGCCTGTGAAAAGGCCGATCGTCAAACCCCACCAGAATTGGTGGCCGTGTCAAAGCGCCAGCCGGATGACCGGATTGAGGCCGCGCTTTCCGCCGGCGTGCGCGTGTTCGGCGAGAACCGCGTGCAGGAAGCCCAGGAACGCTGGGCGCACAGACGTTTACAATATCCCGATCTGAAACTCCGCCTCATCGGCCCTCTACAATCCAAAAAGTCAGAAGACGCGGTGGCGCTTTTCGACACGATTGATGTGCTCGATCGGGAGAAGCTTTGCAAAACACTTGCCGATGCTATTCAGAAACTGGGGCGTTCGCCCGAGCTGTTGGTTCAGGTGAATACCGGTGAGGAAGAGCAGAAGTCTGGGGTCATTCCATCCGAGTTGGATAAGTTCCTCACTGGTACTTGCCCTGGCTATGACCTCTCGCCTGTTGGGCTGATGTGCATTCCTCCTGCTGACGAACCGCCCGGGCCGCATTTTGCGCTGCTTGCCAAGATGGCGAAGCGGTATGACCTGCCACAGGTTTCCATGGGCATGAGCGGCGATTTCGAAACCGCCATTTTGTTTGGCGCAACTCATATTCGGGTCGGCTCAGCTTTGTTCGGTGACCGGGACAGCTGATCTTGCCAACAGAAAAAGGGAGGCCCTGTGAGCCTCCCTTATTCGAATGATTGCACTTAGATCTTAAGAGCCGAAATTATCGGCCAGAACCGAGTCGCGGTCGGTCTCCGGAATGATCACCTGATCCAGAACATGGATCACGCCATTCTCAGCGACGATATCGCCACGGCTGACTGCAACATTACTTGCCGACAGCTTGCCTGCCGTGTCGCGTTCCAGAATTAGCATGGTGTCACCCATGGTCTCATATTCAGTTTTTCGGTCGGTGATGTCCGACATCATGACCTTTTCCGGGACGATGTGAGCTTTCAGGACTTTTTCCAGTCGCACCTCATCGCTCTTCAAATCCATTAGCGTATCTTTATCGAGCGCTGCGAAGGCGTCGTTCGTCGGCGCAAAGATCGTCATTGGGCCAGGCCCTTTCAGTTCATCTTCCAAGCCAGCTTTCTTAACCAAGGTGGCAAATGTGCTGAAGTCCGGTTCTGCAGCGGCGACCACGACGATCGGACCAAACGTTGGTTTAGCTTCAGCCTGCTTCATGTCATGAGCTTTATCGGTCTTGTATTTTTTGGCGCGCTCCATTTCCGGCTTGTCAGTATCAGCCTTGGTCATCGCACGGACCTTTTTCGGGGTCGCATCAGCATCGGTCTTAATTTCTGACAGCTCGCGCTTATTCAGGAACTCCACGGCTTCGGGACCATGTTGTGGTTTATCTGAAGGGATCTCCTGAGCCATCGCGGGGGCTGCGGCCAGAGTAAGTGCAGACGTTGTCGCAATAAGAAGCGTTTTCATAACTGTGTCCTTTCCTCTTTGCTTCGGGTCTGCCCTAACAATGAGAGAGGACGCTGAGAGTTTCTGAGATTACGTTTTCGTAATTTCAGGACCTTCCATGCAGTCTATACGTTTTTGCGCGCCTACTTTTTCATTTCAAAGAACTCATAATCTTCGTCGGGAAAAACCGGCGCATCGAGTTCAATCACCTCTTCAGGGAAGATGCGCGGGGTTGGAAAACCCGGGCGTGGCCGGACATGGTTCCACACGGGGTCGGTCTGAATGGTGTGCACGCCTACCATCTCGGCCTCTTCCGCAGACTCGGCCTCGACCGCACGCTCCGTGAAAAAGCCGTAAAGCCTCCAGCGCCCATTATCGTGAAGTGGAAAGTGTTCGCCGCGCATACGCACCAGATATGTGGTCATGTGTGTTCCCCGAAGCCCGCTTGTCTCGCTGGTCGTCAGTTTACGGTTTCACCGCCATTCGCGAAAGAGGCGAGTTGAAATTGGCAAATGGCGAACACCGAATTGCTCAGGGGCTGATCAGCCGCTTCTGGCCCAGCCTGGCCGACGGAGTCTCCATCACTTCGGTCCAGCCTATGGCCTGATAGGCCTTCAGCGCGCCGGTATTCAACTCATCCACATGCAGTTGCAGCGGCTTGTCAGATGCCTGACGTGCAGCCGCGAGCAGGCCCGTTCCGACGCCACATAACCGCCAGTCGGCTTCGACGAATAAATGCGAGACATAGGCCGAATTCGGGTCGACGATGATGAAGCCGACTATGCCGGCATCTTCCTCGGTGGCGACATAACTCTCACAGGAGAGCAGCGCGTTTTCCATGCCCATCAGCTCCTGACGCGGGCTGTTGCGCCAGGGAAAGTCGGGCATGCAATCCAGAAATACGCGCACAATGGCGCGATAATCTTCTGGCGTTGTCGGCCGGATTCTCCAGCCTGCTGCGATATGAAAAAACTCGTCCATAGATTTTAGGTAGGAAGGCTTTTCGGCTGAAATAAGGTTTGTGGGTGCGTAAGGCCCCCGGTTCTTTCAGGGGGCGACGAGCCTCACTTGCCAGTTGGGTGTCCCTGGCGGGGCCATGATCTCGGTCCAGCCCATGGCAGATAGCGCCGAACGGCCCTGATGGTTACGCGCATCGAGCTCCTGTCGAAGCGGCTTGGTCGTCAAAACCCGGGCCACATCCAGAAGGCCGGATCCCACACCGCAAAGCCGCCAGTCAGGCAGAACGAAAAGATGGCTGACAAAGGCATTCTCGGTATTGAGAATGATGAAACCAATCACACCGGCGGAGGGTTCTTCGGCCACCATGGCGGTAGTATACCGCAGGGCATATTCCAGCGCGTCCGGGTCATGTCGCGCAGTCAGAAGCCAGGGGAAATCGCTGAGGCAGGCATGGTGCACATAGGCAATGGCCTCGCGGTCTGCCCGGGAGTGCGGCCGGATTGTCCAACCGGCACCGATATGTGCCTGAAGTGCCATGCGGGAAGGGTAGGCCAGTTTTTGGGTCACGTAAATCGACTGACTGCGGATCGGGCGACCGGTCTCCTATTACGCAAGCCTGTCTTCGGTTGTCTCGACACAGACTGGTTCGGGCGATAGGTGAGATTCTCTGGTGTTCCTCCCGCAGAGCAGAAAACGAGCCTGATCATGAGTTTCATTCCGCCCGGTCCGGGCATGAAGATCGAGTCTGAATTTCCGTGGCACGAGGCCATTAAGGACGCCATCATCACGGCAATCCTGACACCGCTGACCGCCGGTCTGGTGCTCTTTATTTTCCCCTATTTTTTCCAGCGTGATGTGCTGGACCGCAGCTTTGTTGTGGATGCGGAGGGGCGAAAAGTTGGCAGTCTCGATTGTACGCTGACTCTTCCGCAGATGATCCGACATGCCATTCCCTGGGCCATCCTGTCTTTCGTGACCTTCGGGCTTGGGTTTCTGATCTTCCAGTTCCGATGCGCTGTGTTTTGCTACAACCACACCGAGATCAACTGGTTTGACGAGGAAATGGACATCCCGAAATCCGCCCGGCAGGTAAGTGTAGGCAGACGGCGGCGTCGGCCAGAGGTTGAGGCTTAGGCAAGAAAAAAGCCCGGCGGTTGGCCTGGCTTTTTGTTTCGGAAACGTTGAGCGAGATCCCGGATATGGGCTGGGCCCATTCCGGGGTGGAAGCCGTTAAACCGCCTCAACCTTCTTCATGCGCTTGCGTTCGTTCGGGTCGAGATAGACTTTCCGCAGGCGGATGTTTTCCGGCGTCACTTCAACCAGCTCGTCATCCTGGATGTAGGCGAGGGCGCGTTCGAGCGTGAGCTTCATTGGCGGGGTCAGGCGGACAGCCTCATCCGTACCTGATGCGCGCACGTTGCTGAGCTTTTTGCCTTTCAGCACGTTCACTTCAAGATCGTTATCGCGGGAGTGTTCGCCGACAATCATGCCGCCATAAACCTTCTCGCCTGGATCGATCATGATCTTGCCGCGATCTTCGAGGTTCCAGAGGGCGAAGGCCACGGCCTCGCCTTTTTCCATGGCGATGAGAACGCCCGTATGGCGACCCGTAATCTTGCCCTTGTGAGGCTGATATTCATGGAAGACACGGTTCATGATGGCCGTGCCGCGCGTATCCGACAGGAGCTCGCCCTGATAGCCGATCAGGCCGCGGGTCGGCGCATGGAAAACAAGACGCGTGCGGCCAACACCTGACGGCTTCATCTCGACCATGTCGGCTTTTCGTTCGGACAGCTTCTGCACGACGGCACCGGAATGTTCATCATCAACGTCGATGACGACTTCCTCGATGGGCTCAAGCTTTTTGCCGTTCTCGTCTTCCTTGAAGACCACTTTCGGACGGGACACGCCCAGTTCGAAGCCCTCGCGTCGCATGGTCTCGATCAGAACAGAGAGCAGAAGCTCGCCCCGGCCCGCAACCTCAAAGGCCTCGGCCTCGGTGGAGCGGGTGACCTTCAGCGCGACATTGCCTTCAGCTTCTTTTTCCAGACGATCCCAGATGATCCGGGAGGTGACTTTGGAGCCTTCTGTGCCCGCCAGAGGAGAATCGTTTACGCGGAAGGTCATGGCGATGGTTGGCGGGTCGATCGGCTGGGCCTGCATCGGCTCAGTGACTTCCAGCGCGCAGATGGTGTCGGCCACAGTTGCTTTGGTCAGGCCTGCGATCGAGACAATATCACCGGCGACGCCTTCCTCAATTGGAGAGCGCTCAAGCCCGCGGAATGCGAGGACTTTGGAGATACGCCCCTGCTCTACGACATTGCCATTCCGGTCGAGCGCTTTCACAGCCATGTTCGGTTTTGCGACGCCTGCTTCCACGCGGCCGGTAAGAATGCGGCCGAGGAAGTTGTCCGAGCCGATTGTGGTGGCCAGCAATTTGAACGGGCCTTCGCTAACGCGCGGCTCTGGAACGTGCTGCATGACCAGTTCAAACAGCTGGTCCATATCGGTTGTCGGAGCGTTATAGTCCGTCGACATCCAGCCGTTTTTGGCGGATCCGTAAAGGATCGGGAAGTCGAGCTGTTCATCATCGGCATCGAGGTTCGCAAACAGGTCGAACACCTCGTTGATGACCTCGTCCGGGCGGCTCTCTGGCTTGTCGATCTTGTTGACGGCGACAATCGGGCGGAGGCCGACTTTCAGCGCTTTTTGAACCACAAATTTCGTTTGGGGCATTGGGCCTTCAGCGGCGTCGACCAGGACGATACAGCCATCCACCATGTGAAGAATGCGTTCCACTTCGCCGCCAAAATCGGCGTGGCCGGGCGTGTCGACGATATTAATGCGGTGGCCATTCCATTCGATGGAGGTGGCTTTCGCCAGAATGGTGATGCCGCGTTCGCGCTCAATGTCGTTGGAATCCATCATCCGGTCGGATGTGGCTTCGTTCTCGCGGAAGGTGCCGGATTGCTTCAACAGCTCGTCAACGAGGGTCGTCTTGCCGTGGTCAACGTGCGCGATGATTGCGATATTTCGCATGGACATGGTGTAGTTACCTGTAGGGAGGAAAGTCTTGTTGCGCCGCACATAAGCGAAAACGCCCGCCATGGCTATAGGCGAGGTGGAATTGGTGAGATGTGGGGTGGTTGTTTGGTCTTTGGGCCACAGCTTGTGCGTTTTTTCGGGTTTGGTGGTGCACAGGGGAGCGTGCGCTCTCAGCAGGCGCTCTGGCATGGGTTCCAGCCTGCGCTGGAACCGCCGAGGAAGGCAGCGTGTGCGGGATGACAGCGGAGAGGTCCGTCTATTTCGTCAGGCTTTCGACGAGTTTGTTGTCTTCCCAGCGTCCGGCTTGGTTTACCGTGCCGTCAGCCTTCCATTCGACACCGAGGCCGTTCATGAAGTTGGATGCAAAAAGACCTTCAAGTCGGAGTCCAGACGTGAAACTCAATACACCACTGCCCGATCTCTGATTTTGTTTGAAGCCACCAGCATAGAAGTCTCCGCCTGGCCAAGTATGAACGCCAAAACCAGTCACCTCGTCAGACAGATATTCGCCTTCATATTTTAATGGCACACTCGAGTTTTCTGGATTCTCTTCGTAAGTGTAAACACCAACGCCTGAGAATGCGCCATCTTTCCGTTGGCCGCGATAGGTATCGCCAACAAAATCGCCTGACGTAAACGAAGAAACGCCATAACCGTTTGGCGTGCCATTTGAGAATTCGCCTTCATATTTACCGTTTGAAAGGGTCTGGACCGTCGTTCCCGCTGCGCCAGCGCGTGCACGCGCGGCGGCTTCATCGGCGCGCGTCGCGGCGGTTCGGGCTTCAGCAGCTTTAGCCTGAGCCTGCTTTTCAGCGTCCCGCGCCTTCACGACTGCAGCACGGACTTGGGGGTGGAGCTGATCAAGCGAATAAGGCGCGGGCTTGTCGAGTGCCACGATAGCCGATCGCGCTTCGGTTACGTGACGCCCAGACGAATAATTCGTCAGATAGGATTGATAGGCTGCTGTGGTATTGGCGGCTTTAGCGACTGACCAGGCTTTGTCATCGGCTTCACGGTCTGCCGCCGCGCGCGCTCTCCGGTCTTTTCTGTCGTTTTCATCCTGAAGTTTTTTCGTCGCCGCTGCGTCAAGTTCGCGTATTTTTTGTCGCGCTTCAGATGCGTGAGCGCTGCCGGGGTGTGCGGTCAGAAAGGCTTCATAGGCGGCGGTGGTGTTTGTGGCTTTGGCTTTCGCCCAGTCCTGGTCCAGCGTTATGGCAGCAATTTTCTCTCGGGCCTGGCTGGCAAATTTTCCGTCAGGTATGGTGTCGAGATAATCCTGATAGCTCGCGATTGAATTGGTATTTTTCGCGGTGTCCCAAAGATAATTGTCTTCAATATCGGCGATGGCCGCCTTGGCGTGTTTAGCATAAAAGCCATCTTCGAAATCAGCGAGATAGCTTTGATAGGCTTCCCGCGTGACCAGACGGTTTGCGAGGTTCCATGCGGCTTGATCAGCCGGGCTCGCCACGACTTCCTCTATTGGTTCCACCACATTGTCAGGCCCGAAAACGCCGGTCATCGCCGCCGAGATACCGCCCAGCAGTACAACTGCAAAAATGCCTGCGGTGATAATGAATCGCTTTTTGGAGGAAGGCTCGGTGTGGCCTGACGTCCGGACGATCGTCGTGCGAGTGTCTTCGATTGGGTCCGGATCGGATGGGTGGTTGTTCGTTTCTACGAGTTCAGTCGTCTCAATGTCAGGCGAGTGTGCTAAAATGGGCTGAACCGGAGGCGAGTCGTTCTGGACCGCAGCCTCCAATTCCGCGATTTTTTGCGTGATGAAATCGCGGAACATCGTGGCCGGATGATCTTTCAGAAACTGCTGCCAGGCCGCGGCTGAGTTCATGCGGGCAACGCCTTGAAAGGCGGTGATTTCGGCCTTCTGACGCGCGCTTTCGGGCGAGGGGCCGGACATAACGGCGGGTTTGCCCGTGAGGTTCTGAATGGAGTTGAGGAGCCGTTGCAGGCCCGAATTCATCAGCTCGCCGGTCCAGTCCTCAAGATTGTCGGCATGATCTTCGGAAAAGCCGAGCGGAAGCTCACAAGGCTTCAGAATAACCGGCAAGAGTTTGTCGCGGCGCTGGGCATAATCGGCCTCGCTGCGAACAAAGCGTGATTGCACGGAGAGCGGGCTCCACAGCACCACGACCGCAGAACATTTCTCGATCATCTCCTGAATAACATCGCGGAATTCATCACCTGAGAGCAGCGCGACATCCCACCAGACCGAATAGCCGAGCTGTTCCAGTACATGCGCAAGCCTTTGCGCCTGTTCGCCTTCCTCGCGCTTATAGCTGATGAAAATGTCTGCCACTGCAATCCCCGCTCCACCTTGTGTTTAATACACTTCTGGCGTGCGGAAAAGATAGATTAAGCGCAGAGGGCAAGTCGAGAGTGATGTGTCTTTCAGGGTGCGCTCGTCTCTGCCGTCAGGGGCGCAGTGGAGGGGGCGGTGTTACGGTCGCGGACTTCCTGACAGGCGGTAATGGTCGGACGCTGATCACCGGGGCCGCCGGCGAGACGGTCGAGATCCAAACGTGCCGGCAGATAGACGTTCAGCTCGCCGAGGCCTTGTTTGCGCGCGCTGTCGCCATGGGTGATGCAGACCCGATTATTGGCATACTCCTGCAAGATGGAGCCAGTCTGCAAAGCAAGGGCGCGCAGAGCGGGATCGAAATAAACGATCTGGATTTCCGAGCTGGCGACCTCGTATCCGGTGGACGGGATGGGCCAGACATAGACCTCGTCATTGAGGGCTGGCCTTTCCAGCGCGGCCGCAAACCGATGATAGGCGGAGCGATAATCCTCGCCGTGTAGTGTCACGAAATCCACGCCCGGACGGTCGCCCTTCACGTCTCTGGCTTCGGCTGGCGGGCTCAGGCCCAACAGGGCGTAAGTGGCCAGCGAGGCGAAGAAGAAATCTGTCAGATGTATATTGTTCATGGGCGTGTTCAGACTGGTGAAACCGGGTGTTCCCGATCTACGCGCGAACGGTCTATTGGCTCCGAAAAATGAGGTGGGTCAAATTCAGGCGGGTTCTGAATCGTCGGGTCGGTGAGCGGCTGAGTTCCAAAAAATCTGCCCGGAAAATCTCGGAACGGGGCTCGGCTTTCTCCCGTTGATGGGGTGTCGTTGGCAGAAAATGACCAACATGAAAATGAACCAAGAAGGAGACCCATTATGAAACGCGCTGAAGGTAAAAAACTTGCGATTCTTGCGACGGATGGGTTCGAGCAGATCGAGCTCACCTCCCCGAAAGAAGCCATCGAGAATGCTGGCGGTGAAACAACGATCGTTTCGCTGGAGCATGGCAAAATTCAGGGCAACAAGCACCGCGACTATGGCGACTGGTTTGACGTTGATACGACGGTCGACAAGGCGAGCGCAGATGATTTCGATGCGCTGCTCATCCCAGGCGGTCTGTTCAACCCCGATGCGCTGCGTGTGAACGAGAAAGCCAAAGCGTTCGCGACAGCCTTCTTTGAGCAGAAAAAACCGGTGTTTGCGATCTGCCACGGCCCGCAAGTGCTCATCTCGGCCAATCTGGTGAATGGTCGGAAAGTCACTGGCTTCCAGGCGATCCAGCAGGATTTGAAAAATGCAGGCGGTATCGTCAGCGATGAAGCTGTGGTCGTGGATAAAGGTCTTGTGACCTCGAGAAATCCGGATGACCTGCCGCAATTCAACGACAAGATTGTCGAGGAAATCTGCGAAGGACAACACGAGGGTCAGCGGCAGTCCGTCGCAGCATAAGACCCCTCCCCTTCCCCAAACCGACTGATGCCGGGCCAGACATGGCCCGGTTTTTCTGTGTGCACGACCCATGAGCGCTGACGCCAGGAGATTTGGTTTGACTCTAATTAGAAAAAATACTAATTAGAGGAATGTCGAATGTTTTTAAAGCGCTCTCACATCCCATGCGGCGGGAAATCCTGAACCTTCTTAAGGAAGGACCGAAGGCGTCCGGAGACTTTGCGGACGCGTTTGATGTCAGCTGGCCGACCGTCACCAGCCATCTCAACGTTTTGCGGGATGCTGATCTTGTGACGACGGAGCGACAGGGAACGAGCATTGTCTATCAACTCAATGCCAGCGTTCTGGAGGAAGCCGCGCTTGGCCTGTTCGACCTGATCGGAAAGCCTCAGAGCAGCGAAATCAAAGGAAGGGAAACATCATGAAGGATATGGTGCTGAAAGGGTGGCGTTGGTCTGCGCCGTGCCTGCTGATCATGGCCGGAATACTGGTCTATGCCTGGCTCAATCTGCCGGAAGGAGATTTGCTTCCCGTGCATTGGAATGCCATGGGCGAGGCAGACAAATTCTGGCCACGTGACAAAGCCTATCTGATGCTCGCAGTCCCGTTTTTCGGATCGATAGGCGTTAGCGTTTTGCTGTCGGTTTTGCCGAAACTCGATCCGCGTGGAGAAAATCTGGTGAAAAGCCGGAAAATGTATCTCTTCACCTGGGTTGGAACGGTGATGTTCATGACTTTCATGCTTGGCGCGATGACGGTATCCATGATGGGCGGCGACATTCGGGTGATCATCCGGTTTGTTCTGGTGGGACAATGCCTGTTGCTGATTGGTATTGGAAACTATTTGCCCAAGACCCGCCCGAACTGGTTTGCGGGCATCAGAACGCCCTGGACCCTCTCGAGTGATTATGTGTGGGAGAGAACGCACCGGTTGGGTGGCTGGTTATTTGTGCTTAGCGGTCTCGTGAGCATCCCGCTCGTCCTGTTTGGGACGGCGACATGGATGCGGCTTGCCTTTGTTCCGCTGATTCTGGCTGCGGTTCTGGTCTGCGCGGTCTATTCCTATGTGATCTGGCGACGTGCGCCGGACCGCGGCGCGGGTCAGGCCTGACGAGAATTTTCAGGCCGGGGCCAGGTGAAGCAGAATTTGCTGCCGGCTTCATCAGAGGCGTCAATCCAGATCTGCCCGCCCGCTGTGTCCAAATGCTTTTTGACAATAGCGAGCCCAAGCCCGCTGCCTTCCACGATGTCGCGGCGGCGCAGGGTTTCGAACAGGCGGAAAATACGGTCATGAAAGGCTTTATCAATGCCCGGGCCATCGTCTGAAACGGTGAAGAGATAATCCGCCCCAGATGTATCGAGGTCGATCAGCACACGGCCATCGCTCTTGTGATGATGCTTGATGGCATTGGAGATGAGATTGAGCAGAATCTGCTGGATCGGCATGCGCCGCAGAGTGATGGATTTGAAGGTCTCCGACCAGACGATTTCGAACCCTTCAGGTGGTGCCGTCAACAGAGTGATATCCGACATCAGCTGGTCGCCGTTTACCATCTCGCGCGACGAGCCATTGTCGGCGTCTCCGATGCGCGCATAGTCGCGCAAATCATCCAGAAATCGCTCCATCCGCGTGACGCGTCGCCGAAGCAGGGTGAGATTTTCGAGAATGCTCGGATCAATGCGGCCGGTGAGATCCTCTTCCAGCCATTGGGAGGTCTTGTCGATGGCACGTAAAGGCGATTTGAGGTCATGAGACGCGGCACGGACAAAACTGTCCAACTCCTGATTGGAGCGCTCGAGTTTAACGACGCTTTCACTCAATAAGCGTTGGCTTTGTTCGCGCTGTTTGTTCGCCTCCGCCAGTTCCTGATTCATCTGGTTCAGAGATCGAATTCGGTTTTGCCGTACGGACACCAGGCGCGCAATCAGCCAGAGTGAAAAGATGGACAGGCCGACATGGAGGCTGACCGTCAGTGGCGCGAATTCATCAAGCTGAAGGGTGGGCCGGACAATCAGCTGATAGACTTTCCAAAGCTGGAATAGGGTGCCGAAACCCGCAACCAGATAGGTGTTGGACCCTCGCGCAAAAAAGATCGAAAGCCCGCTGATGAAGAGATAAACCAGCGAAGGGATGGCTCCATCGACAACATACCAATCGAGCGCGAGCAGTGCTGTTTCAACCAGCGACATGCCAAGAACAACAAGCACAAGCTTGCGCAGATCAGGTGGGATGGACGAGGCTCCCTTGGGAGAAGACCCCCGAACGGTATCCGTATCGGGGGGTGTCTCGACCTTAGTCAATGACTTCTTCGAGGAAATTGGTCATCGCCATCCAGGAGCGCGTATCGACATCGGCGCGATAGAACATTCCGCCCTCCTTGTCGTTTGCACCCTTATTTGTGAAGGCATGCCCTGTGTGGGTGTAGGCGATCAGCTGTGTGTCTGCGCCTTTGGCTGTCATTTCATCCAGCACACCCTTCATCTGGTCAGGTGTCGCCATGGGATCGTCATAGCCGTGCATGATCAGCACTTTGGCTGAAATCGATTTGTCCGCAGGCAGATTATCAGCAGGAAAGAACAGACCATGGAAAGAGGCAACGCCCGCAACATCCATGCCGGCGCGGGCTTCATCAAGGGCGCAAAGACCACCAAAGCAATAGCCGATCCCGACCGTTTTATCCTTGGCAATTCCTGTCTCTTTCTGTGCCGTCGCAATCGACAGCGCCAGACGGGATTGCAGCTTTGCCCGATCCTGGACGAGCGGTGTCATCAGAGCCTCGCACGCAGCCGGATCGGTGGCGCGATTGCCTTTGCCGTAAATGTCATAAGCAAAGGCCGCATATCCAATCATGGCCAGACGATCTGCGACGCCGCGCTCATGATCAGACGGGCCGCCCCAGGCATGGCCAATCACCACCAGACCAATCGGCGCTGCCTCGCCTGGTAGGGCCAGATAACCTTCATATGAGAGTTCGCTATCAGAGTATTCGATTGTCTTTCCGGCCATAAAATGCCTCCCTGTCCGAATGATCGTCACCGGCTCTACACCTAAACCGGCGGGCCCGATGGTTCAATGGTGAAGGCCGTGGAGACTTCGCTGTGTTCAGTTTTACAGCGAACGCGTTTTGTAAGCGTGTTCAGGCTTGGCTCTTCTTTTTTTTGGTTTTTTGTGGAACGCTTTAGGGGTATGACGCGTTAGTATTGGTTGATGTCAGTGAACAAGCTGCGTCACAACACTTTTTATCTACAGATCGACCTGCCTGTGGTCTGCCCCACTGCGGTGGTCCACCGTTTATGTTAGTCCGGCG
>CEPO01007377.1_pt1 | contig 33545 bp, 28 predicted proteins | sample 530481 | NCBI WGS metagenome assembly CEPO01 (sample SAMEA2620198, study PRJEB7988) | marine metagenome | biome: marine biome (ENVO:00000447); feature: surface water layer (ENVO:00002042); material: "saline water (ENVO:00002010), including plankton (ENVO:xxxxxxxx)" | depth 5 m
CCCGCCGCTTTGGGCAGACTGGCCAGAATAGGCTCACGACTGGAGGCAGGCACCCAGCCTCTCTCAATCCAGTCCGAGAGGTCTTTCTCGACCTTTTGACGATATGCGTTCGGTTTCACTCTCGCCTCCGAAATTAATAGTGAGCAAATACTCACTAAATGGGGCGTGAATGTGGCGGTTCAGTCTTTAGGGCCACCCCGACCAAAATCGTCGGCATCCGTGTCCTGGCCAGCATCGACAATAGATTTGCGGATGCCGCGTGTGCGTTCGAAAAAGGCGCGCAGCTGTTCGCCTTCGCCCCAGCGAATAGCGCGCTGAAGCGCGGTCAGGTCTTCGTTGAACCGTCCTAGCATTTCCAGAACCGCTTCCTTGTTATTGAGGAAGACATCGCGCCACATGATCGGGTCAGAGGCCGCAATCCGGGTGAAGTCGCGAAAACCACCTGCGGAGAATTTGACGACTTCGCCTTCAGTCACGCTTTCGAGATCATGGGCTGTGCCGACAATGTTAAAGGCGATCAGATGCGGAAGGTGAGAGGTGATGGCGAGCACGCGGTCATGTCGATCGATCGGCATAATCTCGACCTTACTGCCAAGACCTTCCCAGAAGGCCGTTAACTGAGCCAATGCATCACCTCCCTCTTCAGCCTCAGGCGGGGTCAGAATGCACCAGCGATCCTGAAAGAGGCTGGAAAACCCGGCTTCGGGGCCAGATTTCTCCGTTCCGGCGATTGGATGACCAGGAATGAAATGGACGGTCTCAGGCAGATACGCATGGACGGTGTCATAGACGGCAGATTTGACCGAACCGACATCACTGACAATCGTGCCTGGTTTCAAATGGGGCGCCATGTCTCGCGCAAGATCAGACATAACGCCGACAGGTGTGCACATCAGAACCAGATCGGCGGTCTCAACACAGTCTTTGACGCTCTCAACAACGTCCCCAAGGCCCAGAGAACCGGCGCGCTGACAGACCTCTGCGCTGGCATCGGTCAACAGAATTCTCTCGCACACACCCGTTTCCTTCGCTGCGCGGGCGATGGAGGAGCCGATCAGGCCGATTCCGATAATGGCGATCTGATTGAAGACAGTCATGGCTTTAGCGGGCAGCCATGAACGTGCTGATGGTAGAGATGACCTGATCGTTCGCTTCTTTAACGCCGATGGAGATGCGCAGGCAGTTCGGCAGGCCATAGGCTTTCACGTCGCGCACAATCACGCCGTCTTTCTGAAGTGCGGCATCGGCTTTCTCTGCCGTGTAGTCGCCCTCTGATGGGAATTCGACCAGAACGAAATTGGCGACACTCGGATAGACTTTCAGTCCGGTGGATTCGATCGCTTCTGACAGGCGCGCAAGCTCGCGACGATTGAACTCGGCCGACTTACTGGTGAAGCCATCATCTTCAATCGCTGCAATTCCAGCCAATTGCGCCAGGGCGTTGACGTTGAACGGACCGCGCACGCGATTGATGGCATCGATGACTTTTGCGGGCCCATAAGCCCAGCCCAAACGAAGCGCAGCCAGGCCGTATATCTTGGAGAAGGTTCGCGTCATCAGGACGTTTTCGAGACTGCCGGCCATCTCCAGACCGGACGAATAGTCATTCTTGCTGACATATTCCGCATAGGCGGCGTCGAGTACGAGCAGAACATTGGATGGAAGCCCTGCATGAAGGCGACGTACCTCCTCAAACGGCAGATAAGTGCCGGTCGGGTTATTCGGATTGGCCAGAAAGACGATTTTGGTCTGCTCTGTGACGGCCGACAGAATGCCGTCGACATGTGCGGTCATATCCACGTCGGGCACTTTGATCGTCTTTGCGCCGGATTGCTGGGCCACAAGCTGATAGACCAGAAAGCCATGCTCGGACTGGATGATCTCATCACCGGCTTGCAGATAGGCGCGGGCAAGAAGCTGAAAAATCTCATCAGAGCCTGCGCCGCAGACAATGCGTTCCGGATCGATTCCATAGCGCTCGCCAATCGCGTTACGCAGCAGATTCGCGCCGCCATCCGGATAAACTTCGAGCTGGGTCAGCCCTTGAAGCGCGGCATCGCGGGCGGCTGGCGAGCAGCCGAGCGGGTTCTCATTCGAGGACAATTTATACCCCGTCTCGAGTGACAATCCCGGGACATAAGGCGTGATTTCAAGAACATTTGGTAGCGGTTCCGGGGCCATATGCGTCATCCTTCCTGACCTGGGTCAACTCTCAGAAAGACGCTCTAGACCAATCAGAGCAAAGTTGAAAGCAGGTCAGGCCGAAGCGCCTGTTTGCCCGTGACTGGCTTCGGTCCAGTCTGGCAATGTTCCGACGACGCGTAGCCCGTCCAGACCAGCCGACCGGGCGGATGTCAGGCGCGGATCGGTTTCCGATAACGACACTGACAATTTGAAGAGAACGAGCGAGCGCGCCCGCGCAAACTCGCTTGTTTCAAGCTCCAGATCGCTGAAAATCCGCTTGAGCCTGTGCTGGTCATCATGCGCCATAAGTACCGAATGCCCGGTCGTGGTTCGCGTGAGGGGGCCTTTCGAAACAATAGCGGCAAGCGGTGCTTCGCCACCAATCACCGGCCAGCCACCAATAATGCGCAAGTCGTGATACCGGCTTTCATTGAGCGCAGGCCACCATTGACCAGAACCTGCCTGGGTCATCCAGCCAAGCACACCAGCGGTTGACGGTTGTTCCAGGCAGAAGGTCAGCGTGTCACGCGGGTCTTTCTCAAAACTCATCGGAACGCGGTGGCCAAATATGCTGCGTGCCTGATCAAATATACGTAGCGGTTCTGAACCGGTGACGAAAACACGCTCCAGTCCGACATCAGCCATGACCATCTGAAATTCTACGGCCCAGCGCAGCAGCAATTCATCAAGATTGCCCGTCTGACCTTGAAGCGCCATGCGTTCCAGCGAAGTGATGATCGCCATAGAGAGAGGATTGCCGTCACCCTCAAGCGCGTCACGTAAATATTTTGCTGCCATTGTCCGCTTTTCGAGCGCGACAAGAAGTTCGTCCTCGGCCTTACCCAGACGCGTGGCTAACATATCAAGACTGACGCTGGGCGTTTCTTCGCTCATGCATGCGATCCTCAGGCAGGTTAGCCTGAAGAATCAGGCTTGAGACACACATGGTGGCAAAGTTCGTGGCAGCACTCAAATATTTGTTTCTGAGACGCGAATCCCACCTCGGCGCTTCTAGCGGGTGGGGACGGGAATTTCGTCGCGATAGTCGTAAAAGCCGCGCCCGGTCTTACGGCCAAGCCAACCGGCTTCGACGTATTTTACCAGCAATGGACACGGACGGTATTTCGTGTCGGCAAGGCCGTCATGAAGGACCTGCATGATCGACAGACAGGTGTCGAGGCCAATGAAGTCTGCAAGCTGGAGTGGTCCCATAGGATGGTTCGCGCCGAGCTTCATCGCCGTATCAATGCCTTCAACGGTGCCGACGCCTTCATACAGGGTGTAAACGGCTTCATTGATCATTGGCATCAAAACGCGGTTCACAATAAAGGCCGGGAAGTCCTCGGCGTTTGCTACGGTCTTGTTCAGGCGCTTTGCAAGCGCGAGGGCCATTTCATATGTCTCGTGACTGGTCGCCAGACCGCGAATAACCTCGATCAGTTGCATGACCGGAACCGGGTTCATGAAATGAAGGCCGATAAACCGCTCCGGACGGTCTGTGGTCGACGCAAGACGTGTGATCGAGATGGAAGATGTATTGGAGGCGAGATAGGCCGATTTCGGCGTCGCCTGTACCAGCGATTCGAAGATTTTGACCTTAACCGGCTCTTTCTCTGTGGCCGCCTCGATTGCAAGATCAACAGCGGCAAAAGACGCCATATCGGTGTTCATCGAGATGCGATCGATGGTGCCGGTCATTTCGTCTGGTGTGATCAGTTCTTTTGAGACCTGACGATGCAGATTACGCTCAATTGTCTTTTTGGCTTTCTCAAGCGCATCTTCTGAAATGTCATTCAGAATTACGTCGTATCCTGCAAGGGCGCAGACATGCGCAATACCGTTTCCCATTTGCCCGGCGCCGACTACACCGATTTGTCTAATTTCTGTCATTCCCAGAGCCGCCAGCTGTATAAGTAAAGGCGCACGCTATCACGCGCGTGCTGCACTGCAATAGCAGAGTGTTGTCTTCTGAAAAAACTGTGGGTTTGTGTGGTTTACGCACATCTGATTTCTGCAGAACAGTGCGCGCCAATTTCGCCAGCAATGAACTCAGCAGAAATTCTGGAACCATGAACGCGTTAAGGTGTTCCGTCCCCGGCAAGCAGTGTTTGGTTAACTTTCCAGAAAAAGCGCTCAGTCCGAAATATTATCGCTAACAATAGGTTAAAACACTTAACCTGGATCAAGAGGAACTGAGGAAACTTGGGATAAGTCCAAAATTTTATATTTCTTTGATATAAAGGTAAGACTTATTTGCCCTATCGCAGGGGAGCGTTTTTCTAGGCGCGGCCCCAACAATTCTAGCACTTCCCCTAATCACGCATCGATAGGAACGAAATAATGAAGTCATCACTGGCATTACTCGGTTTGACTGGCCTGGCGCTCACCGGCAAAGCCCATGCCCAATTGATTGTGGCAGACATCACGTTGGACAATCAGACTCGTCAATATGAATTCCAGACTTATGACGACGTCGAAGCAACGAGCGTCGACGAAATTCTGGCTGATTTTGGCTATGACGATCTTGATGAAGTGGATACAATCCGAATTGAAGGCAGCTTTGCCGGACAGGCGTTCCGCTACACAGATTTCCGCGACGACAACATCGTACTCGGGATGAATGTTGATGATGTTGATGCGCTCTTTGCCGGTATCAAGGATGCCGACCCGAATGCCAGTATCGATGAGGATGATCTTCGCCTGTACGAGGCTATTCTCGAGGGCAATGCATTTGAGATCACCATTGATGAACAAGGCGGTATGTCCCGCATGGTGATTGGCGACAATGCCATTGTCATTAATTACGACGACGCGTCCTCCGCCGGTACAATTGAAGTGAGAGGTGATGGCCAGGGACCGCAGGCATTCACAGCGGGTGCTGGCGAAGACGGCGATCAGGCCATTCTGAACGCACTCGGCGACCGTCTGGACGAAATCGACATGGACAATGCCCAACTGTCACAATTGCTGAGCCTGTTCACGCCAAACTCAATTTCCAACACTTATGATGACCCGATTGCGGGCAATCCAACGAGTGTTGTTGGCCGCATGCCTGGCATTCTGGTCGACATGCATAGTCGTGAACTTAAACCGGGCAGGAAATTCGGTTTCTTTGGCAAGCTTGAATATGAAACCGTGAATTACGACACATCCGGCGACGCGCAGGTGATTAGTGGTGATCTGGCCGCCATGTTTGACCTCGGTCCGGGCGCTCTGACTGTCGAGGTTCCGGTCGCTTATGTCGAATATGATGGCGGCGAGGAAGTCGGTCATCTGGGTGTGATCCTCGGCTATGGTCTGACCATGAACGATTTCATCCAGAATATGCCATGGACCTGGACACTTCAGGGCAACATTGGCGCCGTTGCCGGAACGTCTGATGCGTTGGTGGACACCGCGCTGGTGAGCACCACGGGTGTTACAAACCGATTCATGTCGCCAGTGAACGACAAGCTTGAGCTTGGCTGGGAATTGGGCGTGAACTATTTCGGCAGCCCTGACATAAATATCGATGACTTCAGCCAGACTTATAATCTGGACATCACCGGCGTTACATTTGGTGCTCTGGGCGAATATACTTTCGACAATGGCATGTATGTTGAGGGCGCGATCCGTCGGACGGAATTCCACGGCGATGAGTTGGCCGTCGACGCGCAGCATGAGTTGGATTTCCTCGTTGGTGGAAATGACTATTTCGCCGCCGGTCTGACCTATGGACATGGCGACGATTATGATTCCCTGTCTGGTCAGATCCGCCTGCGGTTCTAGGCTTTACACAAATCAGAACGAGAAAAGCGCAGTCTTGCCAGGCTGCGCTTTTTTTCTGCCTCAGAACAGGTCGATGATGAGACGAATGACGGTGATGATGATCAAAATACGGATGAATATCCAGAAAATCAGCCAGCCGGCAGACGCAAATCCCATCCGGCCAGGCTGAATCTTTCCCGTAACGGGTTTGGCCGTCCAGGCTTTCTTCTGCTGATTGGCTTGAGTTGATGTGCCCGTGGCGCGCTCAGCAAGATCAATCAACCGGCTGATCCAGATATTCTGATCTCGCGAATACCAATCAGCGCGACTTTGTTGGGACCACCCAAAACGGTCGTCAATCTTGATCAGGATACTGGCAGGAATGTCTGGTGGCAGGCTGACCTGCCTATCGGGGTCTCCCATGCCAGTGTGACGGCAGAGGAAGGCGCGAAGCTCGGAAGAAAGAAGCTGGAAGACATCGAGGCCGTCAAAGGCTTCGCGATCCAGAATGGCGGTCCAATTCGCCCATTTTACCCGATCTGAAGGCCGGTTGAGCAGGTCCGTTATGTCTTCAATCGCAGACCGGACACGCTCGGCATCGGTCAGAAAAAAGGGAGTCTGTGCGGGCGCGGGGGCTGAACTGGACTGCGGCTCGAGATCTGGCTCCTCTGCCCACGGATCATCATCTGGTTCGTCCCAGGATGCCCCAGTCAGATCAGGCAAATCCATGTCTGACGCGGACGAATTATCTAAATCGTTTTCATTCGCTGGTATGTCAGTTTCGGCGGTAGCACGATCAGGTGTCTCTTCTGGCGCTCCGGATGCGATGTCTGTGAGGACGGCTTCGTTTTCGTCTGTGTCTTCGTCATCCTCCTCGGTTTCGAAGTCCTCATCCTCGTAATCCGGGGTCAGCGCTTCATTCTGCTCACGCCATTTCACCTGTTGAAGCGCGGAGTCCAGCTTGCTCCGAAGCGTCATGAAGGCGGCCGGATCATCTTCGGGGCGGGTGGTTTTCAGACGTTTGGCATAAGCGCGTTTGACGTCTGATTGCGTCGCGGTCTTCCGATCCAGTTCAAAATACTGGAAGGGATCGCTAGAAGACATCTTGCGATTCCAGGCGAGACACAGGGTCCTCCAATTCCTTGCGGCACTCGGCGATCAGTTTGGCGTCCTGTGAATGCAGAGCGGCTTCGAATTCCTGAATGAAGCGTGCGACCAATTGGCGTTCATCGCCCAACAGGCCCTCATAAAGTGTTGCGAGGCGGGCGAGAAAGGCTGTGTTTTCCTGCTGCTCGCGAGGATGAATTTTGAGGCCCTCAAGCGCCTTGAGGCGATTTTCGACCTCATCCTGAGTCATGGATCCCGGATTGCCCTCAATCACCACCCGACTCTCCTTGCCAGTCGAGATCGATTTGGCGACCACTTCGAGGATGCCGGAGGTGTCATAGGTGAAGCGCACATCCACCAATTCGAGATCTTTTTTGTTCGGTGGAATATGCACCTGAAGTTCGCCGATTTTGACATTGTCTTTCACGAACGGCGCTTCGCCCTGATAAATTTTCAGTTCGATCCGATCCTGCCCTTTTTTCAAAGGGTTCACCGTGTGAGACCGACTGACGGGAACCACGGTGTTGCGTTCAATCAGGGGAGCGAAATGACCGAATTCGAACGTGTCGGTTTTCACCTCGACCGCGACTTCATAGCCGAGAGTGAACGGCGCAACGTCTGTCATGACGAGATCGTCCAGCGCTTCATGTCTGGCAGCAAGACCCGCCTGCACACCTGCGCCCAGGGCGACAACATGATCGGGGTTCAGATCATGTTCGGGAAAACGCTTGAATAATCTTGTGATGAGGCTGCGCACGCAATCCATTCGGGTCGCGCCGCCCACCATCAGAATACGGTCAATCTGATCTGCTTTGAGGCCCGCATCTGAAATCGCCCTCTGAATAGGCAGTCGAATGCGCTTGGTGAGTGGCGCTGTGATCTCCTCAAACATCTCACGCGTGAGGGATAGCTGATAGTCAGACTTCTTGTGCGAGAAATTGGCGTTCGCTTGGTGTGTTTCGGTGAGCCGGTGCTTCATTTTATCGACGACTGAGCGCAACCGGGAATAGGCCTCGGGCTCAAGCTTCTCGACATTGATGTCAGCTTGCTGTGCCAGATGTTTCAGAGCGGCGTCGGTGAAATCCTCGCCACCGAGGAAAGCGTCACCGGAGCTCGCCCGGACTTCCATCACACCTGAAAACATCTCCAGAATAGAGACATCGAATGTGCCGCCGCCCAGATCGACCACAAGGAAGGTGGTTTCGGCGTCGCGATCCTGGAGGCCATAGGCCAGCGCGGCCGCTGTCGGTTCATTGACGAGGCGTTCCACATTCAGTCCGGCAATACGCGCCGCTGCCATGGTGGCTTTGCGCTGAACATCGTTGAAGTAAGCCGGGACGGAAATTATGGCGCGATTTACCGGATGCCCCAGATGCGCCTCTGCGTCTTCCTTCAGGGAGCGCAGGATCAAGGCTGAGAGTTCCTCGGCACGCCAGGATTTCTTGCCCAGTCGAGCTTCATGGTCTGTGCCCATATAGCGCTTGAATCGCGCGGTCGTCAGTTGCGGATGGGTGACCAGACGGTCCTTTGCAGCCTGGCCGATCAGCATGGAGCCATCATCGGCAAGTCCAACGGCTGACGGTGTCATGAAGGAGCCAAGCGCGTTGGGAATGAGTTCCGGGCCTGACGCCGTGAAGACGCAGACCAGTGAATTGGTCGTTCCCAGATCAATCCCGATAATCGTGTCTGACCCGTTCAAATCTCTGCTCCGTGCTTCCCTCATCTTGTTTGAGCGATACTATAATCACTTGCAAGCTGCGAGGGTTTACGAGGAGCCAGAAACAGTTGCAAATGTCTGTTAGACGGTGTTCTACTCGAGATCATTATTATGGCAGCTGATTTGGTGAAATGCGGGCTGAACCACACCCTTCACAGGCAGAACGACTTGAAACTCTTCGGAAATACAAGATCCTCGATACCGAGCGTGAAGAACTCTTCGATGACATCGTTCACCTGGCGTCCCGGATTTGCGAGACGCCGATTTCAGTCGTCAATCTGATCGACGCTGATCGCCAATGGTTCAAGGCGGAAACCGGTCTGGGCGTGCGCGAAACACCTCTCGAGACATCAATTTGCTCCCATATCATTCTCAGCGATGCGTTCGTGGAAATCCCGGATACACTTCTTGATAAACGCATGGCTGACAACCCGCTATGTACGGGCGACCCGCATCTGAGGTTTTATGCGGGTGCGCAGTTGATTGCGCCGAACGGCCTGCCGATTGGAACACTGTGCGTGCTCGACAACAAGCCGCGCCAATTGAATGATCTACAGCGCGATGCGTTGAGGGTTTTGTCTCATCAGATCATGCGGGAACTGGAACTTCGCCGGTCGCTGGAGCTGCAGGATACGTTGCGGCGAGAAATGGATCACAGGGTCAAAAACTCACTCCAGACCATTGCGAGCTTCATCAGTCTGTATCGACGCAATGCGGATTTTGCCAACCCCGGTGAGGCCTTTGATGCAATTGAACGGCGGGTTCGGGCCATTAGTGCTCTGCATGAAGAATTGCATGATGCTGGTATGGGCCAGGAGATACAGCTCGACCGTTTTCTAGAGCGGATCACGGAACAGTTGAGACAAACCCTACCGGATGGCATCGATTTGGTGGTCGAGACCGAGACGCTTATAGTAGGTTCTGCAATCGCAACGACGATTGGTATCGTCGTGAGTGAGTTTGTGGCCAATTCGATCAAGCATGCTTTTCCTGACGCCAGAGCAGGCCTGATTTCGATCAGCCTCCTGAAGCACAAGGAGGATGAAATCGTGCTGAGGTGTCGGGACAATGGCTTGGGGTCGCTCGCAGTCAGTTCGTCGGGCAACCGCGTCGAGCGTCTCGGCACACGGTTGAAAGAGGCGGCCGTCTCTCAGATTGCCGGCCAAATGGAGCGGTCCATAGACGAAACCGGCTACGCTCTCGAGCTCAAAATCCCTTATGCGGATTACGCCCACTGATCGGAGCGAGCGTTTTCCGCTGCGCAGATTCTCCTTTCCATTTATACTCGGACAGGCCTTAGTCGAACCCAGGAGTTTAGGCCGGGGTATAAAAGGCGACTGAGGCTCAAGCTCAGTCAACACATGGTAAGCGAGCGATCACATATTAATCCGGAGAAGCCATTGAAATAATATGAGAATTTTTGTTGCGCAATAAATAATTATTGTAAAACAATAATCTTTTCTTACATATTGTTCATGTGGTGACTGTCTGAAGGGAGAGAAAATTGGAAAACTTGGTATTTGTTCTGATTGCGATCGTTGTTGGTCTCATCGCGGTGCGGAGCGCCGTAAAATTTGTGCCTCAAGGGTATAACTGGACGGTCGAGCGCTTCGGAAAATACACGCGCACGCTAGGCCCAGGCATGCATGTCATCGTCCCGATCATGGATGGCATCGGCAAAAAAATGAATATGATGGAGACGGTTCTGGATGTGCCTCAACAGGAGGTGATCACCCGGGATAACGCCATGGTATCGTGTGATGCCGTCGTGTTCATTCAGGTCGTGGACGCCGTTATGGCGGCCTATGAGGTGAATGACCTCAACCGCGCCATCACCAATTTGTCGCTGACAAACATCCGGACTGTGGTTGGCTCTATGGATCTCGACGAAGTTTTGTCGAACCGCGACGATATTAATGCGCGGCTTCTGTCGGTCATTGATGCCGCTACTAATCCATGGGGCGTGAAAGTCACCCGGATCGAAATTGCGGACCTCACACCGCCTGCCGATATCACGGAAGCCATGGCGCGCCAGATGAAAGCCGAGCGGATGAAGCGGGCTGAGATTCTGGAAGCGGAAGGTAAAAAGCAAAGCTGGATCCTTCGCGCCGAAGGTGAGAAACAGTCTGCCATTCTCATGGCAGAGGGCCGCAAGGAAGCCGCATTCCGTGATGCTGAGGCGCGGGAGCGTGAAGGTGAAGCTGAGGCCAAAGCGACGGCATTCGTCTCCGAAGCCATTGCGAGCGGTGATGTGAATGCCGTGAACTACTTCCTTGGTCAGCGCTATGTCGAAGCCTTTGAGAAACTGGCGACATCCAACCAGCAGAAAACAGTCATCATCCCGGCTGAATTCTCATCCATCCTTGGTACGATTGAAGGTATCCGGTCGCTGGCGACCAGTGCCACCAAGTCTCAGGGAGATGGCGGATCGACCCCGGCTGGTCCATGGGGAGACCCGAAATAATGGAGATGCTGTTCGCGGCATTTGAGGTGATCACGCCCTGGCATTGGCTGGGGCTGGCACTCATCCTGATCGGGCTCGAAATGATGTTCGGAACCTATGATCTGCTTTGGTTATCTGCTGCCGCATTCATAACCGCCGCATTTGTCGTGGTCGCGCCGGAAGGGTTTAATGGATGGCAGAGCCATCTGGTCGTCTTTTCTCTTGCAGGTGTGGCATTGGTCGTGCTCGGACGGACCGCCTTTTCGGGCTTGCGAAAGGCCAAGACCGATCGTCCCAACCTCAATCAACGTGGCAAATCTCTGGTGGGGAAACATGCTGTCGCTGTCACCGATTTTTCAGCTGGTCAGGGCCGGGTGAAGATTGGCGATACAACCTGGATGGCGGTTTCAGACGAGAGCGCGGGCATTCTCACAGGCACGGAAGTAAAAGTCACAGATGTTGATGGCACTGTCCTGAAAGTGGCAATCTGATCAGGAGCCCCTGATCTCCAACCGGCACCGGGCATAATCTGTCCGGTGCTGTTTAGTTTCCGGGCCAGTTCTCTCGATAAGTCCGGCTGGCGGGCACGTCACTGCCATCGCTCAGCCGCAGCCGGGCATCGCCATCACCGGTGGGCACAAGCTCAGTCACATGCTCGGAATTTACCAGATAAGAACGATGCACGCGCTGAATGGGCAGGCCGGCATCAGACAACTGGCTCTCAAGGGATTTCAGCGTTGCTCGGGCCAGATGATCCTTCTGCCCGGTATGCACTTCGACGTAATTGGAGGCAGCGCGAATCCAGAGCACTTCCTTGATGTCGAGCCAGATCATCCGTCCGCCACATCTCAGTGTCAGGCGTTGTTTGGTTTGCGCGTCTTCGCGGGCGACCTCGAGTTCGAGTGTGCGGGCCTCAAATGTGCGCGTCATGTGGAAGATGCAAATCATCAATGCATAAGACACCGCATCCTTCCGGTATTCGTAGAGAAGCACGCTGAATGGATCGTCCCAGAAGGTATAGGTCCAATCGAGAAACAGCGGATAAAGCGCCTTCCGAATAGCTACCATGATCAGGACATGCGCGAGCGAAAAGGCAACACTGCCAAGCAAATGCGCCGGCACCCAGACCGCCCAGCTCTCCCGCGTCAGAGGAAACCGGCGCAGCCAGAGATAGACCAATGGAAACAGCACCAGTAGCGCAAATGCGCTGCTGCCCTCAAGAATCCACGGCTCAGGTGAGCTACCGTCAAGGCCGTTTCGACGACGCTCATCCAATGCGGACAGGCTGTTCACAACGACATAAGACAGGGTGAAGATGATCAGGAGAGAAAAGGCACTGATCAATGCCTTGCGGTCAGCCGCCGCTTCGCGCTCTAAATCCTGATGTCTGGTCATATCCGGTTTGTGCGCCGAGGCACGTCACTTGGCAATCTGAAAGCCGCTGCATTTCATCCCTCTTGACTGCAGCTCGTCCCGGACACGCCGGTTTTATCCCCTGGAGCTGCCTTTCACGGCATGCCACTCGCGGCAGAGCGGCAGTTCCCGCAGGACATGCTGGCCAAACACCGGAGCCGATTATGACCAGTATTCCTTCTCACCTGACACATTCACGTCGCTATGATCTCGACTGGCTGCGTGTCATCGCATTTGCCTGTCTCATCTTTTACCATGTGGGGATGGGTTATGTGACCTGGGACTTCCATGTGAAAAGTGCGCATGCCGGGCCCGAGATTGAATGGGCCATGATGCTCATGAATCCATGGCGTTTGGGGCTGCTGTTCTTCATTTCCGGTGTGGCGTTCCGGTTTGCATCAGACAGGCTGACCGGCGGGACTGTGGCGCGCCGACGTCTGATCCGTCTCGGTCTGCCAATCGTTTTTGCCATGTTGGTTGTTGTCGCGCCGCAAAGCTATTTCGAACTCCGTCAGCAGGGCCTTACCGATGCAGATTATCTGGCTTTTCTAAGTATTTACCTGGCACCGGGTGAAGATTTCGGGCTCATCATGCCGACTTGGAACCATCTCTGGTATGTGGTCTATCTCCTTGTGTATTCGCTAATGTTTGCCGCCGCTCTGCCGCTTATGAAGGCTCTGGCGGAAGGACCAGCAAAGCGGTTCTTTGATGTGATTAGTGCTGGCCCTATGCGCGCGCTGACACTAATTGCCGTGCCATTTATTGTGTATCGGTTCACGCTCGATACCCAGTTTCAGACGACGCATAATCTCGTTTGGGATTGGGCCAATCACGCCCACCGGCTGACGATTTTTGGGATTGGCTATTTCATTGCAAAGCATGACCGGTTCTGGATGGCCGTGGACAAAGTCTTCCCCTGGGCACTCGGCCTGACTGTCGGGCTGGTCCTCACCATGGGGCCGGTCTGGGCGTTCTGGGATGAAGTGGTTGAGACAGTACCGATGTGGACGGTCGAGTTCTTCAGGGTGGTCCGCGTTTGGTATGCCTGGCTGGTGATCCTCACACTAATTGGCGGAGCTCAGCGATTCCTGAACCGGCCAAGTCCGATCCTGACCTATTTTAATTCCGCTGTATTCGCATGGTATATGGTGCACCAGACCGTTCTGATTGCGGCAATCTATTATCTGACGCAGCACGCAATGCCGGGATGGGTGGAGTTTCTATTGGTCGCGCTGATAACTGTGATTGGATGTCACTTGTTCTACGAATTGGGTCGACACCTGCCGCGCTTTCTGGCTCTGTTTTTTGGTATTGAGCGGCGTAAAGCTTCCGATTCCTCCAACGAGGCAATGACATCGGACCAGACAGCGGAGCGCCCGGCGTGACCGACATTGCAGGTCGGAGTTCACAAAATAGGCCGCAAATTGTGACTTGGATTTCCGGGCATGGCGATTATTAGGATAGCTTGATGCACCGTAGCTATTCCCTTCTGGCCCGGCTTTTCGCCGTGTTCGCCATCTGTATGCAGGGGCTTTTGCCCATGCCGATGGCGCATGCCGAGATGGAGAATCACTCGCATTCCCACGTCATGTGCTTCGGCTCACAGGAAGAGCCGAGCGCAGAAGCCATGGCGGCAGCTATGGAATTTGCGCGCCTGGTGGAAGGGCACACGGCCGGTCACTCAAATGAAATGGATGAGGGTGATCATTGCCCACTCTGTACGCTGGGCCATGGCGCACCACTGGTCGAGACACAGCGTTCGGTCTCCGCGATCGTCTTTCTTCGCCATGTCAGCTTCAATTCATACGAACCGGCATTCGTCCATGAAACCCGCGGTCCGCCTGTCGGCTCTCGCGGTCCACCCCGTTCAATCTGATTGTCTTTAGAACCGAACCGGCATGCCGGACCCTTGGGCTATATGCCCCGACTTCAGAATTGAGCTTTAGAAATGAAATTGTCTTTCAACCGCGCGCTTGCGTGCGGCGTCGCCGGTTTGGCGATGGCCGCGCCGGTTTGCGCACAATCCGATACTCCTGCCTTGCAGGATGTGATCATCGTGACTGGCAAGCGCCAGGACACGCAAACCGAAACCGCGCTTTCAACCCAGACCGGCTTGCAACAGGGCGGTGATGTCACTTACCTCACCGCACGGACGCCCGGCGGGGCCCGCATCGCCAATGGCGAAATGTCGGGTCAGATGCAGTATCGTGGACTGTTTGGCGAACGCCTCAATTTGCGCGTCAACGGCATGCGCTTTGCTTCTGGCGGGCCGAACCTTATGGATCCGGCATTAAGCTATGCGCCCGCTCCGCTCGTCGCACAAGTTGTGATTGATCGCGGTATAAGTCCGGTTTCCGCAGGTCCGGGCCTGGCTGGCGGCGCTGATGCCATCTTCAAAAAGATCGACTACACCAACTCAGATGATGTCCGTTTCGGGCATGATGTGTCTATGGGTCTTCGGTCAGTGAACAACAGCATCACCATGGGTGGCGTGGCAGGTGCATCAACCGATAGCTGGCGGTTCAATCTCCTCGGTGCGTTCGAGAAGGGGAGCGACACCAATTTTCCCGATGGTGTCATTGGCGGCTCGGAATACCAGCGCAGCGTGTTTGGCCTGTCGACAGGCCTGATAACCGCAGCTGGTGAATTCACACTCGAAGCGCGCCGTCAGACGACGGATCCATCAGGTAACCCCCCTTTCCCAATGGATATCCAATTCGTGGATACCGACTTCTATCGCCTCGGCTATGCGAAGGATTTCGGCGAGGTGCAGCTGAAGGCCGCCGCCTATTCGGTCGAGGTTGAGCATTTGATGGATAATTTCAGTCTGCGTCCGGCGCCACCAGCCATGCGACAGCGGCAGAACTACACCTCGGCCAATACGAAAGGCATTGAGGCTTCTCTGACCTTCGGCTTTGCCGGCGGTGAGTTGGAGGTCGGCGGTGACGGCGAACTGGTCGATCACAATGCGCGGATTTCCAACCCCAATAACGCAAACTTCTTTGTCACGCCCTTCCCGGAGGTCGATTTCGAACGCTTTGGCGGATTTGCAGAATGGACAGGTGGTCTGGGCTTTGTTGAGGCCGAGCTCGGGGCGCGTGTGGACGGCTATTCTTTCGATGCAGGGCCCGCGACCCTGGGTACGGCTCTGCCGATGATGCCGAGAAATCTTGCGGCGGCGTTTAATGCGGCGGACAAGTCCGGCGAGGAAACACAGTATGATCTGGTGGCGCGTTTCTGGACGCCTGAAGAGAACGGCCTGTCATGGCGTGCAACCTTCGCCCGCAAGCACCAGATGCCAGGCTATATCCAGCGCTATGGCTGGCTGCCCATCAATGCCAGTGGTGGTCTGGCCGATGGCAATATTTATGTCGGCGATTTAGATCTGGACGCGGAAATCGCGACGTCTGCTGAAGTTGGGTTCGACTATGCGGCCTCGAATTTCTACGCCCGACCGAGTGTCTTTGTCCGCCAGATCGATGATTACATCCAAGGTGTGCCGTTTGATGATACGCCGGGCGTGATCAATTCACCGGTCGAAATGGTCGCCAATATGAATGGCGATCCGACGCCGCTACGCTGGGCAAATGTGGATGCGCGTCTCTACGGGTTCGATCTCGATGCCGGGTATGACTTTGCAGGCCCGCTTCGTCTGGACGGCGTGTTCAACTATGTGCGCGGTGAGCGTCGCGACATTGATGACAATCTCTATCGGATTGCGCCACCTAACCTCGCACTTGGTCTGAGCTGGAAAGGCGAGACCTGGATGGCAACGCTGGAAACCCGGGCCTTTGCCGAACAGGATGAGGTCTCCCTCACCAATAGCGAAGCGACGACTGAGGGATATGTCGTGTTCAACGCCTATGTTGACTGGGACATTCGCGAGGGCGTGCATCTCTCAGCGGGCATCGAAAATCTGTTCAGCGAAGACTATCAGGACCATCTGGCGGGATATAACCGCAATGGGTTTGGCGATGTGCCGGTTGGTCAGCGAGTGCCGGGACCGGGGCGCGGCGCATTCGTGCGGCTAAGCCTCGCGCACTAAACTGTTAGCTCGGAAGCGGCTTTGGCCGCTTCCGTCCCCCGCTCAGGTCACGAGATTGCGTGTCTGGAATTGCTCTTCCTGCCATTCCTTTGTCACCAGAATATCTTCGAAATCCTTCAAAGCCTGCCAGACTTCGGCATAGCTTAGATAGAGCGGAGACAGCCCCCAGCGAATGGTGTCAGGTGTGCGGAAATCTGTCTTGTGCCCACGCGCAGCAAGCGCTTGTGAGACGGCATAGCCCTGAGAGTGACGTACGCTGACATGTCCGCCGCGCATGGTGCCGATCGGAGGCGAAGTGCTTTGAAGGCCAAGATTAGCAAAGGCGGACAGGCACATATCGCCCAGACAATTCGCCTTTTTCTGAAGGTCTGAGAGCGCGAGGCCTTCGAACACATCAAGTGCAGCATTAAGAGCCGACATGGAAAGAATGCCAGGTGTGCCGGACACGAAGCGTTTCAGTCCGGCGCCGGGTTCATAACCGGGTTCGAAGGCGAAGGGGCGCGCATGTCCCAACCAGCCTGGCAAAGGCGTGGTCAAGCCAGATTGCCAGTCGCGGCTGACATAGATGAAGCCCGGCGCACCGGGGCCACCATTCAGGTATTTATAGGTGCAACCCACCCCGTAAATCACATTCCATTCGGGAAGTTTCAGGTCGAGAATGCCCGTCGCATGGCTGAGATCCCAGATAATGGCGCCGCCTGACTCGAGCGCGGTCTGTTCGAAGCCCATAACGTCAGCAATCCGGCCGGTGCGATAGTCGACCAGGCTCTTCACCAAAATGCCGCCCTCGCGCAGGGCATAAAGCCCGGATTCAGAACTCGCATGCACAAACTCAGCATGAACCAGCTCGCCGAGACGCGAGACCATATACTGGTCGGTCGGAAATTCGCCCTGTTCAACGCAAAGCCGTGGCCGGTATTTCCCGGTTTCCAGAAGCGCAGAGGCGAGTTTGAAGATATTCAGAGAAACACTATCGCAGACGATCACCTCATCAGGCTGCACCCCCAAGAGTGGTGCAATCTTTGCGCCGGTCGTCTGCGGAAGATTGATCCAGTCGGCTGTATTCCACGACCCGACAAGCCCACTCGACCAGTCAGAGTGCGCAGTCGTTTCGATCTGAGCGAGCGCTGCGCGGGGCGCAGGGCCGAGAGAATGCCCGACCAGATAGGTGATGTCATCCGGAAGTGCGAAGGCCTCACGTGCCGTGGCCAGCGGATCGGCCTGATCAAACGCTTCGGCCTCTTCAAGGCTTTTGGGAAAGCGAGCGGTAGACATTTTTCTGGCCTCGGGCGTTACTCAGGGATGACTGCGTCCGGGTGCAGTTTGGAAGAGAGGCGAGCGAAATGCAATTTCGACGATCGATACTGGTTCTGGCGGTGGCAGGCGTGCTTGCGGCTTGCTCAGATGGCGACGCCCCGATGGCTGAGGTGCCTGAGCAGAGTAAAAGTGAGTCGGCGAGCGATGAGGGGGCAAGTGTGACGGAAGCTGAACCAGTCTTAATGACGTGGACTGACCTTCTCTCGCGCGAGCGACCCGAGCCCACCCGGAGCATGTTCTGGGGGCCAGAAGAGCATCAGGTCGTTGATGTCTGGATGCCCGAGGGTGACGGGCCGCACCCGGTTGTCCTCATGGTGCATGGCGGGTGCTGGCAAAAGGCGATCGCCGATCGCACTTTGATGAACTACGCCGCCGAGGATTTGCGCCAGCGTGGAATTGCCGTCTGGAATATTGAGTATCGCGGTGTCGATGAAGAAGGCGGCGGTTATCCCGGCACGTTCATAGATGTAACACAGGCCGCTCAACCCCTGTTTCAGGTTGGCGAGCAGATGGGATTTGATACCAGTCGCGTGGTTGGTTTCGGGCATTCGGCTGGTGGGCATCTGATCACATGGCTCGACGCGCGTAGCAATCTCAGTCCAGACAGTGCCGCCTATTCCAATGGACAGGTTTATCAGATGAAGGCGGTGATCAATTCGGGCGGGCTGGCGGACCTTGAAGCGTCCAGCCCGGTCACACTCGATACCTGTCTGGCTGCGATCGAAGACAAGCTGACGGGCACAGCGGACGATGACCGTCCTGATGTCTACGCTGATACGTCTTCCGCCCGCCTACAGCCCGGAGGAAGCCGGCAGATCAGCGTGAATGGCACGCATGATCGCATCGCCCCGCCTGAGCTTGGCAAGGGATTCACAACGCGCGTCGAAGACAAAGGTGGCAAGGCGCAATATGTGGAGATACCTGATAGCGGGCATGTCGAACTCATCTCGCCGGGCACTGACGCCTGGGAAATGCAAGTCGCGCTGATCAAAGCGGCATTAGAGGATTAAACCTGTAACCTGCGAGGCGTGCTCGCGCCATCATCACGGCGGCGTGCATTGCCTTTCCGATCAAGTGCTGACTAATCTTCTTTCATACAGATCCGCGCCCAATGAGGCGGAGGACTTAGGGAGAGAAAATTGGCCAGTGTTGATACCAATGCAGCGGCGGGTGAGGGTTGGAAAACCGGATTTGGGACACGTCTCAGCCGGACTTATGTCCTCAATGCCTTGCTCCTCATCTACATTCTGAACTTTATCGACCGCTCGCTTCTCGGCGTTGTGTCGCCCGTCATGAAACCAGAGCTCGGGATTTCCGATACCGCTTTTGGTTTGCTGACCGGGTTCGGCTTCGCTCTGTTTTACACGATTGTCGGCATTCCGCTGGCGCAGATATCCGAGCGACGAAACCGGGTCGCGATCATCGCCATCTGCCTGGCGGTCTGGTCGATCATGACTGCGCTCTGCGGGCTTGCCATGGAAATCACCATTGGCGGCATCGTGATCGGTGGTTTCTGGATGTTGCTGGTGTTTCGGGTTGGCGTCGGGGTTGGTGAGGCCGGCTGTACGCCGCCCGCAAACTCCCTGATCGCCGACTATTTTCCGGCCAATAAGCGCGCGGCGGCACTCGGGTATTACGCCATGGGCGTCACGCTGGGTACCATGCTGGCAAACCTTTTCGGTGGTCCGATTACCGATGCGTTCGGCTGGCGCTGGGCCTTTGTGATTCTTGGTCTGCCAGGGGTCGTGATCGGTATTGTGTTCTTTCTGACGGTGAAAGAGCCGCCGCGCGGGTTTTCTGATCCGCCCGGTACCGTGAAAAAAGAGCGCGTGCCGTTTACGCGCGGATTGTCTGTTCTGGCAGCCAAAAAATCCTTCTGGCTGATGACAGCAGCCTGCACGCTCGCCGCGTTTTGCGGTTATGGCATTTCGACCTTCCAATCGCTCTATATCGTTCGAACCTTTGGTCTGACGGCTGGCGAAACGGCAGTCTGGTTCAATGCGCCAGTGGCGCTCGCTGCGGCGGCCGGAACAGCTCTGACCGGCTGGCTGGTCAGCCGTTTCTCTGCGAAATATCCGACAGCCATCGCCTGGCTTCCCGGGCTTGGCCTCATCATCTGTGTGCCGTTCTATCTCGTCGCCTTCATGACCTCGAACATTTACATTTGCTTTGTTGGTCTCGCGCTCGGAGCCTTCATCAAATTCGGCTATCTCGCCGCGCAATACACCATTGCCCAGGGCGTGGTGAGCTCGAGCTTCCGGGCTGTGTCGACAGCGATCCTTCTCTTTGTGGTCAACCTTTTGGGCTATGGGCTCGGGCCGCTTTTCATTGGGGCGGCAAGCGATGTGTTCTTCAACATGCAGCTTGGCGCAGCGGGCTTTTCGGATGTTGCACGTGAGGCCTGCACATCGCTTGCGGCGGGTGACACCTCCGCACTGGCAGTGGCGTGTGCCGAGGCTAATCCGGCCAGCTTGCAGAACTCAATGCTTCTGACCAGCACATTCTACGTGATCTGTGGGGTATTGCTCATTCTCACCGTTGGCCCATTGCGCAAGGAAATGCTGAAGGAATAGTCTGCACCGGACATTCAATAAAAGCAGAGCCGATGACCTGGCTCTGCTGCGGCAGACTTAAGGAGCGTTCATGCCGGTTGCTCAGGCCGGAGGCGGCGCAAAGAAGATTCTCTACACACTTGCGACGGTGAACCGCATTGGCGTCGCCAAGGCTGCCAAGGCGCTGACCGCGCATAATACCTGCAAAGCCTGCGCGCTCGGCATGGGTGGCCAGAAGGGCGGCATGACGAACGAGCTGGGCGAGTTCCCGGCCGTCTGTAACAAATCCGTTCAGGCGCAATCGACTGATATTCAGGACGAGATCCCGGTCGAGGTCTTCGATCACCCCACCAGCGATTTCCGCGATCTCACCCCGCGCGAAACTGAAAGGCTCGGACGGCTTGGTTTTCCGGTGCTCAAGCGCAAAGGCGAGGATCGATTTTCCCGCATAAGCTGGGATGACGCCATGGCCTTCGCGGCAGAGCGGTTTCAGGCGACAGACCCATCGCGCAGCTTTTTCTATTCGTCAGGCCGTTCATCCAATGAGGCTGGCTTTGTGCTGCAGCTTCTGGCGAGGCTTTATGGGACGAATAACGTCAATAATTGCTCTTATTACTGCCATCAGGCCACCGGCGTGGCGCTCGGGAGCACGATTGGTACGGGCACCAGCACAGTTGAGCTGGCTGATCTCACTCGCGCGGATCTGATCTTTGTGATCGGGGCGAACCCGTCTTCCAATCACCCGCGCTTCATTCACCAGCTTCGTGCCTGTCGTGAACGCGGCGGAGAGGTGATCGTCATCAATCCCGCCAAAGAGCCCGGCCTTCAGAAATTTGCCCTGCCGAAAAGTCCGAAATCACTGCTCTCCGGCGGATCAGACATTGCAAGTCTGTATGTCCAGCCGAAGATCGGTGAGGATATGGCGCTGTTCAAAGGCATCGCGAAAGCCGTCCTGGAGCAGAAGGGTGAGGCACAGGACTTCCTGACCCATCAAACTGAGGGTGCCGAGCATTATATCGCCGCGATCAAGGCTCTGAGCTGGGACGAAATCACACGCCGGTGCGGTGTCGCTCAGCCCGAAATCGAAAAACTTGCCGGACTTTATCTCGCATCTGAGAACGCTGTCTTCGCCTGGGGAATGGGGATGACCCATCACCTCCATGGCGTACAAAACATCGAAGAGATTGCCGCGCTTGCCTTGCTCCGAGGGATGATCGGCCGTCCCGGTGCGGGGCTTTTGCCGCTGCGCGGGCATTCAAATGTTCAGGGCATTGGCACGATTGGCGTCAAACCAGTGCTGGCCGAGGATGTCGTTCAGCGCATTGAGGCGCGGTTCGGTGTCAGCCTGCCAGAGGAAACCGGCATGGATACCATGGCCTGTATGCAGGCCGCTCATGCCGGTGAAATGGAGGCCGCGCTGATCATGGGCGGAAACCTCTACGCGGCCAATCCGAACTCTGAGTTTGCGCGAGAAGCGCTCGACCGGATCGGCTTCAAGCTTTTCCTGACCACAACGCTCAATCAGGGGCATTTTCAGGGCTGTGAAGCCGGTGATGTTCTCATCCTGCCAGTGACTGCGCGCGATGAGGAATGGGAGCCGACCACACAGGAAAGCATGTTCAACTATGTCCGCCTGTCAGATGGCGGGATTAAGCGCTTTGACGGGGTGCGCCCGGAAAGCCGGATCCTGTCCGATCTGGGGCAGCGAATTTTACCAGACCTGCCCTTCGACTTTGAGGCATTTGGCCGGCATGCCAGCGTGCGCAAGGCCATTGCCGAAGTCCTGCCGGAGCTTGATGAGCTGAAAGAGATTGAGGTCGCAAAACGCGAGTTTCACATCAAAGGCCGCCTGCTTCATAAGCCGGACTTCAAAACCACCTCAGGCAAGGCGCGGTTTCAGGTCAATTCTTTGCCGCCTGTTAGCTCAGACCGGCCCTTCACGCTGGCGACTCTGCGGTCAGAAGGGCAATTCAACTCCATCATTTACGAAGAAAAAGACAGCTATCGCGGTACGCCGCATCGCTGGGTGGTGATGATGAATGCCGAAGATATTGAGCGGCTTGGAAAACAGGAAGGCGAGACGGTTGATCTTGTGTCAGAAGCTGGCCGCATGGAGGCGGTCGAAATCTACGCCTTTGATGTGCCCGAGGGTAATCTGCTGGCCTATTACCCCGAGGCAAATGTCCTTACAGCCACGGAGGTCGACCCTCGAAGCAAAACCCCGGCCTTCAAAAGCGTGAAAGTGAGTGTCGACACGACGGCTTAAAGCAGGGTCGTTTCGCGCTCATGGGTTTTTAGGAAGCTCTGCATCTCCTCATAGGAGACCGCCTCCATCTGTCGGAGAATGGCGTATTTCACTTCCGGCGAGCCGCTTTTGAATTCGGCCTCCAACGTTAAAAGACGCGCGTGATAGGCCTCATTGCGATCACGTTCTTCTATGGCGCGATCCACCTTAATGAAAACGCCAGCGGATAGCGCCATGGCGCCAATTATGATGGAAATCACAGACGACATTGTGTGCCAGACCTGATCATTGAATGAGGTGATGAATGCGATGGTCGCGAAAATCAGCAGCATCCATGGCAAGGCCCGAAACGCGACTTCTACCAGATTCGCCTTCGCGCCAGCGCCGCGGCGATCTTCTCTGAGATTCTCGTTCGAGTACCGTAATTGAATGCCAATGCGCAATTCGTGGAAGGCGTGAAGCATATCGCTCGCATCTTCTGATAAAAGCTCAGGTGAACCTTCCGAGTCCGGTTTTTCACACATCCAGAGCTTTTTCTGAGCGATATCGTTGATCGCTTCTTTATAGCGATGATTGGAATTCCCCAGCGATGTCGAAAGTTCTTTCAGTGCGGTGTTTCGTTTTTTTTGAAACGCGTTGAGGTCGTCACCGCCGTCCATGGCCGCAATGGCAGCATTCCAATTCTGAATGATGTACTGGAAATGAAACTGGCGAAGTCGCTCGCAGTGATAGCGCAGTTTCAGCCATTCAGACCGTGTATTCCCGCCCCAGAAAGACTGCCAGCCGATCCAGATCAGGCTGACGATGGTGCACAAAAGGGCGATGCGAGATATCCAGGGAGTGAGCCATTCCAGAGGAATAAACGCGGAAATTGCCAGAAGCGTGGAGCCGAAAATACTGAAGGCGACCGCTGTGCGGGCACGGCCGTGTGTTTTGTCCTTCAGCGCCATGGCTTTTACGTCGTGTTCGCGAAACTCTTTCTGCAGTTTTTCAAAGTGAAGCACTCTGAAAAGGCGAGGCGCTTCATGTTTGAACGCATTCGCTTCCGCATCATCAAGCAGGAGGTCGCTATTCGGCCAGTTATCGAGCGCTTTCTTGAGAAATCCGATCATTGATGCCACCTCCGTCACTCACCTCATTCTTCTCTATGCGTTTGCAATTGCAAGAGGAAGTTCTGCCGGTGTGGGGTTTGAGGGCTAACGCTTGCCAATCACCAGACATTGGCTGGCACGACCGAAAAACCCTTTTTCATCGGCGAGTTCGCCGTAGGAGAGGCCGGAGCCGTTCTTGTCGATCCAGGCATTTGCCGTGAGCATGATCCATTCGCCAACCGGGCGGCGGGCAAACTGAAGCGTCAGATCGGCATTGATATATGTCCACTCATTAAAATCGAGGCGTGAGCCGAAGCCATTGCAGTAATCGCCCGTTGCGGCGGCACGCATGAGTGGCGTGGTCGGCGCAGCCGCGAAATAGGGGCGGGCGTGATGGAACCAGACCGCTGTTCGCATATGGTCCGGCTTACTGATCGCTTCGTGGAGAGTGAGGTGCTCATTAAACCCCTCATTATAGCGTGATGGCATAGGGGCAGGTTTTCTGGCATGTGGGTTCTCTGCCGGAAGAACGCGCTCAGGCATGTCAAACTCGGCTTCCCGAATGCGAAGGCCCGAGCCGCGCGCACATTCCTTTCCATTCGCGATCAGGGTCACATCCAGCGCCTGAATATTCCGGCCCTCGCGCATAACATCTGTACGGATGTCCAGTTCACCAAGCGGGACAGGGCGTTTGAGGTCAATCGTCAGGCGCGACACCTGCATCGGAACTTTCGACGGATAGGTGTCAACGATATGCGCGATCAGGCCCGCTACCGAGCCACCATGCTGCATGGTCGGATCCCATGGGCCAGCCGTCGCATCATTGGCGATGACCTTGTCACCTTTCAGTTCGAAATAGGGATCCATGCAGAGACGCTCCGTTGGGTTGGAATACTGTCTGCAGATCAAAGGTGTCGTAAGGGGAGTCAAGTCAGTCGGCGGTTGACGCACCGAATAGAAAAAAGGGGCTCAATCGAGCCCCTTTCGGAAAATCAGTCTTCAGCAGCGCGAAGGTTTGACGCAGCAGATTTGCCTGAGCGTTTGTCTTTTTCGAGATCGTAAGAGATCCGGTCGCCTTCGTTGATCATGCCGAGTTCAGAAGTTTCGACTTTGCTGATGTGAACGAAAACGTCGTTAGAGCCGTCTTCCGGCTGAATGAATCCATAGCCTTTGGTGGTGTTAAACCACTTCACAGTTCCGGTTGCCATGTTTGGGGGTGCCTTTAAAAGTTCAGGGCAGGCGCAATTCACCTGCGGGTAGATTGAGTATCACCGAAATTGAGAGGAGGTCTTCAGCCTTGCGCAGGGTGGAGTTTGCGCGTCGCCAAATAGTGTCAGCTGAAAATCGATTGGGTCCGTGTATCGTTTTTAGGGGCTTTTGGCAAGCTGAGTATCTGCACCGTACCAAAGCTCTGTCTGGCGTGAGATCACCAGCAGAGTGGAACGGTGTCGTGGGCATCAGTCTGCGATCGGCCGGAGATTGGTGGCCAGAACTTCGCCGGGCTGACTGGTGTGATCCAGTTCGTAGAACAGGCTCTCACCTTCCAGAAGTGCGAACAGTCCGGACCTCTCTGCCGCTCTGATCTGAACAAGCACGTCGGCAGAACCGTCGTCTGGCTGAATTAATCCGAATCCTTCGTTGAGATCGAATGTCTTTACTTTACCGGTAGCCATCTTGGTCACCTCCTTCGTGCAACTCTGTAACGCCTGCAGCCCCACACATGTTTGAAAATTGGAATATTCAGACGCGAGTTGGCTCTCAGGTCGTTAGAGCGACATTCGCATTAAAACACAGATTTGAAACACTAGCGATAACCTACCGCAAGATGTGAAACATAAATCAACCTTGCGACTTGGTTCCAATTGGTCCGGAGACGGAAACGCCGGCCCCTGAAATGGGGGCCGGCGTCATAACGTCCGGTGTCGAAAGGGAAATCAGGTCCGGACGTCGAACCGGTCGGCTTCCATCACCTTCACCCAGGCCGCAATGAAGTCTTTCACAAACTTCTCGCTGGCATCATCCTGGGCATAGACTTCGGCATAGGCGCGAAGGATGGAGTTCGATCCAAAGACCAGGTCGACGCGTGTGGCCGTCCATTTCGTCTCTCCTGATTTCCGGTCTTGGATCTCGTAAAGATCGTCTTCTACCGGCTCCCAGATATTCGCCATATCCGTAAGATTGACGAAATAATCTGTCGTCAGCGCGCCTTCGCGACTGGTGAACACACCGTGTTTTGTGCCGCCATGATTGGTGCCCATGGCCCGCATGCCGCCAATGAGACAGGTCATCTCGGGCGCTGTGAGGCCGAGTAGCTGTGTCCGGTCGAGCAGCATTTCTTCAGCTTTCACAACGTAGGAATCTTTCTCCCAATTGCGATAGCCATCTGCGAGGGGTTCGAGCGGTTCGAAAGAGTCCGCATCGGTCATTTCGTCGGTGGCATCGCCGCGACCCGCAGTGAACGGCACTGTAATGTCATGACCAGCCGCCTTTGCAGCCTGTTCGACCCCGACATTGCCTGCAAGCACGATCGTGTCGGCTATGCTGGCGCCGGTTTCGCGGGCAATTGGCTCAAGAACGCTGAGCACACGGGCCAGACGCTCGGGCTCATTGCCTTCCCAGTCTTTTTGCGGGGCCAGACGGATACGTGCGCCGTTTGCGCCGCCGCGCATATCTGATCCACGATAGGTACGCGCTGAGTCCCAGGCAGTGGAGACGAGATCAGATACTGAGAGACCGCTGGCTTCGATCTTTGCTTTTACGGCATCAACATCATAACCGGTTGAGCCCACAGGCACAGGATCCTGCCAGATCAGGTCTTCAGATGGCACCCATGGTCCGAGATAGCGCACTTTCGGGCCCATGTCGCGGTGGGTGAGTTTAAACCAGGCCCGTGCGAAACAATCAGAAAAATACGCATGATCATTGCGGAATTTCTCCATGTATTCGCGATAGATGGGGTCCACCTTCATCGCCATGTCCGCATCCGTCATCATTGGCATGGTGCGCTCTGATGGATCGTCGACCTGAACCGGCATATCTTCTTCTGCGATGGTGACGGGTTTCCACTGCCAGGCACCGGCCGGGCTTTTGGTGAGTTCCCATTCATGGTCGAGCAGCATCTCAAAATAGCCGCCATCCCATTTGGTCGGGTTGGTGGTCCATGCGCCTTCCGGCCCGCCGGTCAGCGTAAAACGGCCATTGCCGGATTCATGCGGATTGTGCCAGCCAAAGCCCATACGGTGCAGCCCTTCTTCGCCTTCCGGCTCCGCGCCGAGCTTAGAGGCATCTGCATTGCCGTGGCATTTGCCGATGGTGTGACCGCCTGCGGTCAGCGCAGCGGTTTCTTCGTCATTCATGGCCATGCGTTTGAACGTCTCACGCACGTCTTTAGCAGTCATGGCCGGGTCCGGCTTACCGTTCACACCTTCCGGATTGACGTAGATCAGACCCATGACGACGGCGGCGAGCGGGTTCTCCATGGAGGCACGATCGTCGATTTCCTCATAACGGGAATCGGTCAGCCATTCCTTCTCAGAACCCCAATACGTGTCTTTCTCTGGGTGCCAGATATCTTCGCGGCCAAACCCGAACCCAAAAGTCTCAAGACCGGCGACTTCATACGCCGCATTACCGGCGAGAATGATCAGATCGGCCCAGGAAAGTTTGTTTCCGTACTTTTTCTTGATTGGCCAGAGCAGACGGCGCGCCTTGTCGAGATTGGCATTGTCCGGCCATGAATTGAGAGGTGCAAACCGCAAATTGCCAGAGCCGCCACCACCGCGTCCATCGGCGAGACGGTAAGACCCGGCCGCGTGCCAGGCCATACGAATAAACAGACCGGAATAGCTGCCCCAGTCTGCTGGCCACCAATCCTGGCTGTCTGTCACGAGCGCGTGGAGGTCTTTGCGAAGTGCGTCATAGTCGAGTTCTTTGACTGCTTCTCGATACTCAAAAGCCTCACCATAGGGCTGAACCTTTTTGTCGTGCTGATGAAGGATGTCGAAATTCAGAGATTTCGGCCACCAGGATGTGACGCCGGTCTCTCGTGATGTCAGGCCGCCGTGCATAACGGGGCATTTGCCTCCAGTGGATTGATTGCCGTCCATAATTTCTCTCCTCAGACTATGCGCGTTGTTTAAGATCCCGCTAGGCGGGCGCACTCTACCAACGCAACAGGAATCGAGAGTGTTGCGCGTTGATCGCGACCACTCTTTCGATTGCCTCAGACTACCTCAGATCTGTGACGAGGAATAATTGATTGTTTTTGTTTCAAGTATTGAGAAACTTTATATCGTCCTTCGAGGGCCGTTGGGGGCACGTCAATACACCGGGCGGCGTTGAGGTCATCGCGATTCCACCGGACAGCGAGTTCGATACTTATAAACCGGCACGACCAGGCGGTCTGCAGGTCAGGGAGACAGCATGGTCAAAACCTCGTATTTGTCAGCATTTGCGGTAACGCTTTCCGGAGCTGTGCTCCTTTCAGCTTGCACGAAGTCTGGAGAGGCTGTTGTTGAACCGACGGCAACGCAGCAGGCCGAAACAACAGCTCTGTCATGCGATGGACTTGCGTCTCTTCAGCTCGAGAATACTGTCATTCAGTCAGCTGAGCTGATGGCCGCTGGCAGCTTTCAACCACCTCCCTCAACAGGACCAGGCAGCCGTCCGGCCGATTATTCCAGCCTGCCGGAATTCTGCCGCGTGACAGGATCCATCAAACCCACAGAAGCCTCAGACATCCAGTTTGAAGCCTGGCTGCCCCTGACAGAAAGCTGGAATGGCCATTTCATGCAGGTCGGCAATGGCGGCGCAGCAGGTTCGCTTCTCTATAGCTCCATGGTTGAGCCTCTGAAGCGCGGCTATGCTGTGGTTCACACCGACACCGGTCATAAAGGCGCGACGGGTGATTTCAGCTGGGCATTAGGTGAGCCTGAAAAACTCACCGACTATCAATACCGTGCAGTTCGCGAACTGACGCTGACCGGCAAGGCGATTACCACAACGCGCTATGGTGAGGCGCCGGATAAAGCCTTCTGGTATGGCTGTTCGACCGGTGGTCGGCAGGGATTATTGGAGGCCCAACGTTACCCGGAAGACTATGATGCGATCGTCGCTGGTGCGCCTGCCAACAATTGGGAGCCACTTCAGCTCCTGAGTGTGCACATCACCAAAAATCTCGGTCCGGGCGGGTTTCCGGTTCAGAAGCTCGGTCTTTTGAAACAGGCTGCGATTGCGGCCTGTGACGGCGAGGACGGACTTGAAGACGGCGTCATTGCCGATCCGGAGGGCTGTAAGTTCAATCCACAGGACCTGGTCTGCGAGGCGGGGGCTGATGCGAAGTCCTGCCTGTCACAAAGTGAAGCTGCCGCCGCCAACCGGGTCTATGCCGGTGTAACCCTGAGTGACGGGTCTGTCGTCTTTCCGGGCACTGGCTTTGGCAGCGAACCCGCATGGGCCGCCTATAGCACGCCCTTCTTTCAGATTGGCACCAGCTATCTGCGCAATGTCGTGTTTGAGGACCCGGACTGGGACCCTGCCACGCTGGATGTCGACGCTGACCTAGCCCGGACCATCGAGGTCGAGCAGGGCGCAACCGCCGCCATGGACCCGGATTTATCCGCCTTTGCGGCCAATGGTGGTAAACTCCTTCTTTATCATGATCATGGTCTGGCCGATGGCATTATCTCCTATGGCAACACCATGAATTATTATGAGAGCATTCTCGAAACCATGGACGCCTCTACCGTTGAGGGCAGCATTCAATTCTTCACCGTTCCCGGAATGGGTCATTGCAGTGGCGGAGATGGTGCCTCTGAAATCGACTGGCTCACCGCCATGGAAGACTGGGTGGAGACCGGCGAGAAGCCAGAGCAGTTGGTCGCCACCAAATCCGGAGAGACTGGCTATACCCGCCCAGTCTGCACCTATCCGAACATCGTGACGTATTCCGGTGAAGGTGACGAAACTGACGCTGCAAACTTCACCTGTGAGGCCCCATGAATATGAAATCGATCCGAAGCGCTCTGACCGGCTGCGCCCTTGCGCTCACATCTGGCCTTAGCGGAGGATATGCCATGGCCGAAGACACCCCCGAATTCTCAACGCCTGAGCTGACCCATGTCATGTCAGGTCGGGTCGATATCGGCCCGCCCCGCGCTATGGGCGACACCCCGCTTGGGTCTCGCCGGGAAATTCCGATCATGGGCGGACGTTTCACTGGCCCGGACTTCAGCGCCGAGGTGCTTCCCGGCGGCTCTGACTGGCAGCTTCAACGCGCCGATGGCGGGCTTGAGATCGTGGCGGAATACACGCTGAAGACCGATGATGGCGTATTTATCAAGGTGCGGAATGCCGGCATCAGCTTCCAGGCGAGTGAGACCCGGGACAGCTACACCATGACCAGTCCGACCTTTGCAGCGCCTGCCAGCAAATACGAATGGCTGAATGAAGCTATTTTTGTCGGAACACTGAGCCTGTCGGCCGACATGCCGCCAAAAGTGGTGCTCGATTATTTCAAGGTTATGCCCGGAAACTGACTCATCGGTTTGGAGATATGGTTACAGGCGGGGCCGCCTCTTAGCGTTATCCTCCCGAAGCTCAAGGGCTCGGGAGGATATTGAGACGGTTTCAAAATGGTCAGGCCAGTCGGGGCAAGACCCAGGCACTTAAGAGTGCAATCGCCAACTCGATCGCTGTGGCAATCAGCAGGGACTGATCGGGAAGACCATCCAGCGTTATGCTGATGAGCCGTCCGACTGCGTAGGATCCATACACCAGAATGTTCAGCCAGAGGGCAACCGGCATTAACTGGGTGTTTATGGCGCCTGCAAACAGGATAAGTGCACTGACAAGCAACAAGCCTGCCGGGGCTTTGATCTCTGACATCAGGCTTGCGCTTTGCGAAAGCTCAATCTCTGATGACGCGAAAAAGTCGACCGGATTGAACAGGATAGCGACTGCGAGCCCGAACAAGATCACTCCCGAAAGGCCCAGAAGGGTGCGGGTCAGGGGGCGTTTCATGCGGAGGCCCTCCATAAACCTGATGCTGCAACGCGCCGGGCATATTGCGCAAAATCTGTCGGCGGACGGCCAAGCGCCTCGGCAATGCCATGCTGAATCTCGCTGTTCCGGCCATCAAGTACGGTCGCGAACAGATAATCGAGCAGCCAGACAACATCCTTTGGGGCACCAGACTGGCGCATGCTGTCAATGAAGGCGTCATGTGGCACAGGCACATAGTCAATCGTCCTGTTCGTCGCCTTAGAGAGCTCTTCGGCGACCTCGTGAAAGGTCAGGGCGCGTGGCCCGGTCACTTCGTAAAGGCGACCTGCATGCCCCTCCTCGGTGAGTGCCGCGACGGCAATCTCGGCAATATCGTCGAGATCGACATAGGGCTCTGGAACCAGATTCTCAGGCAGGGTGAGGCGCCCTGACTGGACCATGGACAGGAACATGCCTTCCGAGAAATTCTGGTTGAACCAGCTGGCCCGGATGACGGTTGTCTGCAGCCCGCTCTCCTGAACGATGGTTTCGCTGGCCTGCGCTTCGGTTTCGCCGCGCCCGGAGAGGAGGACTGCCCGTTGAACGCCATGCCCCAGCGCCTTGTCGACGAAAGCCTGGACCTTGTCTGTTGCGCCCGGCACCGCGAGGTCTGGCGCGTAATTGATATAGACAGATTTCACCCCGTCGAGCACCGCATCCCAACCGGCTTCATTCTCCCAGTCAAATGCCGGTGCAGCGCTTCTAGAGCCCTTGCGAACCGGAATGCCGCGCTGTGAGAGCTGGTGGCTAATACGGCTACCTGTTTTTCCTGTTGCGCCCAGAACAAGGGTCAGGGCCGGGTCAGCTTTCTTAGGTTTGAACGTTAAATTCATCATGTGCTCCTTTTCTCTGGTGGTGAACCGGATATGCAGGAGCAGGCTCAGGGCTTCTTGACCCGGCATGCCAATGTTTTGACAGACCGCGCCAAAGCCTGTCGTGACGTTCAGGATTTTACCTCCAGCCGGTAATTGCGCGGCGTCTGCCCGGCCCAGCGCTTAAAGGCCCGGGTGAAGGCGCTTTGCTCCGAAAAGCCCGTGAGAAAGGCGATTTCCGCAAGCGAGTATTCCGTGGTCTGCAACAGCCGCATGGCGAGTTCGCGCCGCGAGGCATCGATCAGCGTCTGAAAGGAGAGACCCTTCTCAGACAAACGCCGCTGAAGCGACCGCGCGCTGAGCCCGAGCGCCAGCGCAATATCATGCAGCGTCGGGATACCGCCCGACAGCGAGTGCGAGATCTGGATCCGCACCCGGTGCTCAAGCCCGATATCGTGTTCCAGCGACGCTAATTCCTGCTCGAGATGGGTTTCGAAAAAGCGGGACAAAGCCTCATCACCCAGCCGGTTGGGAAGGTCCAGAACCTCCGCCGTAAACTCGAGCGCGTCCATGCTCGCACCATACATGATAGGGCAGTCGAAATAGGCCTGATGCGCGGCTTCAGCTTCCGGCCGCTCATGCTTGAAATGCACCGCCCGTATGGCAAATGGCCCGGCACAGACTTCACGGCTGATCGCCACAATGGCCGCCAAAGTCTGCTCATTCGAAATACCCATGCCGCGCGAGGGCGTGCCCGCGCGATGATGGATGAAGTAATTTGCACTCGGCCCGGTCTTCAGCTCATAGGTGGAGACGCTGGTCAGCATGCGGCCATAGCGCTCCGCGCGATCATAGGAGGCCCGCAAAGTTGGGGCTGATTTCCAGGCGAGCCCGAAAGCCCGATAATCATCGCATGTCATGGACCCGCCAACCCGCATGGTGAGGTCAGTCTGCCCAGGATAGTGATCAGCCAGGCGTTCACACAGCGCATAATAATCTGTGTCCGGCACCATCAGTTTCGGGTCGATCGCGGCTGCCGGGTCGAGGCCAACAGATTGTAGCAGCGCATTCCGGGCAGCGTCGGCATTGGCGACACCCTCCACGGCCATGGCGATCGTCTTGTGCACAAACAAAGAGGAGATAAGGCCCATGGGTGCGCGTGTTCCGGTTCAGTCTTGTCCCAAACCTAGCCGCCGGCACAGGGGAACGGAAGCTGTGCGACAGGAGGTTCTGAAGCGAAGCAGGCAAATGCCAGAAAATTGGCTGTTTGCGCGCACATGCGCCCTTAGCCGCAGAGGCTCTCAAAGTCCTCTGCGGTGCGGATCGCAACATCATGTAAAATATGGAGGTCTTCAGCCTCGTCCTCATCGGCGTTTTCGAGAAGGTCCGGAGGCGGATCATGGGATTTTAGAGGCCTTATGCTCGACGCGGTTCTTCGCCTTCGGCTCAGCGCGTCTGCGCCGTCGCTTTGCTCGTGTGGGTGCGGTGAGCCAGGACTGAGATGGGGCGGGCTCTCGCCCGTCGCCCGGTCGGGCTCTGAAGTGAGTCTTTCGGTTTGCTCGGTGATATTTCCTCGCGTTCCGCTCGGATCACCTGCGCCTTCGCTTTGCTCGTGGGGGAGAGGGGAGCCCTGGTCCCGCCCATGAATCTGATCAGCCCAGCGGGCGGCAAGGCGTCGGCCGCGTTTGTCTACCTCCTCATAGAGCTGGTCGAGGCGTTCGAGACGAAGATAAAGGCGTTCATGAGTTGAGAGTTCGTCGTTGCGGGGCCGTCTGAAGTCCCTCGCCCCCTTCATGGGGGAGAGGGATTTAGGGTGAGGGGGCGTGCCATC
>CEPO01015391.1_pt1 | contig 33361 bp, 35 predicted proteins | sample 530481 | NCBI WGS metagenome assembly CEPO01 (sample SAMEA2620198, study PRJEB7988) | marine metagenome | biome: marine biome (ENVO:00000447); feature: surface water layer (ENVO:00002042); material: "saline water (ENVO:00002010), including plankton (ENVO:xxxxxxxx)" | depth 5 m
AGCCAACTCACCGATCCGCTTGGGCATCTGCGCTTCGAGCTTGGCGCGAACATCCCGCGCCAAAATCGGAGCAGCCCCGCCTGTTGCGACCGCAGCTACGACGCGTCCGCGATCGAGAATGCTTGGCACGGTGAAGTCGCACAGTTCCGGGCGATCCACCACATTCACGGGCAGATTGAGCGCTTTCACCGTTGAGAGAATTTGACGTGTGCGCGCCTCGTCACTTTCGGCGATGATGACAAATCCGGCCCGTGGCAGGTATTCCGCCTCATCGTTCGGTGAGGCCCAGACGACCTGGCCATCAAACTCTTCGCGAAGCGCGGCATCCACTGAAGCAGCGATAATAACGATTTCGGCCGGTGTTTTCGTGAGTAGCCGCACTTTTCGGCGTGCATCCTCACCACCGCCATAAACAATGGCGGTCAGATCATCAGCACGAAAGAAGACTGGAAACAGGTCCATTTATCCTCACTAGACGCGGCAATCGGCGTAGGAGGAAAATGCCCACTCTGACAATTCTCTCAAGGCGCACACTCTAAGACGACACTTTAGGAATTCTAAATTTGCTTTCTATCATATAGGTTTTGTTTTCCCATCTATGCAGAGTGTAACTGCATCCATCGAATACGCTTTCGGAGTCCTGTCCCATGTCAGACAGCAAAGATCGTCTGCCACCGCTCAACGCCCTGAAGGCGTTTGAAGCTGCCGCTCGGCATTTGTCCTTTACCAAAGCCGCGGACGAGTTGGACGTTACGCCGGGTGCCATCAGCCAGCAAATTCGGTTGATGGAAGAATATACCAATGTGCCACTATTTCGGCGCACAGGACGGCAGGTTCTGCTGACCGACGCCGCTCAGGCGGCCCTCCCACTGGTACGTGATGGGTTCGACAAATTGCTGGAAGCGGGACGCATCATGCGCGCCCCAACCCGCAAGGGTAAGGTGATGATTTCCTGCGCCCCAAGCTTTGCGGCCAAATGGCTCGCGCCCAAGCTGGACGGGTTCCACTCGGAATACCCCGATATCGAGGCCTGGGTCTCTGCGGATATGGGGCTGACAGACTTTACAACAGCCGACACTGACCTCGCGATCCGCTATGGTCGCGGTGTCTATGAAGGGCTGAAATCAGAAAAACTGATGGAAGAGACCGTTCTACCGGTTTGTTCTCCGCGACTGATGGACGGCATGGACGCCATTAAAAAGCCCGAAGACCTTGCCCGGCACACCCTGCTTCATGACGAAAGCAGCGAACGTGATCCCTCCTGTCCTGACTGGTCGAGCTGGCTGACCGCGCGAAACGTCACCAATGTGGATGGAAAGCGAGGCCCACGATTTAATCAATCCATGCTGGTAATTGAGGCAGCGGCGACTGGACGGGGCGTCGCGCTTGCCAAACGCGCCATTGCCGCTGCAGATCTCGCTTCGGGCCGACTGGTCGCTCCATTTCCCGATGGTTCGACCCTGATCGACTTCGCGTACTTCATTGTTTTCCCCCGTGGTCGCACACAATCCATTGAATCGCGGACCTTCATAAAATGGCTGAAAGCCGAAGCCGCCAAAGGGGAGATTGGTGGGGTTTGATCGTTCGAATTTAGTTTATCTCACAGATCGTTTAAACGCGCTGTGACTTGATGCCCTATACCGCCTTCGCATATCGAGGGTTAGGAACCTAGCCATATTAGCATATCCGTATATCTGGATAGAGAGGACAATCCGTTGAGCGAGACAGAAACAGCCCCACCCGTCAAAAAGGTGAATCCGAACGCTCCGACCGAAGAGACCGTGCTTTCCGTGCATCATTACACGGATCGCCTGTTCAAATTCCGGATCACGCGTCCAGCCAGTTTCCGCTTCCGTTCCGGCGAGTTTGTGATGATCGGTCTGCCAAAAGAAGACGGCAAACCGCTGCTTCGCGCCTACTCCATCGCCAGCCCGTCCTGGGATGAGGAACTTGAGTTTTTCTCAATTAAGGTCCCTGATGGTCCACTGACCTCGCGGCTTCAGAAAATTCAGCCCGGCGACAAGGTTCTGCTCGGCAAAAAGCCGACGGGTACGCTGGTGCATGACGCGCTGACGCCTGCCAAGCGCCTTTATATGTTCTCGACCGGCACCGGTATCGCACCATTTGCCAGCCTCATGCGCGAGCCCGAGACCTATCAGAAATTCGAGGAAGTCATTCTGACCCATACCTGCCGGCAGGTGTCTGAGCTGACTTATGGCCAGGAACTTGCGGCCGCGCTGCCAGACGATCCGCTTTGTGACGAATATGCGCACCAGTTCCGTCTCTATAATTCGATCACTCGCGAGGACTTTACGTTCAAAGGACGGATCACCGACCTGATGGCGTCAGGCAAGCTTTATACGGATCTCGGCGTTCCGCCACTGAACCCTGAAACAGACCGGGTCATGATCTGCGGATCCATGGAAATGCTCAATGATACCAAAGAACTCTGCCTGAAAGCGGGTTTGGTCGAAGGATCAAACGCCAGCCCGGCGGATTTCGTGATTGAGAAAGCCTTTGCTGGCTAAATCCTAACGACACCGGTTAGTTTTCTAAGACCAAAACACACAGAGACTTAAACCTGACCTGATAGGTCTGTTTTATCCTTGGGTAAAATAGGCATCCGAAATGGTCGACATTCTGTCCTGCATCACGCTCGAACATGACTTACGTCTGGTCGTTCTGGCGGCTTTGCTTTGTTTTTCGGGCGGTTTTACTCATCACCTTTTAATGCGCCGCGCCTTTTCTGCCAGCGGCGCATCGCGGTTTGCCTGGATCGGCATTGCATCCATTGCACTTGGCACCAGCGTCTGGTGTACGCACTTCATCGCCATGTTGGCCTATCAGGCAAAAGTACAGGTCGTTCTCGATCCTGTGCTAACCATGTTGTCACTGATTTTGCCCGTCTTCGGATTCTTCGTCGTCCTTTCACTCTTCACAATTTGGCGTGGCCATTCCAGCCGCGTGCTTGGCGGTGTCATGATCGCCTGCTGCGTGGCCGGCCTCCATTACACGGGCATGATGGCCTACCGCATTGATGGCATCATTGAGTGGGATACAGGCTATGTCGTCCTTTCCGTGGCTCTGGCGAGCGTCTTCACGATCGCGGCGAACTACACTTTCTCAAAAGCCGAACTCGCTGGCGTCAGTGTGCCGAGTGTGATCCTGTTCGGGCTCGGCGTCGTAAGCCTGCACTTCACCGGCATGACGGCCATGGATGTCACACCTCTGTCTATGAGCAGCACGCCGATGGACAATAGCACATTTATTGGTCTGTCCATCGCGACGGCGCTGGCTGGTGTTCTCGTCATTGCGACAGGATTTATTTGCTTTTTCCTCGACTTTGATGGCCGTCGTCGTGGTTATGAGAAGCTGCTTGAAATGGCGCTGCAGGACACGCTCACTCAACTGCCGAACCGCACAGCGTTTACAGAAGACCTTCAGAGGAAATTTGATAAGGCCAACTCCGGCGATTATCGCCTGGCTGTCGTCGGAATCGATCTCAACCGCTTCAAGGAAGTGAATGACACGTATGGCCACGAGGCTGGCGATAAAGTTCTCATTGCCATCGCGCATTCCCTGCGCTCTGAACTTTCGGACGGCGAACTGATCGGCCGTCTGGGCGGTGATGAATTCGCTGGCGCAAAACTGTTCCGTCGGGATGAAGAGCTAGAGAGCTTCATTGCCAAGCTAGAAAACGCGGTGAACATTCGCATTCCGCACGAGGATGCCTCGCTTATGGTGGGCGGCAGCATCGGGTATACCGTCTACCCGGAAGACGGCGACTCGATGGATATGCTGCGGAGCAATGCTGACCTCGCAATGTATCGCGCCAAACTTCACCCGACCCAGCAATCGGTCAGATTCGAAGCGTCTATGGACGAAGAAATGCGTCAGCGCCGCGAACTGAGTGCCGCGCTGAGCCATGCAATTGACGACAATTCGCTGGAACTCCACTACCAACTTCAAGCCAATGCTCAGACCGGCGAAATCAGCGGCATGGAAGCTTTGCTACGCTGGAATGCGCCCGGTCGCGGTCCTGTATCACCAGGCGTTTTCATCCCTGTTGCTGAACAAAGCGGCCTGATCCTTCGCCTTGGTGACTGGGTGCTGCGCCGCGCATGTCATGACGCCGCGGCTTGGGATAACGACTTCACCGTGGCGGTAAACGTGTCGCCGCTTCAGCTAACCCAGATAGAGTTACCTCAGATCATTCATCAAACCCTGATCGAGTCCGGTCTGCCGCCGCATCGTCTGGAAATCGAGTTGACAGAAACCGCCATTATCGAAGATCGCGAGCGATCTCTCCACGTGCTCCGCCAGATCAAAGCTCTGGGCGTGAAAGTCGCATTGGATGATTTCGGCACCGGTTATTCCTCGCTCGAAATCCTGCGCTCCTTCCCGTTCGACAAAATCAAACTCGATCGGTTTTTCATGGCCGAGATCGAGACCAGCCCGGAATCCAAGGCTCTGGTGAACTCGGTTCTGTCCATCGGTCAGTCACTTTCCATTCCGATCCTGGCAGAAGGCGTGGAAAACGAGATGCAGCTCTCCTTCCTGAAATCGGCAGGCTGTGCGGAAGTCCAGGGGTTCCTTCTTGGGCGTCCAATCCCAGTCTCAGATATGAAGCCCGATCAAAAGCTCGCGTTCAGCCTCACGGAAGGAAACTCAAAAACCTCGACAGGCGGTCCGGCCTTTGTGCTGACAGGCGAGAAGAAACGCGCCTGACAAGCTGGCTAAAGGCTCGTTCTGAAATTGTTCGACCGCGCAAACTCATGGCGCAGTCTGTCGACCTCATCGAGGGTCGGCAGAAGCCCATCACGAATGTCATTGATCAGAACAGCTGCCTCAGTACGTGATGGCGCAGGATCAGCTCGCCCCCGTGCTTCCGCGACCTTACAGATTTCAGCAAGCTTTGCAGCGCCAACTCCGAGCGCCGCCCCTTTGATCGTATGTGCAGCATCAGCCCAGCGTTCAGGTTCATCAGCCGGATCAAGCATCTGCCCCCAGCTTGCGACCTGTCCTTTGAAGATTTCGAGCACTTCAATCGCGAGTGCTTTGTCCTGCCCTGTATTCACCAGCAATGCCTGCCGATCCACCCAGTCCGCCATGTCACTCTCCTTGCGAACACATGAATGCCGATACCTACGTTAAGATTGGCTTTAGACATTAACAGGGTTTCATCAAATAAACGCCTCTGATGACTTGTTGAAATCCCTGAATTCGGCGATATTTGCCATGTTCACGGGGTATGGAGAGGTCCATGATTGAAGGACTGGTAATTCTCAGAGATGTAATCCTTGCGGTCCTGCTCAGCTGGATTGGCGTGGATTATCAGGAAGATACGAGCCAAACCGCAGACGCGCAACAAGCTGCTCACACCCTCTCGAGTGATCCGAACGCCCCTCTCATCCTGATCAGCCATACACGTCCCGCGAAACAGTCTCTCGACTGCCCTTCGACACAGCTTGTCAGCTCATAAGACCGAAGCAGTTCCGACACGCTTCTGTAATTAATTGCAGAAATCTGCTTTTTCACTGAATTGTACTGTCGCGTGCATGGACGAAATCATGCATTATCGGCGCTATCATGTCTGTGTCGCGCGATGAAACCTATTTAAGAACGCTCAAAGAAACGCATGCTGAGCTGCAGCATGTGAAGAGTTCGGGCAATTGGCTGATCGTTATCAGCGTCATTGCTGTTGTTCTTCTCTATTCCGGAGCGGGTCTGGCTGCCCTTGCCTATCTCGGTCAGGACGCCTTTCTGGCGCTCGATCCGATCTGGTTTGTCGCCGCAGGAACGCTTCTCGCAGGACCAGCTCTAGCAATCCTGCTCGCAGGCTTTCTGGCCCGGCAATCACAGCGCACGAGCCGCGCGAATGCACTTATCCTCCGTGCTTCGCAGCTACTGCTAATGCCGGCAGAGCTGGCAGGAAACCGTGTCGACAATCTCGCAGTCCGGGTTCGTGAGGAGACCGTCCGGATCGACGAAGCCGTTGAAACCGCCCATGCCTCGCTTGCCAATCTGAAGAACACGCTGACCTCTGAACGTGAAGAGATGGACAAGTTCATCGATCGAAATCGCGATCAGATCGGTGTGATGGTCCAGAAGCTCGCTGACGAACGTCAGGCTCTGGCCGAACTGACCAGTGCAGTCGAAGCCCAAACAGAATCCATTTCCGAAGCCATCCCGCGTCAGGCCCGCACAATGGCAGACGCCGCCCGCATGGCGCAGCAGGAAATCGCAAAAGCTGATCTTGCAGTCGATGAACGCCTGAAGGCGCTGGATGACTCTGGTCGACGACTTGGGGAGCAACTCGCGGCGCTTGGCGACATGTCCCTTGATGCGGAGGCTCGCACCGATCAGATCGCAAAAACAGTTGCCGGTGTGATTGAACAACTGAACGCCTCTGCCAAGACCGTGGACACAGCCATCCGCGCGAGTGAAATGGCGTCATCGGCAGCGACGGAAACTGGAGACGCGCTCAACGCGGCTGTTTCAAGCGCTCTGGATGGTACACGTGAAGCCTCCGAATTCATCCGCCTGCAATCACGTGATGCCGTCGCTGAAGCCCTAAAAGCCATGGCGGATCTGAAGGCTGCTGGTGAGGCTGCGGAAGCCGCAACCCGCTCTGCAGGTGATGAGGCGCGCGCGGAGGCTGATCGAACAGAGCAACGCATTCAGGAACTGAGCCACAAACTCTACGAAGCGGCGACCAAAGCAACTTCGGCGGCAGAGGCTGGCCTCGAACGCGCCCGAACCCGGATTGAACGCGCTTCGGGTCTGCTCAACGGGCTGTTCGACGCCGATATCCAATCTGATCCACCACCGCCACCGGCCGCTCCCCCACCGCCGCAGCTGCGTCCGCGTCAGTCTGACGACCTGCCACCAGCGCCTTCGGAAGATGAAATTTTCACCCCAGCTGCACCAGAGCCTGACGCGCGACAGCAGCCGCCTGGGGAACCAGAGCCTCCGCAGATCATCTCACACGCCCCCCCCGAACCGGAGGCCTCAAACTCAACTGAGACCGCCCCAGACGGTAAGACCGAAACCGAAGCTGAAGATGGGTCCAACACGCTCTTTGATGTGGCATTCGACCGCGCATCGCTGAAAGAACGGGGCGTGTCCTGGAGAGATCTGCTCTCCGGAATTGAACCCGAACCTGAAGAACGCAATGAAGCTGCGCGGAATGTGCTCGCAGAGATCAGCGATGCCGGTGTCGAGCTCAACGGTATGCTGTCCATGAAAGAAACGCGCAAAATCGCCGGTGCAGCGCGCAAGGGTGACCGTCAACGGCATAGAGCGGTTCGCGAATATGCTGGCTCCGCAGTCCAGACCCTCACTTATCGGCTGGAAGACGACGCGCCATTCCGTCAGTCTGTCGAACAGTTTCTCAGCGCCGAATCTCAGGATGCAGCCAGCGCCCTGACAGAGGCCGAGAAAAGCCGGACTGAAGCGAGTTCACGCCTCACAGCCTATCTCATTCTCGATACGGCCATGAAGTCCATCGACGCCTGATCTGACGTTTAACCGGGTTTTCAGCGTTCAATCGAACTTGACAGCGTCATCAGCTTTGGCAGATTCTCGGCAAGTTCATCCACCGCCTCACGTGTCGCTTCGATCAGTGCTGGAACACCGGCCTCACCGGCTTTGCCACTATAGGTCTCCCGGACCGTGACGCTGAACGGTGCGAGTTGACCTGTGCGAAAATGCGAGACGACACCCCGCAAAGACACAACCGCCTCGTCTGACCGCAGCACAAGGTCCCGAACTTCCCATTGCAGTTCGAAATCACCTTCCGCGCCCACCGTGTCGTTAAACGCCAAACCGCTCTCTGGTGCCTGGCGCAGAGTCAGTCGGTCAATCAACGCCGATTGTAACTGCCGGGAAACAGGGTCGCTCCATTGGGCCGTCGATAACAAGCTCAAAGCGCCTGTTTCATCCTCAAACACAATAGAATTGCTCAAAAGGAGGTTAGACCCAGAGGGCTCGAACACTGTGATGTTTCCCGGGAGCTCCAGCGGGGCGTCACCCTTTAACTCATCCGACGCGCTGGTAAGACGATATAATCCGTCTGGCGTTACAGGCTCCGGCAACACGGAGACGCATCCGGTCACAGTCATCGCAAACATTGGTATCATAATGCGGCGCGACATTAGCGGTCCTCCCTGTATGGTCGGGGTTGCCCCTGAATGAAGGCTTGTGGATTCTTCTCTACTTCGCGCGCGAGACTATCGAGACGTCGCACCAGAACCCGCATCTCGCTTGCAAGCCGGCGGACTTCTTCCACGGTTTGAACCGTGGGCTCTTGAAGCGCGGTTCGGCTGGCTTCGAAACTCTCTTTGGAGGCCGCGACGGCCTCTTCAGCAACGCCAACAGCGCGTCGCGCATCGGCAAGCAGATCTTTTGCGCCCTGAGTGATGTCCGAAAACCCGGATTTGATGTCACCACCAATATTCTGGAACGCATTCGCCGCATCACTGACGGCTTCTCCGGCATCTGCCAGCGAAGCCAGAGCGCGCGTTGCACTCATCATGATTTCTTCGTCTTCTGCAAACGCGCCGGTAATGCGCTCAATGTTTGCCAATGTGTTTTTCAGACTTTCGGCATTGTCGGTATCGAGCACAGTATTCAAGCGGTTCAATGTCACGCGTGCATCGGCCAACAAATCCTGTCCGCCCTCGAATATTTCTTCAAGCTGGGTCCGCTCAGATTCAATCTGAGGCAGGTTTGCCCCCATCCGAACCGGTAAACGTGGCGAGCGAGGCGTGCCGGGGCGAATCTGAATGAAGGTCACGCCCGTCAGACCTGCAAAATCCAGAATAGCGGTCGAATCTTCGCGGACAGGTGTCTCAGCCTCAATCCGAATGCGTGCAATGACTTGCTGATTGTCATCGGCATTGATCGACAAATCTGTCACTTCGCCAACGGTAATCCCAAGATACCGCACCTGCCCGCCCTCGGAGAGGCCGTTCACAGCTCCGTCGAACACGACATTGTATTCGGCAAAAGTCTTGCTGAACTGAACCTGGCCCAGCCAGACGACAAACGCAGCAAGGGCGGCGAGACCAATAATCAGCGACGCTCCGATGAGTGCGTAGCTGGCACGTGTTTCCATAATTCTTACATCCCACGATGCGACGCGTCTGGCGTCTGAAACCTAAACTAAACTCCGAATCCTCATCCGTCGAGATTCAGCGCGACACAGGTTCGCGCCTAAACCACCGCTCTTCCTCTCGGGCCTCCAAAATACTCCTGCAGCCAGGGGTCGTCCTTGCCGGCGATTTCGGCAAGCGGGCCAATATGTTTCACCCGTTTATCTCCCAGCACAGCGATCCGGTCACATGTTGCCTTCAGCGTATCGAGGTCATGTGTCACAAGAAAGACGGTCAGTCCCAGGAGCTGACTCAAATCCCTCACCAGAGAATCGAATCGTCCCGCCGTGATGGGATCGAGCCCGGCCGTTGGCTCATCCAGAAAAAGAAGCTCCGGGTCGAGCGCAAGGGCACGGGCCAGCGCAGCGCGCTTACGCATCCCGCCAGACAGTTCAGACGGACGCTTTGTGGCGGCCTCGGTCGACAGGCCAGAGAGCCGGATTTTGAGATCCGCCAGTTCGACCATCAAGTCCTGTGAAAAATCGGTGTGCTCTCGCATTGGAGCCATCACATTCTCGCGCACCGTCAGGTTCGAGAACAGGGCGCCATCCTGGAACATCACTGCCCAGCGACGTTCGATTTTCTGTCGCTCTTTCTTGGAGAGCTTATCCAGTTCTTCGCCGAACACTTTGATTGTGCCGGCCGAGGGATCGATCAGTCCGACAATCTGCGACAGCAAGACAGACTTCCCGCAGCCAGAGGGACCAATAACGCCAATCGTTTCTCCGCGCATAACATCAAGGTCCAGCTGATCATGCACAACATGATCGCCAAACTGCATGCGCAGATCCCTGACCTGGATGACCACCTCGCTCATATGCCAAGCTCCATATAGATCATGGCGAAAATGGCGTCGGTGACGATGATCAGAAAGATGGCGTGAACCACACTGGCTGTCGTGCTTCGGCCGAGCGACTGAACATCACCCTGCACCAACAAGCCCTGACGGCAAGCGACGAGTGCAACAATCAGAGCAATAGCAGGTGTTTTTGACATGCCGACCCAGAAATTCTGGATCGTCACAATCTCATGGGTTCGCGTGATGAAGAGAATGGGCGAAATATCGAGCGCCAGCCAGGAAATCATCAAACCACCGAATATCCCCGACAGAGTCGCACCAAAGGTCAGAAACGGTGTCATGATCAGCATGGCAATCACGCGCGGGGTCACAAGTGCATCAACCGGATCGAGGCCCAGTGTACGCATGGCGTCGACTTCCTGACGCATCTTCATCGACCCGATCTGCGCCGTGAATGAGCTGTTAGTCCGACCTGCAAGCAAGATACCCGTCAGCACCACTCCGAATTCTCGCATCATTGCCCAGCCGACCAGCTCAACCGTAAAAACGGTCGCGCCAAGTGTTTGCTGCAGCATGGTGGCGCCGATATAGGCAATCACAATACCGACGAAAAACGATAGAAAACAGACAATTGGAAGCGCGTCCAGACCTGCTTCTTCCATCACAGAGACCACACTGGTCCAGCGAATCTTGTGGGGCTGAAACAGGAGACGGATACAGCTCCAAAGAGCCTGACCAAGAAAGCTCAGCGTGCCGACTGTCTCATCGAGAATGTGCACAACCCCGGAGCCAATTCGAGCCAGAAAGTCCACCAGATTGAAGGCATGCGGCACCTCTGGCGGCCCCTCCTGTCGACGCTCATCCACGAGTTTCAACAGCGCTTCGGCTTCAGAATGGGTTCCGCGAATCTCAAACCCAGAATGCGTGTCAGGCTCGGCCGTGTTCAGCGTGCGCTCAATCAGCCAGGCGCCGGCCGTGTCAATTCGGCCGAGCTCGCTGACATCCAGAATCACATGCTTCTCCGGCAGATCGACATCACGCAATTTGGAATCGATCTTCCCGACGGTTTTGACGGTCCAGTCGCCAGAAACGCTGAGGATCAGATAATCTGATTGCTCTTCAAGAGAATACGCATTCACGATGTGAGGGTCCCGCCTGCACAAAACTCCCCCGAAACTATGGGAGGTGGGCCGATCTGACCAGTCCTGATATGGAAATGTGTTTTTACAGACTGCGGGTGACACCAGTGCAGGAGAGTGTCAAAAGCTGGAGCTCAACAGATTAAAGGGGTCTAACCGATGCCACTTTTGGTGATTGGCGCTGTTTTCGGGTTTCTTTCGGTGGCTCTTGGTGCATTCGGCGCGCATGGGCTTGAAGGCCGCCTGACGAGTGAAGGTGAAGGCTGGTGGCAGACGGCAACGCTTTATGCGCTTGTACATTCTGTCATGCTGGCTGCGCTCGGTCTGGCCAAAGCTGGCGGCGTCGGCCGTCTTGATGGAGCCGGGCTCGCCTTCGCTATCGGCATTCTGATCTTTTCCGGATCGCTCTACGCCATGTCATTGGGCGCGCCGCGCTGGTTCGGCGCGATTACACCCTTAGGCGGTGTCTCGCTTCTGATAGGTTGGGGTTGGCTGGGCTTCAGGGGCTTACAGCTACAATCCTCGTAATCCGAAAACGTCGCGTGCGAAGCCGGACTCAGGACGTGATGTCACTTTCGTCCTGCCAGTTTTTTGCCAGACTATCTGCAAGGGTTTTGGCAAGATCGATTTCATCGTCAAATGCCTCAATCGCGGCATCGGCTTGCTCGGACGCCCAATTCCGCTTGGTCAGCAAAATCGTCTGAGCCTCAGCAAATGCGCGACGCGACTGACGTGCTGTGACAAGAGCTTCCTCAAAGCTGGACACGTCGGACCGAACGATCTCTGTCTCCGCCACGATCATCGTATCGGCCATGACATTCAGATCGCTGAGCAAAGAGGAGGCTGCGCTGATATCTTCAACCAGGCGCATCTCGACCAGATCAGCCGCATCACGCTCAACGCCGATCTTGTCATAATATTCTGTGTGCGGTGTTTTTTCGGCTTCCGTTTCGGCGTCAGGGAATAATGTACGCTTCAACAATGCAAGTGGGGAGCTATCCTCAACCCATCCCTGCTCGCGCGCCATATCGCAATACGCGTCTGACGCTTTGTAAAGCTCTGATTTTGGTTTTGAGAATGATGCTGTGAGATTTGCAGGTTTCATCGAAACCGTAGCGCACCCTGTTGAAAGGATTGCAATTGCTGCGACGCTAACAATACGCAAGACCATACTGCCCGAAACTTTCATTTTTTTGCCCAAAACGACGGTAACCGCACTCTGAGGCGTCCGTCTAGTCTTTATCTCGATTATGACCTCCTATAGGTGAAGCATGCATGAACACTAAACCTGTCACTCGGCGTAAGCTGTATCCTCACACAGAACCCAGACGCGTAGGTCGTCTGAAGGTTTCAAATATTCACGAAATGTATTGGGAGGATACCGGCCCAACTAATGGCATTGCCGTGCTCGGTCTGCATGGTGGCCCCGGTGGTGGAGCCAGCCCGGAAATGCGCCGGTTTTTCGATCCGCGCAAATACCGCATGGTCTTGTTTGACCAGCGCGGTTGCGGTCGATCTACCCCGCATTCTTCTCTTGAAGACAACACGACCTGGCACCTGATCGAGGACATTGAAAAGCTTCGCGTCCATCTGGGCATCGAAAAATGGCTCGTTTTTGGCGGGTCATGGGGGTCCACACTTGCACTTGCTTATGCCGAAACCCATCCCGAGCGGGTCAGCGGGCTTTTGCTTCGCGGAATCTTCCTGCTCACCGAAGCCGAGATTCGCTGGTTCTATCAGGAAGGCGCAAGCCGCATATTCCCGGACGCCTATGATCGCTACATCGCCCCGATTCCCGAATCCGAACGCGGAGATCTTTTGAACGCCTTTCATCGTCGCCTCATGTCTGATGACAAAGAGGCCCGACTCGAAGCTGCGCGTGCATGGGCCTGTTGGGAAGGCGAAACCCTTTCCATTCGCGGACCATCCGTCCGGCCGCCACGCTTTGACGACGAGGGTTTTGTCGACGCCTTCGCCCGAATTGAATGCCATTACTTCCACAATGGCGGCTTTTTCGAGAAGGATGGCTGGCTGCTGGATCAGGCGCACGTTCTGAAGAATATTCCGGGCGTGATTGTGCACGGGCGCTATGATGTGGTGACACCTCTGTCATCGGCATGGGCGCTGCATAAAGCCTGGCCTAAATCCCGTCTCGAAATCATCCCGGACGCTGGACACTCAAGTCTTGAGCCGGGCATCGTGAATGCGCTCATTAATGCAACAGATGAATTCGCTGAATTGCTTGGCTGATCAATCGCTAGACCCAGAATAAAAAAAGGGAGGCTGTTCGGCCTCCCTTTTTCATGTGTGTCGCGTGAGCGCGCTATCCTGCAAACTTCGCATAAATCCCGGTGATCAGGATCGCGAAGATAAAGATCGGAATGACGAAACGAAGCAGGAATAGAACAATTTTCAGATGAGGTCCTGTACCAAGTTCTTTCTCCAGAATATGTCGCGGAACAACCCAGCCTGCAAAGATGCCGATCAGCGCGCCGCCTAATGGCAGCATCACGCTTCCGCTGAGGAAGTCTGCATGGTCGATCAGATCGCCACGGAAGATATAGGCGGTGGCAAACAACAGCATGACCAGGCCCAGCCCGATCGCCCCTTTCACACGTCCAATGGCTTTCTGATCTTCCAGCCAGGAGACGCCAACTTCGAGAAGCGAGATGGCCGACGTGAAGGCCGCAAACAGGGCAAGCGTGAAAAACACGGCGCCGATAAAGGTTGGCATCTGACCAAACGCGATCGGCAAAGTGACAAACAACAGGCCCGGCCCGCCGGCTTCGTTGAGACCAAACGCAAAAACGATCGGGAAAATGGCAAATCCTGCAATCAGCGCAACAAATGTATCTGCCCCAGCAACGAGACACGCATTCTTTGGAATGCTCGTCTCTCTGGTCAGATAGGCACCATAGGTGAACATCACGCAGCTACCGACAGAAAGAGAGAAGAAGGCCTGGCCGACGGCTGCGAGGACTGTGTTGAAGGAAACCTTGCTGAAATCCGGTGTCAGAAGAAAGCTGGCCGCCGCGCCAATATCGCCGGTGACACAGGCATAGACCACGATGCCGAGCAGCATGATGAAGAAGGCTGGCATCAGGATTTCAGCCGCCTTTTCAATTCCGCCATTCACACCGCGTGCAAGCACGAACACGTTGAGCGCAAGGAACACCGCCGTATAACAGAAGATTTCAAACTTGTTGCCGGTCGTCTCGGCAAACCGGCAGCCGGAGACATCGCCAACCGAGATATCTCTGAGCGTCGGCGCGCCATTCACCATCTCGGTGACCTGGGTAATGACCCCCTCATTCACGAAGGCACAGGCCGAGGACAAATGAACCGTCGTGATCTGGCTGTTAATGTCGGTAACGGCCTGACCAATGCTGGCGTTCAGCAATGCCGCTTCCGTACTGAAGTTTGAGAACGCGCCGCTGAAACTTTGCGGAATATAATCGAAAACCCAGCCCGAAATCACAATGTAGAAGGAGAACAAAAGCAGCGATGCGATGGCCCCGAGCCAACCCATGCCGATCCAGGCTTTCGGCTTACTTTCATCTGTCGTGATCTTGCGAAGCGTTGCGATTGCAGACCGTTGTCCGTGACGCCCAAGGGCATATTCCGCCATCAGCACCGGCAGTCCGAATGCAAGAACACTCAGCAGATAGATGACAATGAATGCGCTGCCGCCATTCTCACCGGCGGTAAACGGGAATCTCCAGAGATTACCAAGACCAACTGACGAGCCAACGGCTGCCATGATAAAGCCGAATCGCGATCCCCAATGATCTGATTTACCGGCGGTAACGGGACCTGCCATTCTAAAACTCCGACATTTTACGCACGGATATGCCCCCGTGCCCTCTAACGGGATACCTTGCAGCGAAGTCAGAAAAGGTCAATTGGTCGCAGCACGCCGAAGCGTCAGAACAAGCCGCTGATCGAAAGATGGCGATCTCGATCGAGATTGGTCGCACAAATCACAGCGAGCGCCGCCATCACGGTCAGCATCGCCGTGCCTCCATAAGAAATGAGCGGCAAGGGCACCCCAACCACTGGCAACAATCCGCACACCATCCCGATATTCACAAAGACATAAAACGCAATGGTGACCACCGCACCGCTCGAGACCAGATACCCGAAATGCGATCGTGATCGCCCGGCAATCATAAAGCCAAGCCCCATCACAACCGCCCAGGCAAGGAGTAAACTTACAGATCCGACAAATCCAAATTCTTCGGCAATCACAGTGAAGATGAAGTCTGTGTGCTGCTCAGGAATATAGTCCAGCTGGCTTTGCGTGCCGTTCATATACCCACGGCCATCCGTACCGCCTGAACCAATGGCAATCTCAGCCTGCTGGATCTGATACCCTGCGCCAAGCGGATCGCGGCTCGGGTCAATAGCGGTCAGAACCCGCTCGCGCTGATAGTCTTTCAACACATAGAAATAGGCGAGCGGCGCACTAAAAACGACGGCGATAAGACCGACGATAATCACCCAATAGCGAAGACCGGCGAAAAACATTACCGCTGCGCCCGTTGCACCAAGCATCAGAGCCGTCCCCAGATCGGGTTGACGAAACACGAGCAGAACCGGCGCCCCAATCATAATGGCCGCAATTAAATGGTGGTAGAAGCGCGGACGGCCATTTGTGAGCTGTTGGTGATAAAACCGTGCAAGCGCAAGCAAAAGTGCCAGCTTCATGAATTCTGATGGCTGCACCCGGATGGGCCCGATATCAAGCCAGCGCTGCGCACCACCGCCGGTCGCGCCGAAAAATTCGACACCCACCAGCATCAACAAGGCTCCGAGATAGGCACCGTAAGAAATCGCCGACCAGACGGACAATGGCGTCATCGCCAACATGAAAAGGAAGGCAAAAGCAATCCCAACCCGGACCGCGTGTACCGCAGGCAAGGAGGCTTCCGTGGGATTGGTAATCGTCGCGGAATAAAGCACCGCGATTCCAAAAACCGCCAATCCCAAAATAATCAGCAACATCAGCCAGGGCAGTCGGGCGATCCGGCTGAGCGGGTCATCACTTGTTTGACTATAGTTCGACATCAGATGGCCTCGCTATCGCTCGGGCCTGAGGCGATTTTGTATTCAGGGGTCCGCCCGGAATCCATCACGAAAGCCGCATGCATTAGGTCGCGGGCAATCGGATAGGCTTTTCCTGACCCACGTGTGGAGTGCTCGACGACAACAGCAACCGCATATTTTGGGTTCTCATACGGCGCAAACCCCACCCACAAACCATGGTCTCGTAATCGCCGCGGTAAATCCTCATTCGAAATCACGCCGGTTGCCCGCTCAGCCGCCGAAATATTTCGCACCTGAGCCGTACCGGTCTTGCCCGCCATACGATAGCCTTGGAAATTAATATCGCCCGCCGCCCTAGCGGTTCCGCCCGGCTCCGAGGTCACACCATACATGGCGGCCTGAAGCCGCTGGAAGATTTCGAGCGGCGGCAGATCACCATAAGGCTGATTGTCAGGGATATCCGGCCCGGAACCAATCATTTTCGGCATAAGCTGACGTCCATCCCCCGCAGCCAGACGCGCGGCCATAACCGCCAGCTGTAGAGGTGAGACGTTCAGATAACCCTGACCGATCCCGTAATTAATGGTCTCGCCATCATACCAGGGCTCGTTGAACCGTCCTCGCTTCCAGGCATCGTTTGGCACAACGCCAGTTGCGCCACCCGTCATACCAAGCTCAAAGCTATGCCCCAAACCGAAGGCCTTGGCTTCCTGCGCGATTCGCTCCGGCCCCAGACGCCGTGCCATTTCAAAGAAATAAACGTCACAGGAATGCTTGATCGCTTCGTGCATATTAAGCCGGCCATGTCCCCGGCGCTGCCAGCAATGGAAACGGCGATTGCCAAAACTGTAATGCCCACCACAGAACACAGTCTCGGCTGGATTGGTCACGCCCTCCCGAAGGGCAGCAGACCCGACGACCATCTTGAAGGTCGATCCTGGTGGGTAAGTTCCGTCATACGCTTTGTGATAAAGCGGAGACCGTTCGTCTTCGCGCAGAACGTTGTAATCGGCTGTAGAAATACCGTTTACAAAGTCATTCGGATCATAAGTCGGCACAGATGCCAGCGTCAGCAAATCGCCGGATGCGACATCCATCACAACGGCGGCGCCCGTTTCTTCCCCGAAAAGGCGGATCGCCTCACGCTGTAGCCCGGCATCCAGGGTCAGATGAATATCCTTACCGGATTTCGGCGCATGCTCATCATCATTGAGGCGCTCTTTGATCCGGCCCTGCGCATTCCGGATGAATTTGTGATAGCCGGGCGCGCCCGCCAGCCAATCGTCCAGCTCTTTTTCAATGCCCAGACGCCCTACCCGCATGTTCGGGTGCTTCAGAACGCTGGTGAGACGATCACGTTGTTCTTTCTGCGCCGGCACTTTTGGATCAAGACCATCGAGTGCTGAATCAATCTCTCTCTGATTTGCCCTGGCGACATAGCCGACAATATGGGCAAAATCTCGCCCGCGCGGATAGGATCGCGCCTGGGACGACTCAATCGTCACGCCCGGCAATTGGGTGCGCAAAACGCTGAGCCGCGTAAATTGCTCATATGTGAGATCCGTCAGGATGGAGACAGGAATGAACCTCTGTTCCTGACGGAACATGCGCATCAGGCGTTCTCGGCGCTCTTCAGACAATTCCACCACGTCGGCAATCCGGTCGAGCGTGTCTTCCAGATTGGGAAGGTCTTCACGTGCGGCATAGACATTCCAGGACGTCCTGTGGGTCGCAAGCGGTTCGCCGAACCGGTCATAGATCAGACCACGCTGCGGAATCGCCGGCATCAGGCTGATCCGGTTATCCTCCGCCATCTGTTCAAACTTCTCCTGATTGAACAGCTGCAGATTGACCAGACGTCCGACAAGCCCGCCAAAAACAAGGCCTCCTGCGCCACCTGCAATCAGCAAACGACGCGTCGTATCCAGCTCGCGAACCGGGGCTGACTGACGTTTGCGGACGTTTTTCATCTTCTTCATGTGTCGACCCGATTATCGTTGGACAAACGGAAGGGCGCTTTCAAAGGAATATACAAAAGCGCTGCGGACAGAAAACCGCCAATAATATCGCGTGTATCCACGCCGCCGAGATAAGACCCGACCAACCAACGTGCAAACAGAAACGCCAAAAGGAAACTGACACAATCCCCGATCAGGCGAATAGCGCCCGTGCGGTCCGTTTGAGCGCGTTTGCGAAAAATCGACGAAACGAAAAACGGTACAAGAAAGATCGATGCCCAGCAGCCAATCGGCGCGCCTGCGAGCAAATCCGCGAGTACGCCCAGCAGCGCCAGGGCCAGGACCGGCATCAAAGACAATCGGCTCGCGCCCCAGCCCACGGCGGCCCACAGCCCGGCAATTGGCCAGAAACTCTCAAGCGATGTCGAAGACACCCAGACCGTTTCCACATACGCAAACAAGATGACGATCAGGCTTCCGACAATCACGCGCGCGAAAACGCCGGTTTTCTGCCAGCCACCGCCACGAGAAGACAATTGCGCGTTCACAACTGCCCTCCCTGATCAGCAACCGGTTCGCTGGCAATTTCAGTGCGCGGTTCTTCGACCTCAATTGCAGGCTCGTCTTCGGGTGACGGGATTGTCATGGCGGGCAAGAGACGCACAAAATCGACTGGCGCCTCACCCAGCGCCAATTGCGCCAGCCATTCATCCTCAACCCGAACGGCACGGCCAATTCGAATACCACGCGGGAAAGCATTGCCCTCCCCAGAGGTCACCAGGGTTTCACCAGAAATGAAATCAGCCTGCTCAGGGTTGTCGACAAGCGCGCCATATTGATCGCCACGCCCGCCCGCCAAAATGGCGCGGACACCTGAGATTTCTCCCATAACCGGCACTCGACTGTTAAAGTCATTGACCAGCAGAATACGCGAAGAACGCTGTCCGACCCGGATGACCCGCCCAATCACGCCTTGGGTATTCACAGCGACGAACCCCTCTTCCACGCCTTGCAGATCTCCGGCATTGGCCAGACGCGTTTCTGCAAACGGCCCATCGGTTTCTGTCACGACACGCGCGGACACTCCATTTGGAATGGGCTCGCCGACCAGATCGAGCAATTCTTCATACCGGTGCAGCCGTTCGGTCATCGACGTCGCAGTGTCGCGCCAGATCGCTAATTGGCGGTTCTCGATTTCCAGCGCTTCTATCCGGCGCTGCAATTCGGCCGCGCTTTCGAAACTGGGCAGTTCGACAGCCTGGATGGCAGAACTCGTCTGCACAACGAGATCATCCATCCCGGCGCGAACAGGCTCAGTTGAATTGCGGATCAGGGGTGAGGTCTGAAACAGGACAAAAGCCATCGCGACCACGATGGCAATCACGACAACGGTTCGAATGACCTGGCGCTTCGCCTTACGGTCCCGACCGTGCGTTGCCATGTTTCAGTTCCTTCTGACTGAGATTAGACGTCTGGCGACAGAACGCCTTTCATCGCGGAATAATTTTCCAGCACTTTACCAGAGCCAAGGACCACGCATTTCAGCGGATCATCAGCAATTGTGACCGGGAGCTGAGTGCGCTCGCGAATCACCACATCCAGATTACGCAGCAAAGCACCACCACCCGTCAACACGATACCTTTGTCGACGATGTCCGCAGCGAGCTCGGGCGGCATGGCTTCGAGGGCCGTTTTAACCGCATCGATGATCGCCTGGACTGGTTCACTCAGCGCGTCTGCCACCATGGCTTCTGTGATTTCGGCTTCCTTCGGAACGCCATTCATCAGGTCTCGACCCTTGATTTCGATCGACATCCCCATGGAATCGTCCGGCGCTTTAGCAGTACCGATTTCCTTCTTGATGCGTTCGGCAGACATTTCACCGATCAGCATGTTCTCATGACGGCGCAGAAAGTTGACGATCGCTTCGTCCATCTTGTCGCCGCCGACACGGACAGAGCGGGAATACACAATACCGCCGAGTGACAGAACAGCGACCTCAGTCGTACCACCACCAATATCAACAACCATCGAGCCTGATGGCTCATCAATTGGCAGGCCTGCACCGATGGCGGCGGCCATTGGCTCTTCGATCATTTCAACATGTCGGGCACCCGCTTGCAGCGCGGACTGGTGAATTGCGCGACGCTCGACTGGTGTCGCGCCGGTTGGCACACAGATGATAATCAGCGGGGAAACAAAAGCGCGACGGTTGTGAACCTTCCGGATGAAGGCTTTGATCATTTCCTCAGCGACTTCGAAGTCTGCGATCACACCATCCTTCATCGGACGAATCGCTTCCATCGCAATCGGGGTCTTGCCCAGCATGGCTTTCGCCTCTGCGCCGACCGCGTAAGGAATTTTCCGGTTGCCTTCCTTGCGGTAAGCCACAACAGAAGGCTCATCGATGACGACGCCCTGGTTTTTTACATAAACCAGCGTGTTCGCCGTACCGAGGTCGATGGCCATATCCGTCGACAAGAGGCCAAGAAGACTACCAAGCATTTTTTACCCGCCGCATTCTGCAGGGTGATTGGGGGCCCTGCTCACTATACAATTCACCCACCCTTAATTGCTTGTGCCGGTTTACAATTTGTAAAGCAAGGGGGTGAAAGCGCAGAAAAACATAACAGACGGAACTGTTCGTTCCGTCTGGCAATTGTTTCGATAAATGCGGCGATTCCTAGGCATTAGCCCAATTAGGCTGCGATACGCTTCTGTCGGCGGATCTCGAGTTTGTTAAGAGCATGCAGGTAAGCCTTAGCACTTGCACACAAGGTATCCGGATCGAAGGAACGTCCGGTGGCAACAATTCCATTCTCAGAAGTCATTTCAATTTAGGTTCCAATAATTCGACAACCCGAAGCGGCTGGAGATTCGAGAGAGTTGCGAGACAGTCGACGGAAAGCTATTCTTGACCGAACATCCTATCATACGTGTCTATAGCAATATCCCATTCCTTCACTTCATTATCCCAATACAAAAATGATGCTAGGTTGAAACGCAGTGCTGTAGATCTCTCAACTTCTTCTATCTGATCAGCTGAATAGCATACGCGGCTGACAATAGGCTCAACCGGCTCTCCAGACTTCTTCAATTCGAGCTCCGTTGGCAGCAAGGTTGATACGATTTTCTCAACCTCTTGCAATGTCTGCTCCAAGTACTCGGATTCGGAGGAGAGATTCTTTCTCCCAAAAAGATCACACCGCCGCCCCCAGCTATCCAAAACTGAAATGAATGCAGATTCGTTTTCATGGCGAGCGCGCACGAGGCTAACAACCTGCCCCCTTGATATGAGTGAGGCCGCAACTTCTGAAGCGCGTTGGATCTGATCTCTTTTTAGTCCACCTTCGAGTAAAATTACATTTGAGGGAGGCAGATCATCACTAGCTTTCCCTAGAGCAAATGCCTTTGCCACAGCTAAAATTTGTTCTTGGTCGTCAGCGACCATTGTGCCTTCCTTTGTCTTCATAAAAGGTAGGTACACCCAGGTTCCATCTGTTTGAACAGGCACCTTTGCGACCTCAACATGATCGTTGCTACCTATAAAGACAACTGATGGACTGTCTTCACTACTTTGAGCAAAACACTCAGAAACCAGCAACTGCAGAAAAGCTAGACAAACGAAAAAATAAAACGTCGGCAAAGGAAATGGCAAAGGCTTCGCTCTCAAACTCACTATCATCGCACCAACCTCCGCGTAAATGAGTTCCCGTTCATGCTGCGATCCGCTTCTGTCTGCGGATCTCAAGTTTGTTAAGAGCATGCAGATAAGCCTTAGCACTTGCGCACAAAGTATCCGGATCGAAGGAACGGCCCGTCGCAACAATTCCATGCTCGGACAGGCGTACACTCACCTCGGCCTGGGCATCGGTACCCTGTGTGACGGCGCTCACCTGATACAGTTCAAGCACCGCCTCATGAGGAACGATCTCACGAATGGCGTTGAATACTGCATCCACTGGTCCGTTGCCACGCGCTGTCGTCCATTTGGTCTCACCTTCGACTTCGAGATCAATTTCAGCCGTCTGAGGTCCTTCAGATCCGGCAACAACACGCAGGCGCTTAAAGGCGATGCGTTCTCCCTCATTGGCAAGCTGCTCATCGACCAGCGCAATGATGTCATCATCAAAGACATGCTTCTTTCGGTCAGCCAGATCTTTAAAACGTTTAAATGCGTCATTCAGCGCTTCTGCTTCGAGTTCATAGCCAAGGCTCGCAATCTTGTCGCGAAACGCCGCACGCCCGGAATGCTTGCCCATCACGAGAGACGTCTTGGACACGCCGACATCTTCAGGGTTCATGATCTCATAGGTCTGAGAGTTCTTCAGCATACCATCCTGGTGAATACCGCTCTCATGCGCGAAGGCGTTCTTGCCGACGATTGCCTTGTTATATTGAACCGGAAAGCCGGTAATCTGGCTCACCATTTTCGATGCGCGCGACAGTTTGGTCGAGTCAACGGCACTAATCGCCTGGAGCGTATCGTTCCGCACCTTCAAGGCCATCACGATTTCTTCAAGCGCGGCATTGCCCGCACGCTCGCCGAGACCGTTGATTGCACACTCGACCTGTCGCGCACCGTTCTGAACAGCCGCCAGTGAGTTCGCAACGGCAAGGCCAAGATCGTTATGGCAGTGCGCCGACCAGATGACCTTATCGGCGTCCGGAACGGTCTCCCGGATACGCTTGAACAACTGGCCATACTCCTCAGGATGAGCGTAACCGACTGTGTCCGGCAAATTGATCGTCGTCGCACCGGCCGCAATGGCAGCATCGACAGCGCGGCACAAAAACTCAAAATCGCTGCGGGTCGCATCCTCTGCTGACCATTCAACATCAGGCACCAGATCGCGCGCCTGAGTGACCGAACGGCCAATCGCCTCGAGAACGGCGTTCTCCCCCATTTTCAGTTTCTGCTCCATATGAAGCGGGCTTGTCGCGATGAAGGTATGAATGCGCGGATTGGCAGCGCCACGAACGGCTTCGCCGCAGCGCTCAATATCATTGGGTGTCGAGCGGGCCAGCCCACAAACAATCGTATCCGTCTGTGTTTGCTCCGCAATCATGCGCACGCAGTCGAAATCTCCGCCAGAGGCTGCCGGGAAACCGGCCTCGATCACATCCACCTTCATTTCGGTGAGAAGCTCGGCCAGATCCAGCTTTTCTCGCAAAGTCATACTTGCGCCAGGCGATTGCTCGCCATCGCGCATGGTGGTGTCAAAAATTCGGATGTGTGGGTAGTCAGTCATTTCTTCGGTCTCGCGCTGAATTCAATGTGGGAAATTCTCCCCTGACCGCGCGGACCCGCTTCCCGAGCCCTCAGATAAGACGCGGACAGGGGCTGTTAAGCCCCAGTAGAAGTCTAAGAAGAGCAAGATCTTTTTGCATGGCGCCCATAACGCCGACATTGCTGCTCAAAGTCAAGAATAATGCTGATGTCACGAAATAAAATTTCGTGATCCATCCTAATTCCCCTCTAACTCGCCAGAATTTTGCGTCTCCGAGGGGGGGGGCTTGGAGCGGGAGGGTCGCTTTTCTCTCACCAGATTGGATCGCGACAACAACATGATCGGAATCCAGATCAGCGCCACAACGGCAACCGCAATCCCAGCAAATACTGGATTGCCGGTCATGCTCTGCGCCACGGCCTCGCCAAACAGGGCAATAATTAAAATTTTGGGAATACTGCCCAAAGCGCCCCCAAGCTGGAACCAGATGAACCGCGCCTCGCTGGCTCCGAAAGCCATATTCACGACAATCGCCGGTGCCGTCGGCACATTGCGGACGATCATACTGGCGATGAAATCATTCTTCCCCATGAAGCGAGACAGTCTCAGAATGGAGTCGCCACCATAGCGCCGCACAAGTGACATGCCGAACGTCCGGCCAATCCAGAACGCCATGGCTTGAGACACAAGCGTTGCCGTCCACGCAAAAAAGAAACCGATCACCGGCCCGAATACCGCAACTGTCACGGCCACCAGTCCGAACTGAGGCGCGCCGATAAAGGCCGACACACAAAAGATGAGCGTCACCGCCAGCAACCCGACTGCTAGCGCAAGCGGTGATCCGGTGGTCGCTTCCAGCCAGCCTTCTATTTGCGAAAAAATGCCCGCATTATCTCCGGAAAACAGAAACAGCTTCCCCACCACCAGCACAGCCAAAACGCCGCCGAGCAGCAATGTCGTCACAATGACGGCACGCCAGACGGACGCATCCATTCTGTTCACAAATCTGATGATAGGATTCATCCCCGCCCCTTGCGCCTTGCCCGGCAAAAGGTCAACTCAAGAAAGCCAGTTTATCAGTTCTCGAACACAAGATTGAAGTCTTCAACCCATTCAATGACTTGGCGATTGACGCCTTCATCACGCAGGAACTCGACGAACACATCCCTGACCGGCTCCTGAACTTCGCACTGCATCGCGATTTCCTGAATTTCAGGCGCAACGATTTCACGAAAGCTCCCGACCACTCGCGTCAGAGCACGTGCTGCGAACGCGATTTTCATCGTCCCTGTTGTCGTTGCGCCATCCAGATAGGTCGCTGCCTGTTTGATCTCATTAAGGTCCGCACGATTTTGCCGCGCGAAGGAATTCAGTGACTGGCTCACACGCAATTGAATGCCTTCCGCTGAACACGGATCGACGCTGATCGAGGCACATCCCGAAGTCAGAATGAGCGAAACCGCAGCCAGCGCTGCACTGAAAGATCGTTTGGTTAAAGTCATAGGCACACGCTAGCCCGCGTCTGTGGGCCTGTCACCTCAAGACTTCACCCCGGATCGGCTATTTGCGCGACAACCGCCAGAAGACAAAGGAGACGCCCACACTGACGATGATCAGTACGCCAAATCCAGCCAGAGCGGCAATTGCGAGGGGATCCACGGTGACATTTGGCATAACAGCCTCCTATGCCCTTAATTATAATATGGACATATGCGCCGTGTCGTTTTGATCAGCCAGTGGTCACAGCGTCGCAGAGCGGCACATTATTTACGCTGATGCTCGATCATGGCGCCAATGATGTTTGAGTAATCATCCGTCCATGCGCGTTTGCCATCACTCTGTACCTTGCGCCATTTGCCGGTTGCCAGAGCGCGTTCCAGCACAGCCTCATTCTTGGCAAACAGCATGGCCATGGTTGGCGTTTCATCGAGACTGAAGTTTCCTTCTGGCGTGTAAGCCTGGAACAGTGCAGTGGCGCCCTCCAGCTCTGCCAACCGCGCAAACACATTTTCAAGTGCCAGATGCCGGTTCGAGATATGTGCGATGAACACACCATCATCACTGAGCTTGCTGAGATAGAGCGCCATGGCCTCCCGTGTCACGAGATGCACCGGGATGGAGTCTGAGCTGAACGCGTCTAGCAACAGAAGATCAAAATACTGATCCGCCTCATACGCTAGCTGAATGCGAGCATCGCCGGTCACAATCCGCGCATCAGGCTGACATTCACTCATGAAGGTGAACTGATCCGGATTGGTCGCCAGATCCACAACGATCGGATCGATTTCATAGAACACCCAATCCTGCCCCGGCCGCGAGTAACACGCCACGCTGCCCACACCGAGACCGACGACACCGACCGTTTCTGCATCATCATACTGCTGGAAGGTTTGTCCGATGGGAGTTGGCGCAGCGTAATAGGTCATCGGCGTCAGTCGACGATCTGAATCCGTGAACTGAGCGCCATGCAGCGTCGTGCCGTGCATCATGGCGCGTCGACCTTCTGATTCCAGAACTTTGACGATTCCGAAAAATCCGCGCTCTGCCTTACCGCCGGCAATCGGGTCCAGAATGGTGCCGATCAGAAGCGCGCCGCCAAAACAGCTCACCATCACCACCGGGCTCTGACGCGCCATCACAATCCCCAGCACGCTGATGACAATGAGCAAGGTCACGACCAGCTCGCCCGGGAATTGCCCGACGGCCCGCAAGAGGAGCGCAACCGACACCGCGATCAATGCCATAAGCAGTACAATCCGGCTGCGCGGTGTAAACGGCAGAGATTTGCCCGGCAGCACAAGAAGTGATGCCGCCAGAATAAGCGGATATTCCAGAACGCTCGTGAAAAGAACAGGCGCAACCAGCGCATTGAATGCGCCGCCCAAAACACCGCCCAGCGACATGATAAGGTAGAACTCCGTCAGCCGGGACACATGCGGACGCCGTTCTGCCAGAAGGCCATGACAGGTCATACTCGCCCAGAACAACCCAACCAGCGTGAAGCCCAGCTCGAGCCCCCAACCGAGGTCAACAATTCGCGGCAGCATCAGAGCAACCGCCGCAATCACAACGGGCTGAAACCGAAGCACAACAGATTGCGGGATGACCGGCTTTTTCGCAAAAACGAAGACAAAGGTCAGCAGATAGAGGGTTAGTGGTGGCACCCAGAGAAACGGCGCTGCAGCCACGTCCGTTGTGATATGGGTTGTCGCGCCCACCAGAAGGCTCGACGGAATGAAGGCCAGCCCCAACCATTTTGCGCGTTCCGCCCAGCTCAGCTCCGCTTTGTCTGCTGAAAGGTCTTCAGCGCTTACAACAGGCCGCATCTGCTTCAGCGCCATCAGGCCGCTTGTCAGCAAAAGCGCAAACAGAACACCATAGCCGACCGCCCAGACCTGACTTTGTGTGGCGACCCGCGTAAACGGCTCCAGCAGCAAAGGATAGGCAGCAAGGCCGATCAGGCTGCCAATATTGCTGGCGGCATAAAGGTGATACGGGTCGCCCGCATCGACCCGATCCGTGCGTGCATACCAGCTTTGGATCAGCGGTGCCGTTGCAGACACAACGGCAAACGGCAAAGCAATGGACACGACGAATACGCCAATAAGCCAAAGCGCTGGCTGGTTGGCGTTCGGATCTCCGAACATGTCCGAAATGCCAAGCGGCAGACAGATGAGGCCCGAGCATAAGAGAACACCATGAATGGCGACCTGAATTTTGACAGACTTAAGCCGGGCAAGCAGATGGGCATACCCATAACCAGCCAGCAGCGCGGCCTGAAAGCAGACCAGCGAGACATTCCACACCGAAGGCGACCCACCAAGAAGTGGCGTCGCCATTTTTGCGAACATGGGCTGGACGAGAAAAATCAGGATCGCGCCGACGAACACGCTCAAAACGAAGGGCAAGGCCCCAAAATCAAGCTTCGAACGGTGTGTCGTAGAGTTGAGCTCAGAGGCAGAAGATTGCGCGGTCATGAAACATCCCCGGATTGGTTCTCCTGTTCTAGCGCGCTATGGTTTCTCCACCGGCAAATCCCGGATGTGAATTTGTCAGGCGGCGTTTACATTCATTTAAGTGTGATGTCCGGTGTTAGCGTTTGTGCACAAAGTCCGGCACAGGGGCTTGGTATTCCGACCCCATAATATCCGGATCGAGTTCATCCCAGATTTCGCGGACTTCCATCGCAGTGTCTGGAAAAGAAAGTCCCGGATGCGTTTTTGCGACGTCTATCGCCCGTTCTATCGTTTCACAGGTCAATATTTCGAATGCAAAGAAGACGACGGAACTATCATCATAGGACGTATCACTGACCTCAATCGAATTGTCAGCACTTTGTCGAAGCGTGTGCGTTTCGCCGGGCGGCTTGAGCGGGCTTCCCTGCTCCCAGACATCCGCTTCACGCCACTTGCGCTTCCAGGATACAACCCGGCGCACCGTGTCCTTATCGATCCACGTTGCTTCTGGCATATAAAAGACCAGCATAAAGCGCAAAACATCGTCTCCCGGTGTCGCATTGAGTTCAATTCAGCTAAAGATAGCCTCGCAAGTTAAAGAAATCCGGCAGGCAAACGCTGAAATTTCACCTGTCGCAGAAGTATTCTCCTGGAGGGGTTATGGTTCGCGTCTGGTTCGGAGATGAAAGTCAGGGTCTCAAACGCGACCGCGATGAGTTCGTGCTGACCATTCATCGAAACTGCAGCGATGCCGAAACCGCCAAAAAGTTTTACTGCCTAAGCCTTGGCTTCGAAATCGTTGGTGTGACCCGCCGCGATGGACGACGTCAGATGTTTCTTGCACACCCGCGCATGCCCTCTTTCTCGCTTTGTCTGGTCGAAATTGTCGGAGAAGAGGTCTCGCCCGATACCTTTATCCTCGATATCGGCATGTGGGATCAGCCCGAATGGCAGGCCTGCCGTGATCGTCTTTCGAAAAACGGTTTTAGCGCTGAGCGGGAAAAGCTTACCAACCCCTATCAGATGACCTGCGATTATTCCGACCCCGATGGCTTCAAACTCCGCCTGACCTGCACCGAGAGGCCGAAAAACACAGGCAAGGGGCCGGAATTCAACGACTAAGTTCGGTTACAAGAATGTCCGTCCGGAACTCATATCCCATGCTTTTATAAAGGCCGATCGCAGGGGCATTATCCGCCCAGGCCTGAATGAAGGGCACATCACCGCGCGCTTCGATATTGGCGGCAGACACCGCCACCATGTGCCGCCCCAACCCCTTTCCCTGAAAATCAGGATGCACACAGACAGCGCTTACTTCAGCTGACTTCCCACACCGAAACCGTTCCCCTGCTACCGCGATCAACTGACCATCCAAACGAATACCGAAGAAATCTCCCATGCGGTGCGTATTTTTAAAAAACGGACCCGGCTTTGTAAGCGTCGCAAGTTCAAGAATGTCGGCGGCATCAGCATCCGTCATACGCTGGACGGGAAAGCCCGGCTTAGGCGCTGCTTCAGGGCCTCCGACAAAGCTCCGGGCCGCCTGATACTGAACCCCTGCCCGCTCCATCAGAACTTTTGCGTCCTTTGGCAGACGCACCGGTACGCACTGCATCAGATAGACCGAGCTTGTTTCCGGCAGAATTTCATAGAGCGCCTCAGTCGCGGCATCGCTGCGGTCCTGCGTTCCGGCAAAGACATTCACATCGGTCTGAAATCGCCGTGCCAGATCATTGCCGACTGACAAATGCTTCAGAGCGCCATTGAGCGACGACCAGACCGGGTTCTCCATCAAAAGTCCGTCATCAGTACTCATCTTCAATACCCAGACACCAAGCGATCAATTGCGTTTTGGATTTCAAATGCACGACTTTCAAGATTCGCGATTGGACTTTGCAATACTGCACGTGGTGCGGCAGTCATTTCCTCGGTTTTGAGAATGAGCGTCTCGTCATTGATCTCAAGACGCAAATTGATGTGTGGAAAGACTTCTACGCGGTCCGCATCGTAAAGAGGCACAACCACAACAGATTCCAGATCAAGATAGAAATCACCTTGGACAACCAATACTGCCCGGACGCCCGTGGGGTCATTCACCGCGAAAACGTCAAACCGCTTCATTGAAATCGATAGACACCAAACCGTTGGCCGAAAGTCCCGTTCTCGGCAATGCGCTTCCGCGACACCTCCATCGCCTCAGCATTCTGCTCATAGAAAACACGCCTCAGCTCAGCATCGAGTGCAGGCAATCCACCTTTCATCACAAAGGCCTCAGCATCCACGCCAAGCTCGTCAGCATATTCGAGCATGCGTTTGGGGATGGAAAGCTCAACCAGCGTCTTACCCGTCGAGCTTGAACCATCTGTCTGGACATCATCGACAATATCAGCCGGCTCTTCGTTGAAGCCTGACTTTGAAGACAGCCCGAGCAGTTCGGCGGCAGTAACAGCCCCGCCTGTGACCAACTCTAATCGCCTGGCGATGTCAGGTCTTGGTAGGCGGTCTCCCCGCTCATACGCTCGAATCGAATGTCCGCCAATGCCGCACAACTCGCCGAGTTCATCGCCGGTTAAATTATTTTGTGCTCGCCAGTCGCGTAACTTCATTTCCGAAACGTAACACAGCGTTACGCGACAAACGACTCAATTTCTGCGATAAAGAGCCATGCGCTTTTTGCCTATTCAACAAATTTAAGGCCCGCCATGAAAAATTGGTGGACGAATGTTTTGATGAATTTGCTCGTAGACAAGGCTTCGGAAAAACACGCAAAGGTTTTTACGTTCTAGATATCGACCAGGACTTTCGCCACGTCATCACGTTTGACATTATGAAACACTATCATGAATTCTGGATCACACCATCATTTTGGATACAGCACTTTGGCATAGGGCGATTGGTCGGCAAAGCGTGGGGGCATAACCATCTCGGACTGCAGCCGGACCAGAAACAATATGACGCGAATATTGCTGGTGATCCCATCAAGGTTATTCTCGCGAGACGGGCAGGCATCGGGTGCATGACTCATTACCCACTGGAACACCCCGATCAACTGAACGAAACGCTCGCAAACATCACCTCGGACATGCAAAGCGTCTTCGACTATTTCGAGCCGTTTTCCACCGTTGAAACGACGATTGCAGAGCTCGAAAAGAACCAATTGGCCGGATATGCTGGCCATGATTCCTATCTCATGGCGCTTTACCACCTCACTGGTAAGACAGACAGGCTGGAGACAATGGCGGCAGCACTGGATGAATCGCACGCCGCCCCGATCACCGAAAGAATGAAGACTTATCTTCTGGACTAACTCCGCTCAGAGGCCTGACCCGAAGGTCAGGCCTGCGGCTTCTCAAACATTATCTCGGCTTGATCATGTCGGCTGGGACGACCCATTCATCGAATTGCTCAGAGGTCAGAAGCTCCAGCGCAATCGCCGCTTCTTTCAGCGTTGTGCCTTCCTTGTGAGCCTTCTTCGCGATCTTGGTCGCATTGTCATAACCGATATGCGGGTTCAGCGCCGTCACAAGCATGAGCGACTTGTTCATCAGCTCAGTGATGTTGTCCGTACGTGCTTCAATGCCGACCACACACTTGTCGGTGAAGGACTTAGACGCATCCGCAAGAAGACGGATCGACTGGATCATATTGTAGGCCATAACCGGCTTGTAGACATTCAGCTCAAAATGGCCCTGGCTGCCTGCCACCGTCATGGTGGTGTTATTGCCCATCACCTGCGTGCAAACCATGGTCATGGCTTCGCACTGGGTCGGGTTCACCTTGCCCGGCATGATGGAAGAACCCGGCTCGTTTTCCGGTAGCGCCAACTCACCCAGACCCGAACGTGGGCCGGAGCCGAGAAGACGAATGTCATTGGCAATCTTAAAGAGCGACGCGGCCACCGTGTTCAGCGCGCCATGGGCGTAGACAAACGCATCATGGGCTGCCAGCGCTTCAAATTTGTTGGCTGCCGTGACGAATGGCAGATCCGTATAGGCTGCCACTTCTTCAGCGAAGGCTTCGGCAAAACCCGGCTTTGAGTTGATGCCGGTGCCGACAGCCGTGCCGCCCTGGGCCAGCGGCCAGAGATGCTCAAGGCCTTCCTGCACGCGCTTAATGCCCAGATCCATCTGCGCGACATAGCCGGAGAATTCCTGCCCCAGTGTCAGCGGCGTTGCATCCTGGGTGTGCGTCCGGCCAATCTTGATGATGTCCATGAAGGCCTGTGATTTATCATTCAGCGCATTCCGCAAATATTGCAGCGCAGGCAACAGGCGATGGTGAATCTCTTCAGCCGCAGAAATATGCATAGCCGTCGGGAAGGTATCGTTCGAGCTTTGCGACCGGTTACAATGGTCGTTCGGGTGAACCGGATCTTTAGAGCCGACCTTGCCGCCCATAATCTGGATGGCGCGGTTCGAGATCACCTCGTTCGAATTCATGTTCGACTGCGTGCCAGAGCCCGTCTGCCAGACAGACAGCGGGAAGTGATCATCCAGCTTGTTTTCGGCCACCTCAGACGCCGCCTGAACAATCGCATCGGCGATCTTCGGCTCAAGATTGTCGAGCCTCTGATTGGCAAGCGCAGCAGACCGTTTGATGACGCCCAGCGCACGAATAACCGGCGCGGGCATTTTCTCTTCCCCAATCGGAAAATTGATCAGCGAGCGAGCTGTCTGAGCACCAAACAGCATCTCCTCGGGAACCTCCAATGGCCCAAAGCTGTCTGTCTCTGTGCGCATCTTCCCTTTGCCACCGAACATTCCCATGGGTGAAACTCCTCCTGAAGGTCTGAAATCCGTGATGGGTGTTAGCGCGGCTTACGGAACGTGACCAGTCAGAAATGCTCGGCATACCGGAATCTCGTTCGGCATCCCTCTGGCCGTGTGTTCTCCGAGCAATCTGCAGAGGGATTGAATTAAATTTTCATGCGAGCGCGATCAGCCGGGAACACAAGGCAACACTCATCCGTTTCATCTCTACAAATCTCAAGAAGGAGACAGATTATGGATAAGGAACATCTGAAAGGTTCGCTGAAAGAACTTGAAGGCAAACTGAAAGAAGAAACCGGCAAGGCGACGGACGACGAAGATATGCGCGCCGAAGGTGAAGCCGATCAGGCCGAAGGCAAAGCCCGCAAAGTCGCTGGCGATGCCAAAGACGCCGTGAAGCACGCGACGGAATAGACATCTCTAAAAGCCCTTCTCCCTCGAGGGAGAAGGGTTTGGGATGAGGGAGCAGAACTTCGCTACCAGTTCGCTTCCGACCGAAACTCCACCCGCCCCCCGGTCACCGGATGGCTGAACCCAAGCTCGCTCGCATGCAGCAATAGCCTCGGCGCCGCCTCATAGGCCGGGTCGGGCGCGTAAAGCTCATCCCCCAGAATGGGATGACCGATATGGAGCGCATGAAGGCGCAGCTGATGCGTTCGCCCGGTTTCAGGGTAAAATTTGAGCAGCGTTGATCCTTCATCCCGGCTCAGAACCTTCCAGCGCGTCACTGCCCGCTTCCCACGCTCATAACAGACCATCTGGCGCGGAGAATCTTCCCAGTTTTTGCGGAGGGGTACATCAATCACGCCCTCATCCTCGGCCACATGACCCCAGACCCGCGCCATATAGACCTTCCGAACCGTGCGTTCGCGGAATTGTTCTGTAATCTGCGCCTTCAGCTTTTCCGTTTTGGCGAACAGGATCAGCCCACTCGTTGAATGATCAAGCCGGTGAACGGCGGTCGCCTCCGGCCAGACATCTTTCACGCGAAACTCAAGACAATCCTTGTGATGCAGCGGCTTTCCCTGCACGGACAGCAAGCCATAGGGCTTGTTGAGCACCAGAATGGCGTCGTCTTCATAGATGACATCGAGAGGCACATCCGGCGGATTGTATTTAAAGGGTCGCTGGTTTTCCGGCGGCACATAATCATCAATCGGATTGTTCCACGGGTCGGGCATGGTGTTTCGCATATCTTGTTACGACCGACGCGACAATTGCCCCCTCCGGTCTGCACCTCCCCCGCTAAAGCGGTGGAGGAAAAAGCTGCGGCAGGTTCGGAATTTTCCTCCACCCATTTATGGGGGG
>CEPO01015436.1_pt1 | contig 33102 bp, 31 predicted proteins | sample 530481 | NCBI WGS metagenome assembly CEPO01 (sample SAMEA2620198, study PRJEB7988) | marine metagenome | biome: marine biome (ENVO:00000447); feature: surface water layer (ENVO:00002042); material: "saline water (ENVO:00002010), including plankton (ENVO:xxxxxxxx)" | depth 5 m
CCTCCACATAGGCGTAAAGTACACGGGTCGCCGGATCAAATCCTGAAGCTGTTCTCTTGATCTCACCGGTCCAATGTCGCACCTCACCGGCCACAATGGCCGACAAATCGACAATGGTGCCTGGATTATCGCGCGTTGATGTAAAACCGATTGGCAGATTCAGGACATCCAGATCGCGGTCTGTCAGCGCGATCGGGATTTCGACCACATCGGTCGAAAAAATGCTGCCAAGATTGGTGCCGGGCCCGACATATGCGCCACGATCAACGGATTTATTGATCACCCTTCCGTCGAACGGCGCGCGGATCACTGTTTTGGCCAGCTGAAGCTCAGCTTCACGAAGCGCCGCCTTGGCCGATTCGAGCCGAGCCTTGGCTTCGGCTACCTGCGGCTCTCTCAGGGCAAGGTCCGACACATCTGAAATGCCGAGCTCGTCAGCTTCAATTTTTGCGTTTCGCGCCTCAGACTGTTCGCGCGACAGAGACGTTTCGGCTTGAGCGACACTGGCCTGCGCCTGAACAACTCTCAACTGAAAATCCTGTGGATCCAGGCGCACAAGCACATCACCCTGATCGAAATGACCGCCAGCCAGGAAACTTGGCGAGACATAGGAAATTCGACCGCTGACTTCTGGCGACAAAGTCACCTCAGAACGGGCTCTGACTTCACCCTGGGAGGTGACCTTCAATGTGACACTGACGGTTTCCGCTTCCGCGATAACAACAGGAAGTGCCTCAATCACTTCTTCTTTTTCTTCGGGCTGGGGCGCCATGGCGTTGGTCGCAACCACACCGCCAAAGGTTCCGGCGACAATCAAAAGAGGGACGCCAAATCCAAGCGTACGTTTTATCCAGAGCTCTGTTTTGGATCCCTGTTTCTTTGAAATCTGTGCATTGGACATGCGATCAACCCCGTTTGCCGGTCGGCCTGTTTATGGAAACTACGGTGTTGAAATAGCAAAGACATTATTGTTTTTCAATATCTGTTTTTCGTTTTTCGATTTCTTCTGATTGTTTTTCAGTATGAATAATTGGTAATCAACAGAATATTCTTTCGCCATTTGAACGCCTTAAACGGGCGCCAGGAAATTATTTGCTGAGCAAGTCTGGTAATGCTGTCATGGTGTTGCGCCGATACGGCTTTAGGTCATTGACCCACTTTGGTCTTCCGTTACCTATCTTTCACCCATCTCCTCCAGAATCGCGGATTACTCATGCGTCTTCATCTCTCCACATGGCCTGAAATTGAAACCTATCTAACGAAATCAAAGGCGATCCTCATTCCGATTGGATCGACCGAGCAACACGGCCCAAATGGACTGATTGGCACTGATGCGCTCTGTCCGGAAATCATTACTTCAGCGGCAGACGATCTCACGGATATGTTGATTGGCCCGACCTTTTCGGTTGGTATCGCACAACATCATCTGGCGTTTCCCGGAAGTATGACGCTTCGACCCTCGACAATGATTGCTGCCATGAAGGACTGGACCGACTCACTCATCCGCCACGGTTTTGAGCGCATATTCTGGATCAATGGTCATGGCGGGAACACAGCTACAATTCAGGCGGCGTTTGCTGAGATCTATTCGGAAAGAAGTCTTCAGAAACCAACGGAAATTGCATCTTCTGATCTGCGCCAGAAAGCGATGAATTGGTGGGAATTGCCGGGCGTCATGGATGTTTGCAAAAAGCAGTTCCCCACGGGAGACGGCATGCATGCGACCGCCTCTGAAGTCGCGGTCACTTATGCGGGTTATCCTGATCAGGTCAGAAAAGTCGAGATGACCCCTCGGATTGCGCCCATCGGCAATTTTCGTGATGCCGAACATTATCGCGCCATGTTTCCGGATGGACGGATCGGATCGGATCCCTCTCAGGCGACGGTCGAAAAAGGCAATACCATTATTGAAGCCGCCGCGCGCTCGCTTGCCAGTCAGTTCCGCTCGTTTGCCGACGCCGACTAACTATAATGCATCAGCACGTCGTCGACGGCGCGTTCGAGGTGCTTCAGGGTTGCGAGATAAGAGACGACTGAACAAAAAGGGCGATAGTGATGCATTTCGCTGTCGCCCGTTCCCCACAGTGCTTTCGATTCGGGATTGAGCCAGACCACCCGCTTGGCGCGCGCGGCAGCATCTTCGAACAGATCGATTCTCGGATCGCCATGATTGGATCTCGCATCACCAAGCACGATAATCGTTGTCTGCCGATCAATGACAGACCAATGATCGACTTTCAGATCAGACAAAGCCTGCCCGTAATCGGTAGAGCCCCAGCCGACCTCTTTCATTACCCGATCCATGGATTGATCGAACCGATCGATCTCACCCGAAAGAAGCGGTCCGATATCCTTCAGACGGGCCGAAAATGCATAGCTGTGCAGATTGGGGACAACGTCGCGCAGGCAATAAAGAAACAAGAGCAGGAACCGCACATACTGTGCAACCGAGCCTGATACGTCACAGATCAGAACCAGTTTGGGGCGGTCCTTTCTCTTCTGCCGCCAATGCACATCAAACGGGACGCCGTCACGTCCGGCATTGCTTCTGAGCGTCTTTCGGATGTCGAGCTGTCCCCGGTTTTTCTTGCGTCGCCGACGCGAGTGTTTTGTTGCCAACCGACGCGCAAGCTTTTCGATCAGGGGCTTCATCCGATCGAGATCAGACCGGTCCATTTCTGTGATCCGCTTATCGGCCAGGAATTCTTCGCGAAACTGTTGCGTCGCTCCTGCGCCGAAAACGTCAAATTGCTGTTTGGCGTATTCAATCGATCTCTGCGTCATCATGCGACGCGCCTCGATCATCTCCTCAGCGGCCGCGTCGCCTTCCGGGCTGTGCTCCTGAAGTCGGGCGAGCAGCTCGGTTTCCATTTTTTCAACGCCCATCGCCTTCAGCATTTTTTGCGCGTAATAGCCGACCTGCGTTGAGAAACGGATGTCCTGAATGTCGGCCTCATTCCCTGCGCGAGCGATTGCCATCTCAATCGCGATTTCGTCGCCTGAGTTTGCAAGGCTCATAAAATCCTGCGGCTCGTTATCTTGCTCGCCTTCAGTCTGTTCGGTCTCGTTTTCTGTTGGCTCTTCGGATGACTCCGGGGGTTTCGATTTTGTACTGAAATACAAATCGAACAGCCGGTCATAGGCCTTCTTTTCGGTCGGCGATTTCGCCAGCACCGACCGCAGGGAGAGTTTGAGCGTCTGCTTGTCCTCATATCCAATGAGATCCACGGTACGGACCGCATCGAGCGTCTCTGCCGTTGAGACTGTCACATCTGCCGACCTCAGGGCGCGGACAAAATTGGTCAGAATGCTCTCAGCGCTCATGAGAAGCTGGGATATCCCGACGGTAAACGTTTCTCATCTGACGCTGAGGCGGCATTGCGTGCTATAGTCCCGACACCAGTCGAAACGGCATCAATATCGCTCTCATGTTTAAGGAGCACATTGAGCGTCTGACGCACCATTGCCTCGTCCAGACTGTCCGCATGCAGCAACATGAGGGTTCGTGCCCAATCGACCGTTTCCGAAATGGAAGGTCGCTTACGGAGATCTTTCTCGCGTAATTGCTGAACAAAGGACACAACTTGCTTCAGCAAGGCGTCTCCTATCCCCGGCACCCGCGCACCAACAATATCTCGTTCGCGCGCCGCATCCGGAAATCCGATATAGAGATGCAGACACCGGCGCTTCAGCGCATCACCGAGCTCGCGCACATTGTTGGATGTCAGGATCACGATGGGAGGCACATTCGCCTTAATGGTTCCTAATTCAGGAACCGTCACCTGATAGTCTGAAAGGACCTCAAGCAGAAACGCTTCAAATTCCTCGTCAGATTTGTCGATTTCGTCGATCAGCAGGACCGATCCGGCGCTCTGTTCCATCGCGCGCAAAAGCGGTCGCGGTTCAAGAAACTGATGTGAAAAAAACAAGTCCTCAAAGCTGGTCAGTTTGTCTGTGAGCTGAGACAAGCTCTGCCCTTCCCCGACAATTTCATTCAGCCTGTCTTTGAGGATCTGCGTATAAAGCAGCTGCTTGCCATACTTCCACTCATAGAGAGATTTACTCTCATCCAATCCTTCATAACACTGCAGGCGTTCCAGCGGCACATCCAGAAACCGGCCCAGAGACTGTGCCAGATCCGTTTTGCCGACACCCGCCGGCCCTTCAATCAAAACCGGCTTGCGAAGATGAATGGCCAGATAAACAGCCATTGAGATTTCATCGGTGGAAATATAACCAACGCTCGCCAGACCTTTCGTGATCGCCTCAGGCGATGTCAGGCTGGCATAAGGGCTATCAGCATCAGAGTAATCAGTCATGAAACCTGACTAGGCCCTGTCGCCTGACCGAGCAAGCAACAATGCGTTCCCGGCTATGCGTCCACCATCTCCGGATTGTTCAGAAGATTGTCGAAATAGGCGATGGTTTTCTTCAAGCCATCGCGCAACTGGACCTTCGGCTCCCACCCCAGGGCGTCCCGCGCATAGCTGATATCTGGCTGGCGCTGCTGGGGATCATCCTGCGGAAGCGGCTTCATGATGATTTTGGACTTTGAACCGGTCATCTCGATCACGATGTTGGCGAGCTCCCGAATGGTGAATTCGTTGGGATTTCCGATATTCATCGGCCCCTGAACGTCGTCGCCGGTTTCCATCAGGGCCATGAAGGCGTCGATCAGGTCGTCGACATAGCAGAAGGATCTCGTCTGATTTCCAGATCCAAAGATCGTGATATCCTCGCCGCGTAACGCCTGAATGATGAAATTGGACACAACCCGACCGTCATTCGGGTGCATGCGCGGCCCGTATGTGTTGAAGATACGTCCGACTTTGATGTCGACCTGATGCTGGCGGTGATAATCAAAAAACAGCGTTTCCGCACATCGCTTGCCTTCATCATAGCAGGCACGCGGACCGAGCGGGTTCACATTCCCCCAATAGCTTTCCTGCTGTGGGTGGACCGTCGGATCACCATAGACCTCAGACGTCGACGCCTGAAAGATTCGCGCCTTCGTGCGCTTGGCCAGTCCGAGCATGTTGATTGCGCCAATGACAGAGGTTTTCGTCGTCTGCACCGGGTCAAACTGATAGTGTATCGGGCTTGCCGGACAGGCCAGATTATAAATCTGATCCACTTCGACATAGAGCGGAAAGGTGATGTCATGCCGCTCCAGATCAAACTTCGGATGATCCAGCAAATGTCGGATATTCGACCGCCGCCCCGTAAAATAATTGTCGACGCAAAGCACTTCGGCGCCACGCTCGAGCAGACGCTCGCACAGAAATGACCCAAGAAACCCTGCACCTCCGGTGACGAGAATGCGTTTGGCGATGAGTTGGTCTCTCAGATCGGTCATGGGTGCCTGGTTTCTTATTCTGAAAAAGGAGGAGTGTCGGCATGCCGCAAAGCGGGCTGGTCGTCAATTTCCGCTGACGGGCTCAAATCGGAAATGGACATCTCTGTCAGCCAAGTTAAAAGTTGTAGGACATAACTAAAAAATCAGCGTCTATGCGGGGAAATCGTGCTCAAACATCTTCTGTCCACTGGTGTGGCGGTCAGCATTCTTGCGGCTTGCACCACACTGCCAACAACTGAAAACTCAGGAACGAGCTCAGAGTTTTCAGAACGGCTCCAAACCCCGCGCATTCCGCCGGTTGATCCCGCAGACCCGAGCCTGACACAAGCGCAGAAATATCTGCTCGAATCACGCACAGACTTCAATCTATACAAGACGCTTGCCCATCACCCCGACCTCTATAACAGCTGGTCACCCATGGGGCGCTTCATTCTGAGCGGCTCCTCCATTCCACCGCGCTATCGTGAAATCGTCATGCTGCGGATGGGTTGGTTGTGTCAGGCCGAGTATGAATGGTCCCAACATGCCAGAATCGCTCAGGACGATGTTGGCTTTACTGACGAGGAAATCAGGGCCGTTGCTATCGGTGTGGACGCTGGAAACTGGGACCTGATCGAGCAAACACTGATCCGTATGGTCGATGACCTTCGTTATGACGCTGCGATCTCTGATGAGGTTTGGGGCATTCTGGTTGAGGAGTTCACCGAACGCGAAATCATGGAGATGGTCTATACTGCCGGGCAATATCAGCTCGTCTCCATGGTGTTGAACTCCACCGGCATTCAGCTTGATCCGGTTCTCCGCCACAAATTGCCAACAGACCTGCCTCTACCGCCTCTCGCAGGAAAAGCAGATCCGCCCCGCGAACAGGGTGACCGGCTCGAGATCGTCAGCCTCGCGGACATGTCAGACGAGCAGACTGCGGCTGTGACCCCGTTCGTCCGGAATGGTCAACTTGCAAACCTGATGGCCATGCTGGTGAAAAACCCGCAATTGATGAAATCTCATCTCGGGTTTCTGGCTTATCTGAATGGCAAATCCGAACTGACGGACCGCATGCGCGAACTCGCCATTCTCAGAACGGTCGCCCTCTTGGGAGTAGACTATGAATGGTCCTATCACAGCAAGTCCGCTCTCGCTTCTGGCCTTTCGGAAGACCAGGTGAACGCAACTCTTGTCGGCTCAACAGCTGCAGGCTGGTCAGATGAAGATGCTGCCATTTTGCGGGCAGCCGAAGACCTGCGTCGCGAGGCGTTCATCACGGATGAGACCTGGGCTGAAATGTCTGAGTTCATGACACAGAAACAAAAGTTCGAACTCGTCTTCCTGATCGGAGGCTATTCTCTGACCGGGCTGACCATCAATGCCTTTGGTGTGCCGCTCGATGACGGTCGCACCGGTATTCCGGGTTAGGGGGATCTCATGCTTTCATCTTTAAAGAATGCATTGGCCGTTAGCTGCGCAGTCGTCCTGATGACATCCTGCGGTTCTGTTGGAACTGAGGATGAAGCCGCTCCGATAACTGCGAACCCGGCCTCCGACTCGGTCGAGAATGGCGAATGGCTCACCTGGGGTGGCGATCATGGCTTCCGTCGTTACTCGCCTTTGTCTGAAATCAATGCGGAGAATGCTGATCAGGTTGGCGTCGTCTGGCGCTGGAATGCGCCGCCACTGGAAACCCGCCCCGATATCAACATGAAGTCGACCCCAATCTTCGTGGATGGTCTTCTTTATACACCCGCTGGCGTCAATCAGGTCTACGCGCTGAACCCGGCAACAGGTGAAACCATCTGGGAATTCAATCCGGATCCGCAGGTCATCAAAGGCCGCCACGAAACCATCTCAAGCCGCGGTGTCGCGTATTGGACGGATGGCACAGAGAAACGCCTCTTCCACAACACGCGCGATGGCCGCCTGCTTTCAATCGACGCGATCACCGGTGAGGCTGACACGAGCTTTGGGGAAAACGGTCAGATTCTTCTGCGGGAGAATCTACGTCCCGACGGAGAGGATGCACCCTTTGTCGGATCGTCTTCCCCCCCTGCAATCGTCGGCGATGTCGTGATTGCCCAAGTCGTGGCTGATATCACCGCCCCGAACAAGGAAGCCACACCCGGTCATATTCGCGGCTTTGACGTGCGCACCGGAGAGCTCCTCTGGACCTTCCACACTATTCCTCAGGAAGGCGAATTCGGGAACGACACCTGGGCAGGCGATAGCTGGAAATACACCGGCAATAATGGCGTCTGGTCCATGATGAGCGTCGATGTCGAGCGCGGTTATGTCTATCTTCCTGTCGAAGCGCCAAGTCATGATTTTTACGGCGGACATCGCGAAGGCGATAATCTGTTCAGCCAGTCTATCGTCTGCCTCGATGGCAAAACCGGTGAACGCGTCTGGCACTTCCAATTGGTGCATCATGGTCTCTGGGATTATGACCCGCCAGCTGCCCCGATCCTGCATGACATCGTGATGGATGGCGAAACCATTCCGGCCGTCACTCAGATCACCAAGCAAGGCATGAGCTTTGTCTTCAACCGTGTAACAGGTGAGCCCGTCTGGCCGATTGAAGAGCGCCCCGTGCCGCAATCGCCTGTACCGGGCGAAGTGTCCTCTCCGACCCAGCCCTTCCCGACCAAGCCCGAATATTACGTTAAGCTCGGGTATTCAGAGGATGGGCTGATCGACTTCACGCCGGAACTTCGTGAGAAGGCTCTCGAAATTGCATCGAATTACGTTCGGGGCCCGATGTATACCCCGCCAACTCCTATTGAAGAGAACGGCACGAAGGGAACATGGGTCCAGCCGGGCTATGGCGGTGGTGGCAATTGGAATGGGGCCGCATTTGACCCTGAAACCGGGCTGATGTTCGTCCCGAACCGGCATACGGCATTTGTCGCTTCTCTTGGCACGCCAGATCCGGCCCTGACCAATTGGGATTATCTCCGCATGCCGACTGGAAGCGTTCCAAGCGTGGATGGACTTCCGATAACAAAGCCGCCTTATTCCACAGTCACAGCGACCGATATGTCGATCGGTAATCATGTCTGGGAACGCTCCATTGGCGGTGCCCCTGACGAGATCCGAAATCACCCCGCCCTTCAGGGACTGGACCTCGACTTTGATAATTTTGGCTTCCCCGGCGTGCGTCCAAGTCCGCTGGTGACGTCTACCCTGCTGTTCCTTGCAGAATCCGGTCAGCTCTCAGGCGATCCAGGTGGTCCGCTCTTCCGGGCCTATGACAAGACCACGGGCGAGACGCTGGCCGAGATCGAACTGCCGGGCCTGTCGACCAGTGCGCCTATGACTTATCTGCATGACGGTCGCCAGTACATTGTCATTGCCGTCGGGTCTGCGGAGCACCCCGCAGAACTCGTAGCGTTGTCTCTGCCGGAACCCGATGATGGCGATGTCATCGTCACGACGGCAACGAATTCAGCCAAAAGTGTTCAGACTGAAACGGTCAGCGATATCGATATATCTGCAGACGAGATTAAAACAGCCTGGACTGTGTATGAGGAGAATTGTGGTTTTTGCCATGGCCCGGCCGGAGAAGGCGTGTCTCCTGTCGCTCCGGGCATTAAAGGGCTGACGGATTACACTTCGGTTCGTGAACGCATCGAACAAGGGGGTGTTGAGATGCCTGCAATGGCGACCATGCTTTCAGACGAAGAATTGGATCTCATCACCCGCTTTGTGATTACAGACCTTCCGGAGAACTAATCTGAGAGCCTGACCAGATTTTCTTGACAATCCTTCCCGTGCGCTATTCGTAAAGTGCAAAACGATATTGGTCGCGGGAAGGGTTCAACCTCTGAGTTGAGTCCTCCGGTGACGCGGAAATACTTACGCTCGAGGGAGACTGACAATGGCTGACACGAATGAATCATTGCCAAAACTGGATACACATTCACCAGAAATGAATGATCTGCGTATGTCGGACGCAGCACGTCCCTTATACGAACACGTGAAGAAATTCATCGCAGACGTCGTTGAACCGATGAGTGTTGAATTCCACCGCCTTGGCGAAGGCAAAGAAAACCCATGGAGCTATGCTCCAGGTCAGCTCGAAGCGCTTGAAGCGGCTAAAGACGAAGCCAAGAAACAAGGCCTCTGGAACTTCTTCCTTCCCGATGCTCACACAGGCGAAGGCCTCAAAAACCTCGATTATGCCTATATCGCTGCAGAACTCGGCAAAAACCCTCTGGCGTCTGAAAGCATGAACTGCGCTGCGCCAGACACCGGAAACATGGAAGTTCTGGAACGCGTCGGCACCCCAGCTCAGAAAGAACAATGGCTCAAGCCTCTTCTGGCCGGTGAAATCCGATCTGCATTCGCGATGACTGAGCCAAACATGGCCTCATCTGACGCCCGCAATATCTCGATGACGGCAGTTCTCGAAGGCGATGAATGGGTGATCAATGGCGAGAAATACTATATTTCAGGTGCCGGTGATCCGCGTTGCCGCATCATGATCACCATGGTGAAAACGTCGCCTGACGCAGAACCCCACAAACAACAGTCTCAGATCCTTGTACCATTGCCTCATCCGGGCGTGACCATTGTCGACGGCATGAAAGTCTTTGGCGACTATGATGCACCACACGGCCACATGCATCTGATCTTTGATAATGTGCGCGTTCCGAAAGAGAACATGCTTCTTGGCGAAGGTCGGGGCTTCGAAATCTCGCAGCTGCGCCTTGGCCCTGGCCGAATTCACCACTGCATGCGCTCACTCGGTTCTGCAGAGCGTGCACTTGATCTGATGGTGCGCCGGGGTCTCACCCGTGAAGCCTTCGGTCAGCCGCTCGTCAAACTCGGTGGCAATCGTGAAAAAATCTCGCGAGCGCGTATTGAGATTGAAGCCATGCGCATGATGGTTCTCAAAGCCGCGAAAGCCATGGACGTGCTTGGCAATAAGGAGGCCCGCGTCTGGATTTCCATGGTGAAAGCCATGGTGCCGGAGAAGGTCTGCAAGATCATTGATGACGCAATTCAGATGCATGGCGCGACCGGCGTGTCACAATGGTCGCCGCTCTCTCGCATGTATGCCCAGCAGAGAACGCTCCGCCTTGCCGACGGACCAGATGAAGTCCACCACATGGTGGTCGGTCGTCATGAGGAACGCAAATACACCGGCTCAGAAGACCTCGAAGATCCGGTTCTCGCTTCCGTCTGGCGTAAGTAACCCAAATTCAGAAACGCGGCTTTCGGGCCGCGTTTTTTTTTCATCCAGAACGACTATGCCAAAAGCCCCACAACTCAGCATTCGCATTGACCTGCCAGGCGGCCATCGGATTGGCCCGGGGAAAGTCGCCTTACTGCAAGCGATTTCTGACACTCTGACACTGAAATCTGCGGCCGAATCTCTCGGCATGTCCTATCCAAAAGCCCTGAAACTCGTCGAACAGCTCAATCAGTGTTTCGCTGTCCCGTTGATCCGGCTGCACCATGGCGGTGCCTCGCGCGGCGGTGCGGAATTGACCAGATCCGGTCGCGCCGTTCTCGAAAACTATCAGGCGATCTGTTCCCAAGCCGATCAGAACACGGATGCGCTACTCAGAAACCTCACGCATCTCAACTAATTGAGATCATGCTGGCCTCGAACACAATGAGCGTTTACAACGGCCTCATGAGTGATGCTCAACACACCCACGAAACTTTTCCTGAAGATGTCCTTCGTCGTCTCATCGACTGGCACGCTGACGGGCACTCCGTGGCCTTGGCTGTAATTCGGGACACACAAGGTGGCGGTGTCAGAGCCCCTGGCGCTTTGATGGCGATTGATGCTTCAAGAAAGTCGTCCGGCTATTTGTCTGGTGGCTGTATTGATTCTGACATTGTGTTGAGAGCGCAGGAGGTCATTCAAACCGACAAATCTCAGTCACTGACCTATGGCACCGGGTCTCCGTTTATTGACCTTCCCCTTCCCTGTGGCGGGTCCATAACAGTCGACATTCATCCCATCTCCGACACTGACGCGATCGTGCAGGTTGTCGGAGATTTAAAAGACCGCCTGGAAACAACAATTGACTGGTCAATCTACGCTCGTGGTCAAACCACGAATGGAGCGTGCTGCTTCACGTACGAGCCACGTCTTCGCCTGCGGATCGCTGGCCGTGGCGCAGATTGTCTGGCAACAGCCAAGCTTGCCATGGAAAGCGGCTATGACGTTCAATTGCAGCTTCCTGATACAGATGACATTGATCGCGCCAAAGCGCTCGGCATTACGCGCATCGATCATCTGACCTCTGTCGACCAGATCCCTGCCCAAACCGATGATCGCTGGACGGCCTTTGTGCTCATGTTCCATGATCGTCACTGGGAAATTCCGCTGCTCAGTCAGGCTTTGAAAGGTAACGCCTTTTATATTGGCGCAGTCGGAAGTCAGCGAACGCATGCAAAGCGGATTGAAGGGCTTCTGCAGTCCGGATGTTCTGCGGATCAGATTACCAGCATCCATGCCCCCATCGGACTGATCCCCGCCTGCCGGGACGCATCCTCGCTTGCAATTTCCGTCATGAGCGAAATCATCAATCTACAGTCGACGCGAAATCAGCATCGAAAGCCAAATATCAGCGCATTGGTTCTGGCTGCAGGCAAATCCTCGCGTTTCGAACAGGGTGACAAGCTTTTGGCATCACTTGACGGGGAAGCCATACTTTCCAGAACGCTCGCCTCCCTGAGCGGGTTTGTCTTTCGGTCTCGTCTGGTGGTAACTGGGTTCAACCATGACGAACGCGCAAGGCTGGCCAAAGCGGCCAATTGGTCCGTCATCGAAAATCAGGCGGCAGAACTCGGCCAATCCACCAGTCTGAAGCTTGGTATCAGTGCACTGAACTTCGAAAATGATGTCGACGCCATACTTGTCGTCCTCGCTGACATGCCCTTCGTGCCAGCCTCGCATTATCAAGGCCTTTTGAATGCGCTCACACCCGAGACGAACGCTGTCATGACAGAATCTGATGGCACACTGCTTCCGCCTGCCATATTTTCGAAGGCCTGTTTTGATCATCTGATGAAGCTGGATGGCGATCGGGGTGCGGGTCAGATTTTCAAATCACTACCCAACACAAAGACACTTGAGCTTTCTCCGGACTTTGCCCGGGATATTGATACACTGGCCGATCTGACACCATTGGAGGTGACCCATGGCTGATGGCGCCATCGCAAACAATTCGGCCCCGCTTATCGACCAGTTTGGCCGACATATCACCTATCTGCGACTGTCGGTAACAGATCGATGCGATTTGCGCTGCTCATATTGCATGTCTGAACACATGACCTTCCTGCCAAAGAAGGATCTTCTGACGCTGGAGGAATTGGAGCACATTTCCAATGTTTTCATCGACCGGGGCGTCCGTAAAATTCGGATTACAGGCGGAGAACCGCTTGTGCGGCGGGACATCCAGCACTTGTTCACCCGGCTCGGAGGGCGCCTGTCAGACGGGCTGGAAGAACTCACGCTGACGACGAACGCAACGCTTCTCGAACACCACGCTCAGACACTCTTTGATGCAGGCGTGCGCAGAATCAACGTCTCGCTCGACACCATCAATCCTGACCGGTTCAGAGAAATCACGCGGCGCGGAAATCTTGATCAAGTGCTCAGAGGCCTGGATGTGGCCGATCAAATCGGGCTCAAAATCAAACTCAATGCGGTCGCTTTGAAACATCAGAACTGCGCTGATCTGCCGGAAATGATCTCCTGGGCGCACGGCAAGGGCTGGGACATTACACTGATCGAGGTCATGCCTCTGGGGGACACCGGAGAAGACCGCTTCGATCAATACATCCCGCTCACCGAAGTCCGCGACCAGCTTTCGCAAAACTGGACATTGAACGATCTCCCATCAGACGACATCAATGGCGGTCCTTCGCGTTATTCCCGCGTGGCGGAAACCGGCGGTCGTCTTGGCTTCATCTCGCCGCTCACCAACAATTTCTGCGCGGGCTGCAACCGGGTTCGGATCACCTGCACAGGGCGAATTTATATGTGCCTTGGTCAGAATGATTGCATCGATTTGCGCGCCGCACTCCGTGAGAGTGACGACCCAACCGCTGCACTGAACGAGGCGTTGGATGCCGCGATGATCAATAAACCCGAGCGCCACGAATTTGAGATCAAGAAGAAAGGGGCGGCTCCCCATCTCGATCGTCACATGTCGACAACGGGAGGATAGTCTTGGCTGAGATACTTTACTTCGGTCGCATGGGAGACGTCACGGGAACTTTTTCGGAGACCTGCACCCTTCCTCCCTCCATTTCCACCGTGATCGATCTGCGACGCTGGATGGATGAACGCTTTGAGAGTGAAGGCTCGTTTCTGGAATCGACGATCCGCGTTGCTGTGAACAATCAGATAGTAAGCGACACCACGCCCCTGTCTGACACCGACGAAATCGCCTTCATGCCCCCGGTCGGAGGCGGTTGAACGCTTCATGATTACCGTCAGCGCCGATCCTCTCTGTTCAGCTGAGATCCTGAAGGAGTTCGAGTGCCGCATGGATCATGCCGGCGCAGTCGTCTGTTTTTCGGGTCAGGTCAGACCCAAAGCCATTAATTCAGACGTCATCGCTCTGCATCTGCAAGCCTATGAGCCCATGACCACAAATGGCATCCGCTCCGCGGCCGACGCGGCGCTGGAACGCTGGCCGCTCGACGGACTTGTTGTGCACCACCGGGTCGGCAAAATCAAAACCGGCGAAACCATCGTCTTTGTCGCCACCGCTTCGGCGCATCGCCGTGCAGCCTTCGAAGCCGCCGATTTTTTAATGGATTACCTCAAGACTGAAGCCGTGTTCTGGAAGAAAGAAATCACCGATCAGGGTGAAGTCTGGATTGAACCACGGGCGGAAGACTATAAGGACCGGGACCGATGGACCTCAAACAAGGCAAGCGCTGAATGAGTGGAATAGACACGTCACTGACCTTCAAACCAGTTCGGATTGCCGTTCTCGTCGTCAGCGACACACGTACGCTGGAAACCGACACATCAGGCCAGCTTCTCGCCGATCGCATCGAATCTGCAGGCCATGAACTTGCTGACCGCAAGATCGTGAAAGACGACATACCGACGATAAGGCAGACTGTTCAGTATTGGATATCTGCCCCGGAAATTGATGTGGTAATCACCTCAGGTGGCACCGGCCTGACGGGCCGCGATGTTACGGTCGAAGCAATAGAACCGCTTTTTGAGAAAACAATTGATGGTTTCTCCGTCATTTTTCACCAGGTCAGCTTTCAGAGCGTGGGGCTTTCAACACTCCAATCCCGGGCGATTGCAGGCCTGTCGAAAGGCACGTTTATTTTCTGCCTGCCAGGTTCGAATGGCGCTGTGAAAGATGGATGGGATAAGGTCATCTCTTACCAGCTCGATAGTCGTCACAAGCCGTGTAATCTGGTCGAAATCATGCCGCGCCTGATGGAAAGCTGAGATGAGCGAACTAACACATATCGGTCCAGACGGCCGGGCTCGTATGGTCGATGTCGGAGGGAAAGCCGATACCGAACGCGTAGCGATTGCGCAGGGCCGCATCAGCATGGCGCGCGAAACCTTTGCCCTCGCCTGCGGTCGAGATACGAAAAAAGGCGACCCTATCGCTATTGCGGAGCTGGCAGGTATTATGGGGGCCAAACGCACATCAGATCTGATCCCGCTCTGCCATCCCCTCCCCCTCACCAGTGTGAAACTCGAAATCACGCCATCAGACGCTGAAGACGCACTCATTGTCACCGCCTCGGCCAAAACCACCGGCAAAACTGGCGTAGAAATGGAAGCGCTGACGGCGGTCTCAGTCGCCTGTCTCACGCTCTACGACATGTTGAAAGCCGTGGACAAAGCCATGGTCATTGGCGGAATAGAATTGCTCGAAAAGTCGGGGGGCAAGTCCGGGCATTACCGAAAGTCAGGCGAATGAGCGGACTGATCAGTGTCGATGATGCGCTTGGCCTTCTGGAAGAGCACGCCACCCACCGCGCCGTAGAGTTAGTCCCTTTATCAAAGGGATTTGGCCGAACACTGGCAGAAGACGTTCTGGCAAAAACCACCCAACCAGCCTCGCCTGTTTCAGCTATGGACGGCTATGCTGTCAATCTGGAAGATGTCCGTACTCCCGAAGCGCGACTGAAGGTCATTGGGGAATCTCCGGCCGGTCACCCGTTTCCACATCCAGTTGATCGCGGAGAATGCGTTCGAATTTTCACGGGCGGTTATCTACCCGAGGGCACAAATCACATCGTCATCCAGGAAAACGCCGAACGAGATGCGGACGAGATGATCAGCCTGCAGGGCTATGATGCCCCCCTGCATGTGCGGGCCGCAGGACGCGATTTTCATGCCGGCCAACTTCTCATTCGCAAACACACGCGCCTCCACGCGGGTGGTCTTGCCTTGCTGGCTGCCGCAAATATCGATCAGGTGTCCGTCTATAGACAATTGCGGGTCGGCATTCTCGCCAATGGTGACGAACTCAAGCCTGTGGGATCCGAGCTTCAGCCCGGCGAAATCGTCAACTCAAATCCAATCGGACTGTCTGCGCTGATCCGTGAGTGGGGCGGCGAGCCGATCGACCTTGGAATTGCGTCAGATTCGGTCGACGCCATCACAGAAAAGATTTCAGCATCACCGGACATCGACATTTTCGTTCCTGTGGGAGGCGCATCAGTTGGCGATCATGATCATATGAAGCCGGCCTTCACCTCATCAGGGTTTGAACTGGTATTTTCAAAAATTGCAGTCAAACCAGGAAAACCGACCTGGTTTGGACGCACTGAACGATCTCTGGTTCTTGGCCTGCCTGGGAACCCCGCTTCGGCCTTTGTGTGCGCGCAAGTATTTCTGAAGCCGCTGATTACAGGTCATTTCGAAGACCCGGGAATCACAGCCATGCTATCAGGAGCCGTCCCTGAAAACGGAGGTCGCGAATCATTTTTGAGATCCCGCTTATCCGTCTCCAGCGAAGGCCAACTCAATGTGTCTCCGCATGGAGATCAGGATAGTTCTCTGATCTCGCCGTTTCTCGAGTGCTCAGCGCTCATCAGGCGCGCGCCACATGCCCCAGCAGCCCGGACTGGCGATGTTTTACCCATTCGGATTCTGGCCTCAGACATCCCTTTAATGAGCCGTTAGAAAAAAATGCCCCATGACTTTTTCGTGAGGTCTGGGACAATGGGAATTTTTAGTTTACCCTGTTAAAAATAACGGATCGGACTGAGAATCCGGGGGAGCTCGTATCGCTGAAGATGTCATGCCTTTTTGATCTGATCTTTGAGAACAATCCTCAAAAGACAGGTCGGGTTTTGCGTCTCACGCGCCATTAGGAAGGGTCAATTCATGGCGAAACTTAAGGTCAATGGGAATGTTGTCGAAACAGAATTCGACGATGATACACCTCTACTGTGGGTGCTGCGAGAACAGCTCGGTCTTACCGGAACCAAATACGGATGTGGTATTGCTCAATGCGGCGCATGCACGGTTCACATCGATGGACAGGCCACGCGCTCTTGCGTTTACCCCGCGTCTGCAATCACCGAAGATCAGGAAATCACAACGATTGAAGGCCTGTCCGAAGATGGCAGCCACCCGGTTCAACAAGCCTGGGCTGAAATCGATGTCCCACAATGTGGTTATTGCCAGCCCGGCATGATCATGGCCGCGGCGGGCCTTCTCAACAACACACCTGATCCTTCAGATTCCGACATCGACAATCAGATCACAAATATCTGTCGTTGCGGCACATTTGTTCGCGTGCGTGAAGGTATTCACCTCGCCAAGACCAAAGCTTAAGGGAGAGCACTCATAATGGCTGATACACTTGCTCTATCCCGCCGCGGCTTCCTGATCAGTTCAGGTGCTGCCGGCCTCACAATCTCTGTTCTCGGCGGTTGCGCGAATGGCTCCACCGAAGCCGAAGAAGCCGCTGAAAACCTTCCTCCGAACCCGGAAGTCAACGCCTGGGTGATCATCGGAAGAGACGATGTGGTCACCGTACGCATTGCCCGATCCGAGATGGGTCAGGGAACCATGACGGGTCTTGCCCAGCTCGTTGCGGAAGAATTGGACGCCGACTGGGACAAAGTCGTCGCCGAATTCCCGACCCCGGGCGAAAATCTCGCACGCCAGCGCGTCTGGAAAGACTTCTCGACAGGCGGCAGCCGTGGCGTTCGCGGGTCCATCCCGTACGTCCAGGAAGGTGCAGCCGCCGCGCGTGCCATGCTCCTGCAAGCCGCAGCCGATGAATGGGGCGTGCCGGTTTCGGAAGTCAGCGTCAGCAAAGGTGTGATTTCACACGGCGACAAGACACTGACCTATGGCGCAGTTGCTGAAGCCGCGTCCAAAGTCACACCGCCTGAAAACGTCACCCTCAAAGATCCATCTGAATGGACGATTGTGGGTCAGCCAAAGAAACGTCTGGATACAGCCGAGAAGCTCACCGGCGATCTGGTCTACGGTGCGGATATCCAGCTCGATGGCATGGTTTGCGCCTCAATCAAGGCGTGCCCGGTACGCAATGGAAAGCTCGGCAGCTTCGATGAAGCCGCTATTGCTGACATGCCTGGCGTAAAGAAAGTCATGGCCGTTGGTGAAGACGCAGTGGCGGTTGTCGCTGATACCTGGTGGAAAGCCAATAAAGCAATCGAAGCGCTTCCGATCACCTGGGAAGGTGGCGACAAATTCAATTCAGCCGACTTTGAAGAGGTTCTGAATGAAGGTCTGACGGCTGATGATGCAGCAGTTGGTTATGCTGTCGGTGAAGACGGTGCGTTGGATGCCGCTTTCGACTCTGCAGCGACAACCGTCGACGTCGTCTACAACATGCCGTTTCAGAACCACGCTCCAATGGAGCCAATGAACGCAACGGCGCTCTACACCGATGAAAAGTGTGAAGTCTGGTGCCCGACGCAAAACGGTGAGGCCGCACTGGCTGCCGCTGCACAGGCGTCTGGTCTCGATATTGGCAAGTGTGAAGTCTACAAAACCATTCTCGGTGGCGGATTTGGTCGTCGCGGCATGGCTGACTATGTCACGCAAGCCGTTACCATTGCCAAGGCTATGCCGGGCACCCCGGTCAAACTTCTTTGGTCACGCGAAGAAGACCAACGTCAGGGCTTTTACCACCCAACCACCAAAGCCCGCGTTCGCGGTGCGCTGGATGCGGACGGCAATCTCACAGGCGTTCATGTCCGGATTTCTGGTCAGTCAATTCTTGCTGGCATCATGCCTCAAGCTGTTCGCGGCGGCCTTGACAGCGCTGTATTCCAGGGTCTGGGCGATCCGAACAACCCACGCTCGGCCGACCAGTCTCTGAAGTATACCTTCCCGGCCTTTAAAGCGGACCACGCCATGCGGAATCCTCCGGTTCGTCCGGGTTTCTGGCGCGGAGTAAATGCGAACCAGAACGCTATTTATCTGGATTGCCTCATGGACGAGCTTGCTGTTGCAGCTGGCGAAGATCCGCTGGAATTCCGTCTCAAATATCTGAAGGATTCCCCGAAAGGACAGGCTGTTCTGAATGCTGTAGCCGAAAAGTCTGGCTGGGGCTCCGATGATGGAAAATCTCGCGGACTTTGTTTCAACTACTCCTTTGGTAGCTACACGGCATCGTGTGCGGAAGTGACTGTTGATGATCGTGGCCAGCTGAAGATCGATCGGATTGTTGCAGCAACTGACCCAGGCTATGCGGTGAACCCGCAACAGATCGAGGCTCAGGTGCAGGGCTCTTTCGTCTATGGTCTGTCTGCCATGCTGTATGGCAATATCACCTTCGTAGATGGTGAAGTTCAGGAAACCAATTTCGACCGGTACAATTCCATGCGAATTGCCGAAATGCCGAAAGTGGAAACCATTGTCATGCCGTCCGGCGGCTTCTGGGGCGGTGTCGGTGAGCCGACCATTTCAGTCGCGCCTCCAGCGGTTCTGAACGCAATCTATGCGGCAACAGGAAATCGCGTGCGCGAGCTTCCACTGAACTACAGAAACCTTCGCGAGGCTTAAACTGCCTTTGCGTAAGCATATGACCTATCTGCTCGCGGCGGGGTGTCTCGCCGCGTGCACTCCGTTTGATCCAGACTCTGCTGCGCCCGATCAGACAATAGAGACCTCAACTGAGAGCAAAACGGCGCTGATCTCACTTATAAATCATCCGCTCGCTGCCAGCTGTTCGGGCTGCCACACGCCATCGGCAGAGTCTGCAATCCCTTCACTCTCAGATCGATCATCGGAAGACCTGTTCGACGCCTTTATGCTCTATAAGACGGAGGCAGACGGCACCACCGTTATGCATCGGATTGCGCGCGGTTATTCTGAAGCGGATATCGCCGAAATCAGTGATTATCTGGCGGAGATGTCCGAATGATGTTCAACAGACGACAAGCACTCTCCCTGATTGGCGCGACATCTGCAATTGCCGCAATGGCGCCTCTCAGTTTTGCTCAGACAAATGCCAAGGTCGTCGTTATTGGAGGAGGCTTTGGCGGCGCGAGCGCAGCGCGCTATCTTAAGTCTCTACTGCCCAATTTATCGGTCACGCTGGTCGAACCAAACCCGGTTTTCACCGCCTGCCCGTTCAGCAATCTCGTAATTGCGGGCCTGCGTGGCATTGAAGCCCAGCAAATGGGCTATGACGGTGTAGCAGCGTCCGGCGTCACTCTGGCGCAGACACGCGCCATCGCAGTCGATCCCGACCAGAAGACGGTCTCACTGGAATCAGGCGCGACACTCCAATATGATCGCCTGATCCTCTCTCCCGGGATTGATTTCCGCTGGGGCGCGCTCGACGGTTATGACGAGACCACCCCGGACCTTCTGCCTCATGCCTGGAAAGCCGGCCCGCAAACACTGCTCCTTCGGCAGCAATTGGAGGCGATGGAAGACGGCGGCACTGTTATCATGACGGTCCCAGCAGCCCCGTTCCGTTGCCCGCCCGGACCTTATGAACGTGCGAGCCTCATCGCTCATTATCTGAAAACGCAAAAGCCCTCATCCAAGCTGCTCATCCTTGATTCAAATTCGAAGTTTTCCAAGCAACCCTTGTTCGAAGAGGCGTGGCGTACGCATTATTCTGGCCATTTGGAATGGCGTGGACCGTCTGAAGATGGACGCGTTTCTCGTGTAAATGCGTCTGAGAAGTCGGTCGAGACAGATTTCGAAACCCATACAGGCGATGTTCTGAATATTATCCCGCCTCAGAAGGCCGGAATGATCGCAGATCTGGCAGGTGTGACAGATCCAACCGGTTGGTGCCCCATTTATGGGGACAGCTTCGAAAGCCAGCTTGTTCCGAACATTCATGTCATCGGCGACGCAACCATCGCGACGCCAATGCCAAAATCAGCCTTTTCGGCGAACCTTCAGGCGAAGATCTGCGCCATTGCGGTCGCTCGCCTTCTCAATGATGAGGCTCCGGAGCCAACCACGCTTGCGAACACTTGCTATTCCTACATTACGCCTGATCAGGCCATTTCGGTTGTTGGAGTCTACAGCAATCAGAACCGTACGCTTGCTTCCGTGGATGGGGCTGGCGGCATTTCTCCTCTGAATGCAGAAGCCTTCGTACGGGAAACAGAAGCCCGACAGGCTAATTCCTGGTTTGATACGATCACGCAAGAGGCGTTTGGTTGAACCGTCTGCTCGGACTCGCAATTCTTGGATGCTGGACTGCCAGCTGTGCTCCGTCCGACACCCCTGACACACCTGCAATTTATACAGTGGTCGATGATACGATTCCCGCGCCTCTGACCGGCAAAACGGGAGATCCAGACCGTGGACAAGCCATCTTTCAGGATCGCGAAACAGGCCATTGCGTCCTGTGTCACCAGATTGAAGGCTTGCCAGCCGAATTTCAGGGAGATGTCGGCCCTGATCTGACTTTTGTCGCTGAGCGGTTATCGCCGGAACAAATCCGATTACGCATTGTTGATTACGGACAAGTCCTCGCGGATGTCACCATGCCATCGTATTACCGAATTCATGACCTACATCAGGTGGGAAGAGAGTTTGAAGATCAGACCGTTCTGACAGCAGACCAGATTGAAGACCTGGTCGCGTTTCTGTCTGAGCAGAAAGAAGAAGAATGAGTATCCCGGCTACGAATTCGAAAACTGGCCATCTCAGCCGTCGACAGCTTCTGGTGATGAGTGCCAGCGGCGCAGCGCTTTCAGCCCTGCCCTTTCGCGCTCACGCTCAGGAAGAGAATGATCTTAAAACGCTGAAGAAAGAACTTTTTGGTGACCGCGAAATCAAAAAGGGAAAAGTTTCTGTCACAATGCCGCCGATCTCGGAAAATGGGAATTCGGTTCCATTTGAATTTGAAGTCGAAAGCCCGATGATTGACGACGACCATGTAACGCGCGCGGTTATCTTGTCGCCGATCAACCCTGAACCCCTCATCGCTGACTATGGGTTCACGCCGGCTTCGGGCAAGGCGGCGGTCGCGACACGCATTCGTCTCGCTGGCAGCCAGAATGTCGAAGTCATCGCGGAAATGAGCGATGGCACGCTCTGGATGGGATCTGAACAAACGCTGGTCACTCTGGCGGCCTGTGTGATCGGATAAGGAAAGACAGAACCATGCCCACAATCAGGTTGAGCATTCCGGAAAGCGCTCGAAAGAATGAAGTGATTGAAATCAAGGCGATGATCCAGCATCCGATGGAAACTGGGTATCGTCGGGGTATGAAAGGTGAGGTCATCGAACGTGACCTCATAAAATTCTTCAAATGCACTTATAATGACAAGCTGATTTTCAGCTCAGAATTCTTTCCCGGCATTGCTGCGAACCCCTTCCTCACCTTCTATGCGAAGGCCGAAGAAACAGGTGAGCTTAACTTCAGTTGGACGGACCAGAACGGCGTTCGTTGGAATGAAACACGCACGCTGACCGTGACATGATGAAGAGCTGTTCGATCAGCCTTATTGCCATCGCCGGACTGGCAGCGTGCCAGCCCGCAACACAAACTGACGAACGCACTTATTTGCCAGGAAACGAAATCAAATCGGGCTTCGATTTTCTCACCCAGTCAACACAGGAACAACAGCAAGATACGTTTGAAAACCCGGGCTTTCTTTGGGTTGAGAGAGGTGACTCGCTCTTCTCCTCAGCCGAACAGTCCTCGCCTTCCTGCGCGGACTGTCATGACGATGGCCTGAAAGGCGTCGCGGCCAATTATCCTGCTTGGAACGAAGACACCAAAACGCTTCAGAACCTCGAAGCGCGCATCAATTACTGCCGCACCGAATACCAGGATCTCCCCAAGCTCGAATATGAGAGTGAGGATCTGTTGTCGCTGACCGCTTATGTTTCGAATCAGTCTCTGGGCATGCCGGTTTCGGTTGAACTCAGCGACCAGACTAAAGAGAATTACGACAACGGGGAACGCTATTTTTTCACCCGGCGCGGCCAACTCAATCTCTCCTGCGAGCAATGCCATAATGAAAACTGGGGCAAGAAACTGCGAGGCGACATGATAAGTCAGGGACATGGCAATGGCTTTCCCGCCTATCGATTTGAATGGCAAACGCTGGGGTCGCTACATCGCCGTCTGCATGATTGCGATACCGGCGTGAGGGCGGAACCCTACCCTCTTGGTTCTCAGACTTATATCGACCTTGAATTCTATCTGGCGATCAGAGCTTCAGGGCTTTCCATCGAAACCCCGGCAATCCGCAGATAGCCGAACATGAGTAAAACTTCGATTGCGAAGAAATTCCATTATTCCCTGACTGGTTTGTTCGGACATCCAGACTTGACATGATTAATAAAGAAGCGCCGCAGACTATTTTTTAAACAGCATCTTTCAATCCCCGTTTTGTGATGTCCCACCTACTTATCTTGCGAAGATGGAATGTTAGGCCACTGAACCTAACAAAATAAACAGAATGGTATCGGGATGAAGAAGATTGAGGCGGTGATCAAACCCTTCAAGCTGGATGAAGTGAAAGATGCGCTTCAGGAAATGGGTTTGCACGGTATGACAGTCGTTGAAGCTAAGGGCTTTGGACGACAGAGAGGTCACACGGAACTCTATCGAGGCGCAGAATACGTAGTCGATTTTCTTCCGAAGCTTAAAATTGAGCTGATCGTGACCGACGAAATGGCGGAAGAAGCCGTTTCGGTGATTACCAAGACTGCACAAACAGGAAAGATTGGTGACGGGAAGATATTCCTGTCTACAATAGACGATGTGGTACGGATCAGAACGGGTGAACGAGGCAACTCGGCCATCTGATTTCAGACACTGGGCTTGAACGACAACCGTAATCCGGAGGGAATTATGTCAGACGAAGTACTAAAAATGATCCAGGAAAAGGACGTAGATTTTGTGGACCTGCGGTTCACAGACGTCCGGGGGAAATTGCAGCACGTAACCTTCACTGCCGACGCCGTAGACGCTGGCATGTTTGAAGACGGCACCATGTTCGATGGCTCGTCCATCGCGGGTTGGAAAGCGATCAACGAATCCGACATGGTTCTCATGCCGGACGCTGCGACAGCTAAAATTGACCCATTCTTCCAGCAGACAACGCTCACACTGAACTGTGACATTCTGAACCCGGGCACAATGGACGCTTATAACCGCGATCCACGTATGACCGCTAAAAAAGCTGAAATGTATCTGAAGTCGACCGGCATCGGCGACACGGCTTATTTCGGCCCTGAGCCAGAATTCTTCGTCTTTGACGACGTCAAATGGTCAACAGATGCTCACAAAACCGGTTACTCTTTCGACTCAACCGAGCTTCCTGCGAACACAGACCGCGACTATGAAATGGGCAATATGGGTCACCGCCCAGGTCCAAAAGGCGGTTACTTCCCAGTACCACCTGTCGACTCTGAGCAAGACATGCGGTCTGAAATGCTGACCGTGATGAAAGAGCTCGGCATGAAGCCTGAGAAGCAGCACCACGAAGTTGCGCCAGGCCAGCACGAGCTTGGCATGGTCTTCGGAACGCTGCTTGAAATGGCCGACCGCGTTCAGGACTACAAATACGTCGTCCACAACGTTGCAGCCTCTTACGGCAAAACGGCAACCTTCATGCCGAAGCCAATGTATCTCGACAACGGTTCAGGTATGCACGTTCACCAGTCTATCTGGAAAGACGGCGCACCAACCTTCGCAGGCGATCTCTATGCTGATCTGTCTGAAACCTGCCTCTACTACATTGGCGGTGTCATCAAGCACGCTAAGGCTCTGAACGCCCTCACAAACCCGCTGACCAACTCTTACAAGCGTCTGGTCCCGGGCTTTGAAGCTCCGGTAATGCTGGCTTACTCTGCGCGTAACCGCTCAGCGTCTATCCGTATTCCCTACGGCTCGTCTCCGAAAGCGAAGCGTATCGAAACACGCTTCCCTGACCCAGGTGCAAACCCATACCTTGCGTTTGCGGCTCTGCTTATGGCTGGTCTCGACGGCATTGCGAACAAAATCCACCCAGGCGACGCAATGGACAAAGACCTTTACGAACTTCCACCGGAAGAAGCTGCAAGCATTCCTCAGGTTTGTGGTTCACTGCGTGAAGCTCTCGCGTCTCTCGACGCCGACCGTGACTTCCTCACAGCAGGCAATGTCTTCGACAATGATCAGATTGACGGTTATATCGACCTGAAAATGGAAGAAGTGCTTCGCTTTGAGATGCACCCACACCCGGTCGAATTCGACATGTACTACAAGGTCTAGGGTCGAACCCTCGACACTTGATCGAAACGAAATGCCGCCAGCCTGTCATCAGGCTGGCGGTTTTCTTTTTATTTGCACCTTTGTGAGATGTTTGCGCGTGGAGTTATTTTCATGCGCTTTGCTTTTCCGAGTCTCATCATTCTTACCTCGCTGGGTTCGCCCTTGGCTGCATCCGAGCCCCAGACGCCGTCTGCGTGGATCTATTGCGACGTGCAGCATCAGCGCCCTTCATGGATAAACATCCTCGAGCGGACCGAAGTTAAATGGGGGGTCAGCGTCGAGGCTCAGCTTGCCCTCATCGCCGAAGAATGGGGTCTGGAGCCAGGCAATCTACCAGCCTGGTGGCGTCCAGCCTGGACGGATAACAGACGGGGCCGACCCGCCATCGCACCGGGCTATTTCGATGCGACCTGGCAGCGCTACGAATACGAGACCGGCAACAAGAATGCGTCTTATCGCGAGCTGACCGATCTGTCCGACTTTATCGGCTGGTATGTCGCGTCGTCGGCGGACCAGGTTGGTCTGCTCCCCGGTGACGCGCAAGGGCTATACGTTCTTTGGAAGCGCGGCGTACGGTATTATCAGAGCGGCCAATGGCGCAGCAATACCGCCATGATCTACAGATCAGAAAACTTCGCTGAACGCGCACGCATTATCGGAGAAAACATCCACTCCTGCCTCGCGCCGATTGAACATGTGCCACCACCCGCACATGGGACACCTCAAACGGCGGGATCACCTCCTGCGGCATCGGCACGGCCGAACGCGCCATACGACACGTTTTCCTTCCCCAACGGCGTAGCGAAACCATTTCGAACGTGGAGCTGGCGGTCAAAACGCGGCTCTCTGGATTAATTTCAAAGCGTTATCACTCAACGAAACGCAGTACCGAGCTTCTGAAGTTTCGATTGATAATTGCTCATATGAGACCGGATAAATGCCTTGCGGATGCTGAAGAAACAGGGCTGCCGGACAATTCCCTGCCAGAATGACGTTGAGTGAATCACCTCTCCTGATCCAAACTGAGCATCCTGTTGCCGGAGCAACTTCATCGGTAGATCTGGTTCCAGACACATAGATCGGCCAAGCCCAACCAGATCGGTATATTGGTCCGTTATAGCCCCTTCCAAAACCGCAGCTGACCGGAATCCGCCGCTGACGAGGATCGGCATCCGCGATCTTGAATTCACGGCTCTAGCATACGCAAGCGCCGGAACGCCTCGTGAGAGCCCCGGCTGACCAAGACGCCCTTCATGAATTGGCAAATGCCGACCCTGCAAGCCCAACATGGCGGGTTGAGCCAGCCCTCCCACGGATACATCCAGAAGATCAACCGCCTCGGCATTCAGCCAGTCAACAAGCTGAAGTGTGTCATCAAGACAGATCCCATCAGGCTCGCCATCAATTGCGCTGAGCCGGACACTGATTGCAAACCCGGGGCTCACAGATGCACAACAAGCCCTCAGGACCTCCAGCAGCAGACGAGACCGATTTTCGAGTGTCCCTCCCCATCGATCGCTGCGCTTATTCCATCTTGGTGACAGGAATTGTGAAATGAGCTGACCATGTCCCGCCTGTATCTGAACGCCATCAAATCCTGCCTGTTGTGCGAATCTCGCCGCCTTCGCAAACTGATCCGGAAGCGCCTGAACTTCTTCGTCGGTCATTGCTCTTGGCGGCGCGCTGCGAACGATGTCATCCTTAAGGTCTCTGGCTCGCAAAGCCGATGGCGCGACAGGCCGACGACACAAAGATCGAGGAATGGCCCGGCCGGGGTGATTGAGCTGCATCAGCACCCTGCCTCCATGCCGCTGCCCGGCCTCGTTCCATTGCTCAAATCGCTCCCGCTGTCCCCTGGCAAACCCGACATCGTCCAGCACGACACACGCCGGCGAGCCCGGATAACGACGATCCACAGAGACACCGCCGGTAATGAGCAAACCAGCGCCACTCGCGCCCCAGAGGTCATAAAGCTGCACAAGCTCAGAGCTGACACCGAACTCTTCCGTGCCCAGACCTTCTTGTAGTGCGGTTTTGACGATACGATTGGCAAGCACCAGTCCACAGGGAAATGTCAAAACCTGAGCAAGCGGCGTTGTCATATCGGCAAACTCCAGTCTTGAATGCTACTTTCCTGCGACTCAGTTATGATCGGAAAATGACCAGTAATTCAAATGCCCAGCAGCAGAACGCTGATGCTTACTCGGCCAAGGACATTGAAGTTCTTGAAGGCCTCGAACCTGTGCGTCGCCGCCCGGGCATGTATATTGGTGGCACCGATGAACGCGCGATGCACCATTTGTTTGCCGAGGTGCTTGACAACTCCATGGATGAGGCCGTCGCAGGCTTTGCCAGCTGGATCAATGTCAGCCTTGCAGAAGACGGATTTCTGACCGTTACGGACAATGGTCGGGGCATGCCAACAGATCCGCATCCGAAATTTCCGGATAAGTCAGCGCTCGAGATCATCATGACGGTGCTGCACGCAGGCGGAAAATTCAATTCGAACGCCTATCAGACATCAGGCGGACTGCACGGCGTCGGCAGTTCGGTCGTCAACGCATTGTCAGAACGCGTTGAAGTCGAAGTCTGCCGTAACAAAACAATTTATCGCCAGTGCTTCGAGCGCGGCCTTCCCGTCACCAAGCTTGAAGAATTGGGCAGCACGTCGAATCGGCGCGGAACGACGGTCCGCTTTAAGCCCGATCCAGAGATCTTTGGCGAAAAGGCAGCCTTCAAACCGAAACGCTTGTTCCAGATGGCCAAAACCAAAGCCTATCTGCAGAGCGGCGTCGAAATCCGCTGGAATTGTGCGACGGAGCTTCTTCCGGCAGATGGCAGTGTGCCAGCTGAAACCGTCCTGCACTATCCCAATGGCCTGGCCGATCAGCTCGATGAGTGGGTGAAGGAAAAGCGCCTGATTACAGAAGGTCCCTTCTCCGGAAAGGTCGACGCTGGCAAGTCCGGTAAGGTTGAATGGGCGCTTTGCTGGACATCACAAGGTTTTGGCGAAAGCGACAGCCAGATCCGCTCATTCTGTAACACCATTCCAACGCCTGAGGGCGGCACGCATGAGGCCGGCCTCCGCTCCGCCCTCACGAAAGGGTTGCGCGCCTATGGCGATCTGAAGGGTGTAAAGAAAATCAGTCAGGTCACTGCTGAAGATGTTCTCGGCACATCTGGCACTCTTCTCTCTGTTTTCGTTCCCAACCCGGAATTTCAAGGCCAGACCAAAGACAAGCTTTCGACGACAGCGGCCTTCAGGCTTGTTGAAACCGCTGTTCGCGACAGGTTCGACCACTGGCTTGCGGCCTCCCCAAAAGAAGCTGACAAGCTTGTTGAATGGGTGGTCCAGCAGTCTGATGACCGTTTGCGACGCCGCAAGGAACGCGAAATCAGCCGGCAGTCTGCGACACGGAAATTACGGCTTCCAGGCAAACTCGCTGATTGCTCCCGAAACACACCGGAAGGCACAGAAATCTTTCTCGTCGAGGGTGATTCGGCTGGCGGCTCCGCGAAACAGGCGCGGGACCGTGCGACCCAAGCCATTCTGCCGCTACGTGGTAAAATCCTCAATGTCGCAAATGCAAGTTCCGACAAACTGGCCAAGAACCAGGAACTCTCAGATTTGTCCTTGGCGCTTGGATGTGGTCTCGGCAAGAAGTTCGATCTCGACTCGCTGAGATATGAGCGCGTGATCATCATGACGGACGCCGACGTCGACGGCGCGCACATTGCGGCGTTGTTGATGACGTTTTTCTTCCGTCAGATGCCTGAGCTGGTCAATTCGGGTCGACTTTATCTCGCTATGCCGCCGCTTTATCGGCTCACAGCCGGAGGCAAGTCCGTTTATGCAATGGATGACACTCATAAAGACGAACTCATGGAATCTGAGTTTTCGGGCAAGAAAGTTGAGCTTGGACGCTTCAAAGGCCTGGGCGAGATGATGCCGGCTCAGCTGAAAGAGACCACCATGAATCCGGCAACCCGAACGCTGGCGCGCGTGACTATTCCTGAAGAATCAGATGTCACACCTGAAGATCTGGTCGAAACTCTGATGGGCCGAAAGGCCGAACTTCGATTTCGTTTCATTCAGGAAAACGCACAATTTGTCGAAGACCTCGATATCTGATATACGCGGCACGCAGCTCGTTTTTCTGTTCCTTGTGTCCCGGTTTATTTGACTGGAAACAAAAGAACGGTAATGACACGCGCTGTTGAGCCCAAAACCTGAAGTATTTCCTCGATCAGCACGAATTGAGACTAGATGACATTTGACCAACTCGGACTGAGCGAGCCATTGCTCCAAGCCATTACTGCGGCAGGCTACACAGAGCCAACCCCGATTCAATCCCAGGCGATTCCGTCTGTTTTGAGCATGAACGATGTCACGGGCATCGCGCAGACTGGTACCGGAAAGACGGCTGCTTTCGTTCTTCCGATGATTGATCGTCTGGCAAGTGGCCGATCGCGTGCCCGTATGCCGCGAAGTCTCGTCATCGCGCCGACGCGCGAACTTGCTGCGCAGGTTGCTGAGAACTTCGAGAAGTACGGCGTCAATCATAAGCTGACCATGGCGCTGCTCATTGGTGGTGTCTCTTTCGGCGATCAGGATAAGGCCCTTATGCAAGGCGTCGATGTTCTTATCGCAACGCCCGGCCGCCTGATTGACCAGTTTGAGCGCGGCAAGCTGTTGCTGACGGGTGTCGAGATGCTCGTCATTGATGAAGCCGACCGTATGCTCGACATGGGCTTCATCCCGGACATTGAGAGAATCTGCAAACTTTTGCCGCCGCGTCGTCAAACGCTTCTGTTTTCGGCCACCATGCCCCCCGAGATCGCAAAACTCGCAGCCCAGTTCCAAAACGACCCGAAACGGATCGAAGCTTCGCGGCCTGCGCAAACGGCCGACACAATCAGCCAGTATGTGGTCCAGCTTAAGTCAAACGATCACAAGGCGCGCCGAACGGCACTCCGTCGCGTGATTGAAAGTTGCGATGTCAAAAACGGCATCGTCTTCTGTAACCGAAAGACCGAGGTCGACATCGTCGCAAAGTCACTGACAAAACATGGACAGGACGCCGCCCCGATCCATGGAGATCTGCCACAAAGCTATCGGACGCAGACGCTCGAAAAATTCCGCTCCGGTGATCTGAAACTCCTTGTCGCCAGTGACGTTGCCGCCCGCGGTCTTGATATTCCAGATGTCGGACACGTCTTTAATTACTCACCACCCCCGAATTCTGACGATTATGTCCATCGCATCGGCCGTACGGGGCGCGCAGGACGAAGCGGTGAATCCTTTACGCTCGTCTGCCCTGAAGATGAAAAACTCTGGGATGCCGTGAAGAAGCGCGTCCAGAAGGAGATCGAGGTCTATACCCTCGATGGTCTGGATGATGAAATCGCTGAATTGCAGCCACCTTCTCGTTCATCTTCGCGCTCCAGATCTGGTCGCTCAGATCGAAGCACGAACAACAATAAGCGTGGAAATTCTGAACAGACGAAATCCAACCGCTCTCGTAAGTCGGATGATCGACAAGGTGATTTTCTTCCACCCGCTCCGTCCGGTCCCGTTGTGGGCCTCGGTGACCACGTTCCAGCTTTCTTGCAAAAATCAGTCTGATATCATCTTCAATACTGTGCGTGATTGCTGATCTTTTCGCACGATTTCTGGATTTGCTATCAAACTTGTTTGAAAACAACAGGCCGACTTTTCTTTACCTTTACCTTTTTGGTGTCTGATAAAGCTATCAAATTTATCAGGCGGACGGTCAGAATGAAGTTCGGAGAGCTAACAGGGCGCGCAGGACGAGAGACGGGTCATCGGGCAATCGATGGCGTGATTGATCTGGATCTGTCTGCGTCTCCTCAAAATTACGAGCTCTGGTTACATTATCAGAACAACTGGACGCCAGGTCTGAATGACGAGATCGATGAGCTGCTCTCCGACGATGGGCATCTCGATGAAAAATGTTCGGAGACACTCTACGACAAATATTTCAATTCAAGCCGCCTCAGCGCTCATGTTGCACAAACAGGCGCGCGTCTTGCCACTGAACTCACGGCCGCGCTTCATGCGCTGAATTTGGCTGGCAGCCGAACTGAAGAGTTCAATGATTGCCTCGATTCTGCGGCTTCCGAATTGCGCGAAGAACAAATCGACAGCTCACGTCTCATCGATATCGTCACCACGCTTTCACGTGCGACGCATGAGATGTCAGAACAAAATTCCGAACTCACGCGGAAACTCGAAGAGTCCTCGTCAGAAATCAACGAATTGAGGACCCATCTGGAGTCAATCCGGACTGAGTCGCTGACAGATTCCCTCACCGGAATTGCCAACCGTAAGCAGTTTGACAACATGCTACGCTTCCGCATCCAGGAATCGCGTAGCCTGAACTACCCATTGTCACTCGCAATCTGTGACATTGATCATTTCAAAGGGTTCAATGATGCCTGGGGTCACCAGACTGGTGATCAGGTCATCCGGTTTGTTGCAGCAACACTCGACCGCCTGGCTTTGAAAGACCACCTCGTCGCTCGTTATGGCGGCGAAGAGTTTGTCATCATCATGCCCCGAGTCACAATTAATGACGCCATTCCGACCCTGGAACGCATGCGCCGGGCAATTGAAGTTAAAAAACTCAAGCGCAAATCGACCGGAGACTGCCTCGGTAATGTGACCATTTCCATGGGCGTAACCGAACTTCTGAAGTCCGATTCATCATCGACTTTCATTCGTCGTGCCGACGAGCATCTCTATGCTGCAAAAAGAAGCGGACGAAACCGCGTTGTGAGCGATCATCCGGCTCGCAGCGCAGCCTGATCTTCTCATTCGGATTCCAAGGATCAGAGTGATTCATCGGCGATCAGAGCATTAGCTGACTCTGTTGCTCAGTGCGCGCTCAGTCCCTCACAACACTAGTGAGTAATTGCTCACTTGCAATTATCTGTCAAGTGTATTACAGATAAGGCAAGGAGTTATCCATGTCATCTCAAACACGTACGCGAAACGCAAAACCGAAAATAGAACGTGCCGCTATTGAGCTGTTCATTACGGAAGGCATCGATGCCGCCACAACCCGACAAATAGCAGAACGTGCCGGCGTTTCAGAAGGCGCTTTGTACCGGCATTATAAGGGTAAGGAAGAGCTCGCCGAAGCTTTGTTCATGGATGTGCATGACCGTATGTCCCGTCTGCTCATCGGTGCAGCACTTGTGGGTAACGACCTGAAAACACGTGTCTCGGCTATCGTTGATGCCTATTGTGAGTTCGCGGATGAGGATTGGGATTATTGTTGTTATCACCTTCTCTTCATGAATAGATTTCTCAAACAGGACATCAAACGCGAAGATGATCCGGTCTCACTGACCGAAGCCATGATTACCGACTTGATGGACAATGGACATATTCCACCTGGTGATGCCGCTTTGCTGGCGGCGATGAGCCTGGGTGTGATTACCCAGACAGGTCAGAACAAAGCCTATAACCGTTTCCGCGGGCCGCTCTCGCAATACAAAGACGGCATAGCGACAGCGATTATGGCAATCCTCACGACACGTTCCGGCGATATTACATGATCCGCTCGACCCTGTTTGCAGTTTCCTACTGGGTATTGAACGCGCTCTACGTGCTTCTCGCCATCCCGCTCCTGATCGTTCCAGGCAGCACTGTCATAAGGTGGTGGATACGCAAATATACCCAGTCGATGCGGTGGTGCCTTAGGGTGTTTGCGGGAATCAAGCATGATATCCGTGGCAAGGAAAACTTACCTGATGGCCCCTTCATACTCGCCGCCAAGCATCAGAGTTGGGGCGACGGATTTCTGATTTACCCTGAAATCGAAGACATCGCTTTCGTAACGGGGGACCACCTCGAAAAATTTCCCTTTGTGAAAGGCATACTTCACAAACTCGGCGCCATCGTCATCGATACATGTGGCGGCGGAGAGCGGAAAGCCGCGTCTCTTGCGGAAGGCATGGATCGCGCTGCAAATGACGGTCGGCGCATTCTGATCTATCCCGAGGGCCATCTTGCGCCTGTGGATTATCATTTCAAATACAAG
>CEPO01003389.1_pt1 | contig 32838 bp, 28 predicted proteins | sample 530481 | NCBI WGS metagenome assembly CEPO01 (sample SAMEA2620198, study PRJEB7988) | marine metagenome | biome: marine biome (ENVO:00000447); feature: surface water layer (ENVO:00002042); material: "saline water (ENVO:00002010), including plankton (ENVO:xxxxxxxx)" | depth 5 m
GGGGGACCGGGGGTCGGAGGTTCGAATCCTCTCGCTCCGACCAGAGAAATTATCCCTGAAATATTGTCTAATCGCGTGGTCTGGTGATCAAATCTCTCAAGAGAGATTTCGCGATGTCTTCAGGTTCGGCTTCCTCTGAAGAATCTTCGGCGTCCGGTGTTTCAGCCACCTCTGGAGTGTTCGGCGCACTTTCAGGAGGGGATTGTTCACGTTTAATGCCCAGCGCCGAGTCGAGCACGGACCCCAAATCTCCGCCGACGCGAGATCTCAGCTCATCAGATATCTTGTCCGTCGCCGCGCGTCTGGCCAGGTCGGTGATGAATTCGGTGTCGAGGCTGCCGCTCACTGAAGTCCAGTTTCCGAACACTTTGAGCGGAATTCCAAACCCGTTCAGCGTTGCTTCGCTGCTCTGTCCCTCTGCTGTTGTGACGGCTCTCGGAAGAATTCTGATATCAAGCGTGCGATTCACGAGATCGATTGTGCCGCTCGCATTGGCGCGCACATACGGCGCTTGCAATTGAAACGTCTCAATATTGGCAATGCCTTTAGTGATGCCTCCGCGAATGCTCAGCGATGAAAAGTCAGTTTTTTCAGATGGCGACAGGGCAGAAGGAAGTTGGCCGGCAGACAGAAAATCCTGAGCGGCGCGAACGAGCTGAGGGAGATTGATGCCGAAAATGGCGCCATCAACAATGTCCGCCTGATAATTGCCGTCCAGATTTCTGACATAGGAGGCGACACTCATCCCGCTGGTCTGAATTTCCGCGTCTAGAGAGGCAACGCCCTGCAAAACGTCCATACCGGTGAACATCTTGATCAGAGCTGCCGTCGCGATTCCTGAGCCTTGCGAGGTGGCACGAATTGTTGAGCTTCCGTCGTCTAGCGTACTCACACGCGTCGCGACCGCCATGGAGCCGTTGTAGAGTGGCTCAAGCGATGACGGAGTGCCCGAGCGCCCGCCTTCAGGTTCAGCTGAGGAGAGCGTGCCGTTAAAAGTGCCGTTCTGCAGGTCGCCCGTGATTTTCAGGTCCCGAACGATTGCACGGCCATCAGTCAGCTCGCCAATAAACAGTTCAACGTCGCCATTCACGAGTTTAAGGGCGGACAGATCAACAGGTTCGTCGCTCCATTTCTGAGGCGCGTTGGAATTCTGTGAGGGGGCTGGTGAATCTGCCAGATAGGGCGAAAGATCGGCCTTGATCATATTCAGATTTGCGCTGATCTCAGGGATTTCGTTTGACAGCTCAACACTGGCTGACCCCTCAAGAGACAGCTCGTCGAGCGTGAGGGCATTGATCTCCGCAAGCGTCTGAGTCCTAGCCGGTGATAAGGTCAGGTCTGCATTGAAGGATTTGAATGCGTCGTCTGAGGGGGCGGTGAGTTCCACGCCGAGGTCAGTGAATAAACGGCGCAAATTGCTGGAGTTCGCTTTCACCTGGCCTGAAACAACCGGTCGGCCATTAGCATAGGACGCTTCGCCCAGCATGGAGGCGGTCAGATTTCGTCCCTCAACGCGGGCGTTCAGGTCCGTAGCGCGAATATTTTCTGGCGTACCAGAGAGGTTTGCCGTAACAGAAATATCCCCAAGTGAGTTGAGATCCTGCGCGGGTTCGATGGCCAGCGCTTTAAGAATGTTTCCGAGTTGGTCGGTGTCGAATTCCAACCGACCATTGATGGCTGGTGTTTCTGTCAGTGCCATGTCGCCCTCAAAGCGGGCTTTGGATGACGGGCCGTTTTGCTGCGCTTTCACACCTTCGAGCTTCAGCTGATCCAGCGGGCCTGCGATTTTTCCTTCTGCAGACAAAGTGCCCAGCAGGGATAAATCTTGCTCAATCTCGAGATTCGCAAATGTGATGAGTTGTTCGGCGTCGCGAAGGTCCGCTTTAAAGGCTCCATCGATCTCGGGAATCTCGCCCAACAGAACCGTGCCGTTAAAGCTCACATCAGCGGGATCTGAATCGATCTGGAATTCTGTCGTGACGGGCTCGGGCCCGCCCAACGCCATGAGGGATGAGACGCGCGCAGCGATGTCAAACTTGAGATCGTTGACGGTGATATCGCCATTCAGTTGAGCTGGGGCGTCCAGGCCTTCAAGTCGGGCTGTGAGGTTGATCGGATCAACGCGATAGGTCTGTTCCGAGACGTCATCGCGAAAGACGAGCCGGGAATTGATCAGCTCCGCTTTCGGGACAACAGCGTCAAACGCCGGCGCTTCTGTGGGTGTGGTCTCTGTGTCTTCGTCTGTGGGTTCCGTCACCGGAGTGAAGGTCCAGTTGTTTTCAGTCGCAGACTTTTGCTGGAGTAAGACGTCCGCGCCTTCGAATTTCAGAGATGCGATTTCAACTTTTTGGGTCAGAAGGGGCAGCCATTTGACCGCGACATTCAGTGCTTCTGCCTTGGCGAAATAGGGATCATCGAATCCTTCGGCATTCGCAATTTCGACCGATGTGATCCGCGCCCCGAGATTCGGCAAAATGGTGATTCTGGTATCCGACCCTAGTGTTACATCGCGACCGAGCGCTTCCTCCAGCTTGTTTTCCGCAACACGCGCATAGGTGGAGGAGGGAATTAGAAATGGCAGAACGCAAAGTCCGATAATGAGGACAAGCACCACAGCTGCCGCGCCGACAATGAATTTTTTCATTCTGATCCCGTTGGTTACCAACCCAGATTTATAGATACAAAACACGGCTGGAAAATGACATTGGAAAGTTTGCGCAGGAAATTGAGATTAGTGCTTGACGTTGGTTTTGGAAGCCCGTATCTCACCGCTCTCCAATTGGTGAGCGGGTGTAGCTCAGTTGGTTAGAGTACCGGCCTGTCACGCCGGGGGTCGCGGGTTCGAGCCCCGTCACTCGCGCCATTTGGATGATGATAGATGAGGCGGCTTCGGCCGCCTCTTTCTTTTTCAGCTATTTGATGAATGCGCCGACGTCTGAGACAAATCGATCAAATTGATCGTGATGGAGCCAGTGACCCGCATTCTGATATTCTAGGACTTCTGCATTTTCGAAATGATCGCCTCTGCCATCTTTTGCAGGGTTGGATGCCCAGCTGTCGGCGCCGTATAATAGAAGGGTCGGGCAGGTAATGCGTGACCAGAGATGGTGCAGATCGCTTTGCTCGATTTCATAAGGCGGCATGGACCGCATGTAATTGTCGAACTTCCAGGACCAGGTGCCATCTTCATTCTGATGCGTGCCATGCACGGTTAGGTGTCTGGCCTGCTTTTCGGAGAGATAGGCGTTTGCTTCCTTCATCCGGTCCATCGCCTCTTCAAGGCTGGTGTATTTCTTGGGCAGACGCGCGGCGAGCCCGCGTTTCTCATCAATCCATTTCCGAATGCGCTCATCAATCGGAATGTCAGCACGTTTGGCGAGGAGTTCAGGGGAGGGCCCAAGCCCTTCAATCACCACGAGTTTTCTGACTGTTTCAGGGAAGGTGCCGGTATAGCGAAGCGAGAGATTGCCGCCATAGGAGTGCGCAACGATTGTCACGGGTGCCAGATTTTTCTGATGGATGAGCTGGGCGAGGTCGTAGAGACAGGCGCGCAGCGAGTATTCTCCATCGGCTGACCATTCACTGTCGCCATGACCCCTGAGGTCAGGTGCGATGACGTGCCAATCCTTTCGAAATTTCTCTGCAACCCAGTCCCAACTGCGACAATGATCGCGTCCGCCATGAATGAGCAGAAGCGGAGGCGCTTCGGAATTTCCCCAGTCCACATAATGCAGTCTGAGGCGTTGCGAGAAATAGGTATGCGATGTTGGGCCTTCAATCATTGCAGTGGTCTCTATTATCCAATCGGAATTGTCCAGATTGCCGAGAGACAGCCGAAATTCTCTGTTCGTGAAAGAGAGTTCAATCGGGGGCGTGGACAGCGCGGAAAGCTTGTGACATACACCGCCGCTGATCTTCGCATTAGGAATGCCGGTTTGGTGTTTTAAATGCTTTCCGAAATTGAAGAAGAGGCCAGGAAACGGCCGATTTGAGGAATACCATGGAAGTCACAGAGACGAAATCTGAAGGCCTTAGCCGCGCTTTTTCAGTCCGCATCCCGGCGACTGCGCTTTCTGAGAAGCTCGATACAAAGATTGCAGAGATTCTTCCGCAGATGAAGCTTAAAGGGTTTCGTCCGGGCAAAGTGCCTGCATCTCACGTCAAGCGCATGTACGGCAAGTCCATCATGGGTGACATCATCCAGGAAGTGGTGACGTCTACAAGCCAGGAAGCACTCGACGAGCGCGAGCTGCGTCCAGCTCAGCAGCCAGATATCAAAGTTGATTGTGACATTGAGAAAGTCGCTGCCGGCGACGAAGATCTCGCCTACTCCATGGAAGTTGAGATCATGCCGGTTTTCGAAACGCATGATGTTTCTGAGCTCGAGCTCGAGCGTCCGGTCGCTGAGGTCAGCGATGAGCAGGTTTCTGAAGCGATTTCGCGTCTTGCAGAGAACAACAAAAAGTATGAGCCACGCAAAAAAGGTTCCAAAGCGAAAGACGGCGATGCGGTCGTACTCGACTTTGTCGGCAAGATTGATGATGTCGCGTTCGAAGGCGGGTCTGCTGAATCACAGACAATCGTTATCGGTGAGGGGCGCTTCATCCCCGGCTTTGAAGAACAATTGGTTGGCGTAAAAGAAGATGACGAAACTGAAATCAACGTCACCTTCCCAGAAGACTACCCGTCGGAAGACCTGAAGGGCAAAGACGCTGTCTTTGAAATCAAAGTCCACGAAGTTCGTGCACCCGAAACGCCAGAGGTGGATGATGACTTTGCCAAGAATTTCGGCCTTGATGATCTTGAAGCGCTGAAAAACGTCATTCGTGAGCAGATAGAGTCCGAGCACACATCACTCTCTCGTAACAAAGTGAAGCGCGTGCTTCTCGACCGTCTGGACGAGCAGTACAGCTTTGAACTGCCAGCCGGCATGGTGGACGCGGAGTTCAATCAGATCTGGACGCAGTTCGAGCGTGAAAAAGAAGCTGGTCGTCTGGATGATGATGACAAAGACAAATCAGACGATGAGCTGAAAGAAGAATACCGCAAAATCGCCGAGCGCCGCGTGCGTCTGGGACTTGTGCTCGCTGAACTTGGCCAGAAAGCCGAAGTTCAGGTGACAGAAGAAGAAGTCGCTCGTGCCCTGAACCAGGAGGCATCCCGCTATCCTGGTCAGGAGCGCCAGATCATCGAATTCTACCAAAAGACACCTGGCGCACTCGCGCAGATCCGTGCACCAATCTATGAGGAAAAAGTCGTTGACTACATCCTCGAGCGCGCGACTGTGACTGATAAAACGGTCACGCGTGAGGAATTGGAAGTCGAAGACGACTAGACGATCTTCAGACCACCGAAATCGAAAGGCGGCCTCGTGCCGCCTTTTTTACGCGCTGAACGCATTAGTTTTGGAATTTATCGACTCATCAGAGTATGTCTGTTGGACATTCAGGCTTCGTTCACAGTTTGAACAGAAAACCTGTAGAGAACTCTTGCGCTGGGGCAATTGTCACTCAGATAATAGAGAGCTGACGAAAACGAGAAAGATACAGGCATGACCTATTCGCCGGAAACCGCTTTAAACCTTATACCCAGTGTCGTTGAACAGAGTAGTCGTGGAGAACGCGCTTACGACATTTTTTCCCGACTTCTGAAAGAGCGTATCGTTTTCGTAAGTGGTCCAATCGAAGACAGCATGGCGACGATCGTGACGGCGCAACTATTGTTTCTCGAGTCTGAGAACCCGAAAAAAGACATCGCAATGTACATCAATTCGCCGGGCGGCATCGTGTCTTCAGGCCTCGCGATTTACGACACGATGCAATACATACGCTGCCCGATTACGACTGTTTGTATCGGTCAGGCGGCAAGCATGGGCTCACTGCTCCTCGCGGCGGGCGACAAAGACAGCCGGATTGCTCTGCCGAATTCTCGCGTCATGGTTCACCAGCCTTCTGGCGGGTTCCGGGGTGTCGCCTCAGACATTGAGCGCCACGCTGAAGAGATCATTGAATTGAAACGACGCCTGAATGAAATCTATGTGAAACATACAGGTCAGGATTATGACACGATTGAAAAGAAACTCGATCGTGATTCCTTCATGACAGCAGAAGAGGCCCGTGATTTCGGGATTGTCGACAAAGTCTTTGAACGCCGCGAAGCCGACGGAGAGGCTGAATAAATATATGCCGTGGCATGGGACGGCTTCGATTTTGCAAGGTCCGCTGAAAGAGGTCTTGCAGGTGTTCCATGCTTATGCTCGAGTAAGTGTATTGAGAGAACGTCTCGTAAACCCTCTTGCGTATATACAAAATTATTGTGACGCTTACAGTTCGAATGAGGATGGGGCTAAAGTCTCCACAAAGGTCAGATGAATAAACCACCGCAATCTACAGACAGCAAAAATACGCTCTATTGTTCTTTCTGCGGTAAGAGCCAGCATGAGGTGAAGAAGCTCATTGCTGGTCCGACAGTCTTCATTTGCGATGAGTGCGTCGAACTCTGCATGGATATCATCCGTGAAGAGAACAAGTCCGCCATGGTGCGCTCTCGTGAAGGCGTTCCGACACCGCAAGAGATTTGCGATGTGCTTGATGATTATGTCATCGGACAGGATCAGGCCAAGCGCGTGCTCTCCGTTGCTGTGCACAACCACTACAAACGTTTGTCGCACGGCTCCAAAAACAGCGATGTTGAGCTTTCGAAATCGAACATTCTGCTCGTTGGCCCGACCGGGTGCGGTAAAACGCTTCTGGCCCAGACTTTGGCGCGTATTCTCGATGTGCCGTTTACAATGGCTGATGCAACGACCCTGACCGAAGCCGGTTATGTCGGTGAGGATGTTGAGAACATTGTTCTGAAACTGCTCCAGTCTGCCGATTATAATGTCGAACGCGCTCAGCGCGGTATTGTCTATATCGACGAGATCGACAAGATCAGCCGAAAGTCCGACAACCCATCCATAACGCGCGATGTGTCCGGTGAGGGCGTTCAGCAGGCCCTTCTGAAGATTATGGAAGGCACGGTTGCATCCGTTCCGCCGCAAGGTGGCCGCAAACATCCACAACAGGAATTCCTGCAAGTGGATACCACCAATATCCTGTTCATCTGTGGCGGTGCTTTCGCTGGACTGGACAAGATAATCTCTGACCGCGGCGAGAAAACCTCCATTGGTTTCGGCGCTAATGTGAAGGCGCCTGACGACCGTCGAATGGGCGCAATTCTACGGGAATGTGAACCTGAAGACCTTCAGCGCTTCGGTCTGATCCCGGAATTCATTGGTCGTTTGCCTGTCGTGGCAACACTGGAAGATCTCGACGAAGATGCGCTGATTACTATTCTGACGCAGCCGAAAAACGCGCTTGTGAAACAATATCAGCGCCTGTTTGACATGGAGAGTGTCGAGCTGACATTCCGTGACGATGCGTTGTCTGCGATTGCGAAGCGCGCGATTGAGCGGAAAACCGGTGCACGTGGCTTGCGTTCGATCATGGAGAGCATTTTGCTCGACACCATGTTTGAGCTGCCAAACCTGCACGGCGTCGCTGAAGTTGTCGTCAATGCGGAAGCTGTCGAGCTCGGTGGGTCTCCGCTCTATGTTCACTCTGAACGCGACAAAGATCAGGGAGAAGCGTCCTAGTTCAGGGCGTTCTGCGTCTGACGCAGTGATCTGACATACCTCTGCTTGAACAGAGGGCATACCACCGCCACATCTAATCTCGAGACGCGACCAGAATCCGTGCATTCTGGTCTCGAAATATTGCATTCGGAACAACCGGAGAAATAAATGTCTGAAACAAAAAAGCTGCCGGTACTGCCGCTGAGAGACATTGTCGTCTTTCCGAACATGGTTGCACCATTGTTCGTGGGTCGGGAAAAATCAGTGCGGGCGCTGGATGTCGTTGAGGACGGTGAGAACGAAATCATGCTGATCGCCCAGCGTGATGCGACCGTCGACGAGCCAGAAGATTCCGATCTGTATTCAATCGGTACTGTGGCGACCATTCTTCAATTGCTGAAATTGCCTGATGGCACTGTGAAGGTGCTGGTCGAAGGCAAAACGCGTGGGCGTATGCTTTCGCTGGAAGATCGCGGCGACTTTTTCGAAGCGGAAGTCGAAACTCTCGACGAAGCCGAAAGCGAGTCGTCTGATGTTGAGACACTCACGCGTGCCGTCATTGAGCAGTTTGAGGGATATGTAAAACTCAACCGCAAAATTCCGCCCGAGTCGGTGTCCAGCATTTCGGAAATCACGGAAGCGAACCGTCTGGCTGACTCTGTGGCTGCGCAGTTGTCCGTGAAAATCAGTGAAAAACAGTCACTGCTGGAGTTGCTTGATGTAAGCGAGCGTCTGGAGCGTGTGTTTGCGCTGATGGAAGGCGAGATCGGCATGCTCCAGATGGAGCGGAAGATCAAAAACCGCGTCAAACGCCAGATGGAGAAAACTCAGCGCGAGTATTATCTGAATGAGCAGATGAAGGCAATTCAGAAGGAGCTGGGTGATCCCGAAGAAGGCCGTGACGAGCTGGCTGAGCTTGAACAAAAAATCGCTGAGAAGCCGCTCAGCGAAGAAGCGCGGGCCAAAGCTGAGCAGGAGCTGAAAAAGCTTCGCCATATGAGCCCGATGTCTGCGGAATCGACGGTGGTCCGGAATTATCTCGACTGGCTCCTGGCATTGCCATGGAACGAGGAGAAGGAGACCGACACCAATCTCGAAAAGGCTGAGGACGTTCTCAACAACGACCATTATGGCCTGGAGAAAGTCAAAGAACGCATTCTCGAATACCTCGCCGTGCAGACGCGGACGAATAAGGTCAAAGGCCCGATTTTGTGTCTCGTAGGCCCTCCGGGTGTGGGTAAAACCTCGCTTGGACGCTCGATTGCTGAGGCGACAGGACGCGAATTCGTTCGTGTGTCTCTCGGTGGCGTGCGGGATGAAGCCGAAATTCGTGGTCACAGACGGACTTATATCGGGTCTATGCCAGGACGTATTATCCAGTCGCTCAAGAAGGCAAAGACGAGCAACCCGCTCTTCCTGCTGGATGAGATCGACAAGCTCGGTATGGATTATCGTGGTGATCCTGCGTCGGCTCTGCTTGAGGTGCTTGATCCTGAGCAAAATGCGACGTTCAACGACCATTATCTCGAAGTCGATTACGACCTTTCGAATATCATGTTCGTGACAACGGCGAACTCGCTAAACATGCCTCAGCCACTTCTGGACCGGATGGAAATCATTCGCATCGCCGGATACACCGAGGATGAAAAAGTCGAGATCGCCAAGCGCCACCTCATTCCGAAGATTGCTGAAAACCACGGTCTGAAAGACGAGGAATGGGCTGTCGAAGACAGTGCGCTCCGGGATGAGATCCGATATTACACCCGCGAAGCGGGTGTGCGGAACCTCGAACGGGAGCTGGCCAAGCTGGCTCGTAAGTCGGTTCGTAAGATTGAACAGTCTGAGTTTAGTCAGATCACCATCAATCCTGACAATCTGTCAGATTATGCCGGCGTACGTCAGTTCCGATATGGTCTGGCCGATCGTGAAGATCAGATCGGTGCCGTGACGGGACTGGCCTGGACTGAGTCCGGTGGTGATCTGCTGACGATTGAGGCAGTTCAGATGCCGGGTCGTGGTAAAATGACGGTCACGGGTAATCTTAAGGACGTCATGAAGGAGTCGATCTCGGCGGCGAACAGTCTTGTACGCTCTCGGGCTGTGTCGTTCGGCATTCGCCCTGACGTGTTCAATACAACCGACATCCACGTACACGTGCCGGAAGGTGCAACGCCAAAGGATGGTCCTTCGGCCGGTATTGCGATGACGACAGCGATTGTCTCACTTTTGTCAGGCAACCCTGTCTGTAAGGATGTGGCGATGACCGGCGAGGTCACGCTTCGCGGACGTGTGTTGCCGATTGGTGGTCTGAAAGAGAAGCTTCTTGCGGCACTTCGCGGTGGGATCCGGACGGTTCTGATCCCACAGGAGAATGAGAAGGATCTGGCGGACATCCCTGAGAACGTGAAGTCCAACCTCGAGATCATTCCGGTGAGTGACATCAATGAAGTTCTGGCCCGGGCGCTGCGCCGGTCCATTCAGGAAATTGAGTGGGGTGAGAAAGAGCAGGCGGCGCTTCAGGCAAGTCTGATCAATCAGAACCCGCAAAACCCTGGTGGAACGCCAACCACCCATTAAGGGCCATAGCGACACAACAGAAAAAGCCGTCCCCCAAAGCGCGGCTTTTTTTATTCGAAATTCTGATCGTTAGTCAGGGAAGGGATGCGGCCGCGCGCTTTTTCAACCTGGCTGAGGTCGATTTCGGCCATAACAATGTCTTCCCCTTCAGCTTTTCCCTCAGCCAGCACTTCGCCCCAGGGAGAGATGATCAGCGAATGGCCAAAGGTTTCCCGTCCATCTTCGTGCTTGCCAGCCTGCGCGGGGGCAATGACATAACAGCCGGTTTCAATGGCGCGCGCTCTTAGCAGAACATGCCAGTGCGCCTGACCGGTGACTTTTGTGAAAGCGGCAGGGCAGGTGAGGATCTGGGCGCCGCTCTGAGCGAGGCGACGATAGAGGTGAGGAAAGCGGACGTCATAGCAAATCGACAGCCCAAACGTGCCATGAGGCGTGCTGGCGAGACCCAACTGTGTTCCGGCGCGATAGCTTTTTGATTCGTGATAGCTCTGACCATCGCCGACTTCCACGTCGAACATGTGGATCTTGTCATAGTGTGTGACGATCTCTCCGTTGGGGTCGATCAGATAGCTCCGGTTTGCAAACTGGTCGGTATCCTCCATGCGAATCGCAAGGGAGCCGATAAGGAGCCAGATGTTCAGCTCGGCGGCCTGCTGACGCAGAGCCGCCAGCACAATGTCTTCGGATTCGAGGGTCGCGAAGCGTCGCGTTCCGCCCGATCGTATGTCCAGTGCGCCGGTCATTTCGGGTGTGGCGATAAGCGAAGCCCCATTTTGGGCGGCGTCAGTGATAAGCGGCTTGATTCGGGACAGATTGCTGGCCGGGTCGACACCGGTTGTCAGCTGTACACAGGCGGCATGAAACCCTGACATCCCGAACTCCTTCGCAACTGCTTCAGATGACAGAGCATTTTCTCGCATAGGTGCGAGGGGAACGGCAATAGATGTGATTATTGGGGGAGTGGCTCCGCGAGTAGGAAATTTTGGCCGATTTCACCGTATTTCACGCCGTTCCATTTCGACGAAAAATGCAATTTAATCAGAGTGTTCAAAGAATTTTCTTGTGCTCTCGTGTTCCATCATATACCCCCTTAATCAAATTCCTTTTGGTGGGTAGGTTGGTGGGGCGAGACTGGCTCCACATTGCGGAGTCGAACTCAGATGCCGAAGATCGTTACCCCACTTTCAGCCAAGTCCGTCCAATCTTTACAACACAATGGGGTGGGCAGAAAGACCATGCACCCAGTCGGCGTTGTCGACGGTTTATACCTCGTGATTTATGAAACTGGCTCCCGGTCTTGGCTGTTTCGCGCGATGCTGAACGGACGTCGACGTCATTTTGGACTGGGCTCAGCAAGATTCGTCACGCTCGCAGAGGCGCGTGAAAAAGCAAAAGCCTGGAAAAAGCTTATCGCTGAGGGGATCGATCCGATCGCTAGCAAGAAGGCTGTCGAAGAACGTAGGATCAATTTTGCGGATGCCGTCGACCTGTTTTCTGAGTTGGAGCTCCAAGATGTCAAAGAGAAGGAACGAAAAGCCTGGCGCAGCTCGCTGAACACCCACATTATACCTTGGCTTGGAAAACGAGACGTCAACACAATCACCTCCTTACAAGTCGCCGAGGTGATGAAGCCTCTTTGGATTGAAAAGCGCGAAATGGCGAAGAAGCTTCGCATCAGGCTCGATAAAATATTTGTTTGGCTGAAGGCAAAGGGGTACCGGACAGATGATAGCCCCGCAAAATGGGCTGATCTCAAGCCCATTTTGAATCCGCTTGGTCGCGATAAGGTCACGCAACACAGGCCAGCGGTTCCTTTTGTTCAAGCCCCGACTTGGTTCTCGCTGCTCCGACAGAAAGAGCCCATATCTGCGCGCGCGTTGGAATTTCTTTGCCTCACGGCGGTGCGGTCAGGGGATGTGAGGTTTCTGACGTGGAAAGAAATCGACTTCGATTCTGAGGTCTGGACAATTCCACCAAACCGCGAGGGGACCAAGCTGAAGACACGACATCATACCGTCCCGCTCACGGCCCCAATGATGAAGCTGCTGCGTGATGCCGAAGATATCCGCTTCAGCGATTATGTTTTTCCTGGCGTGAACGGCGGGCCCATGAGTGACAGCACTATCTCAAAGATCATGCGGGAGATCCATAACGATGAAGTGAATCTTGGTCGCTCAGGTTTCCTGGATCAGCAGACGGGAAAAAGGGCTGTACCCCATGGTCTGCGATCTACTTTTAGAGACTGGGTCGCAGAGCTTACAGACTATCCCGGTGAACTTGCCGAAATTGCGATCGCGCACAAGCAGGGCTCCGACACTGAACTCGCTTACAAACGCATGTCGCAGGTCGAAAAGCGAAGGCCAATGATGGCGGACTGGGGAGAATATTTGCGAGGCGGTTCGAACTAGGGGGGACTCCGATTAGAACGACTGAAATTCGCCATTTGCGGTCATCGATGTGATCTCCACCAGTGTCCTACTTGGGGCGATTTTAAGCCACTGAAATAGATCGTCGGCAGCAAAACCCGATTTGAGCGGTAACACGCAGGATCAATCGTATTGAATTTGCGAACTATCGAACGGACAGGCGGCAAGTAGGTCACCCCCCACGCTCAAATCCGAGTTGAAGATATCAGCTTTTATCAGCCATGTTCCATCGGACTGGCGTTTACGTACTTCGAGAAACTTGCCCACATCCACGCCATACTTACCCGCTCCATCGGGGATAAAAACGCACGATCGACCACGAACGTAAGCGGTGTCACCAGCGCCGTCGATTGACTGGAGATCAAATGCGATACGAAAGCCTGCTTCATTCGTCTGTTCCCATTCGGCAATGGCCGAGCGACCGATTACAGCTGGCCCATTCGGCGGCATCAAGATCGCGTCAGGCGTGAACAAGTTAGAAAGCGTGTCCCAATCATTTCGGTTATAGGTTTCGACCCAATGCCTTGAAGATGCTTCTATCGCCAAGCGATCTTCTTCGGTGATCGCTATTGCAGTGGGCTGACAGGCCGCGAGCGTTATCGCGACCAGAACGGCTGGAATGGAAATCATTTTCATATTGGTCTTTTCCCTAGGGCCGTATACGTCTGAACTACACTCAGCCCCGTTCCTATGTTGCTGTATGTCCAGTTCTTATAAAGCTGGTTTGGGCACAGCTGGTCCACCCGTTGATGGGCTAAGCCCCAAACCCATGGCGGCTGACACTAAAATAGTAACGATCATCGCGGATAGCAGGGCCTCATAACCACCGATCTGATCTAGAAACCCCACGCTGGCCGCTCCGAGCATCAGGCCAAGCGCCATCGATCCCATCATTAAAGCATAAGATGTGGCGGCCACATGTTCTTCGCAAACCCGCATACCCAGCGTCACCATGCAGAGATAAAACCCGAAAACAATCGTGCCATAGAACAGATACCAACTTGAGAAAAACAAGTCGGTTGTCGACGCGAGCGCCACAAAGATGAACGATGCGATGATGCAAGCGACTATACCCGAAGTCCAATATCCGAGTTTCACTGGTCCCAATTTGTCGGTTGCCCAACCGCCAACTAAAAATCCAGCAGCGCCGGAGATCAGATATCCAATTCCAGCCAACGAAGCATATCGCGTCTCGCCCCACTGCATTTCTTGAGCCGCGAATGCCGGCATGGTTGCTTCGAAGATTCCTTGGTGCATGCCGTAAAAGATACACAGGCCGATGATCAAAAGTGGGTCGCGCCGAAACAAGACACGGAGCGTTTCACGCAGCACGGGCCACCAGGCTTCTGGTTTAGCGTCGCGGCTCTCATCCGACGTCTGTCCCTCATTCCACGGAAAAAGCTTTTCTCCCGGTCGCTCCCGAATCAAGATTGCAGCAAAGGCCGGTATCGCGAATAGACAAGCCGTTGCGATCATCGCGATCGCGAAGCTCTGAAACTCGAGGAAATACGCGACCAATGCCGCGCCGCCAGCCAAGCCTGCTGACTTTCCGCCGAGCATGAACGCATTAATTTTTCCGAGTTCGTGCTTGGGGGTTAGATCTATGATCATCGCATCTAACGCTACATCTTGTACCGCCGTCATTGCCGATAAGGCTGTGCCAAAAATGATGATGGTTGTGAGCTCACTCGGTAGTGGACTCCGAATGGCGAACACTACGAGCGAAATGATCAAGCAGGCTTGTGCGCCAACAAGCCATGCACGCCGACGCCCCATCGGCAGAAAGGCATACCGGTCTACGACGGCCCCGATAAAAAACTTGAGACTCCATGGCAAAGAAATTGCTGCGACGAACGATCCGATTGCTCCAACGGGCTGACCGTTGACCGCGAGCCAACTTGGAATTGCGACGAAGAACAATCCTTGGGCCAGGCCTTGCGCCAGATAGAGCAGTGTCCCGGTGGCGAGGCGCAATCGTGCGTTTTCGGTGTAAGCTGGCAGCTTCGAAGCTTCGACACTTAGACCGGCATTCGCGGTATCGGTCATATCATTGATCCCCACGCAAACAGGACTGAGACTTGCCTCACGTCACGCCGGTTCTCGCGTACGCCGGAGGCCTCTGGTGCTTGTGAGAGAGAATTTGGCATTCAGACGCCTCCGGCTGGCACAGCTGCGCCGGCGCTCTCCGTTGGAGTAGTCGGAGGCTCAGCAGCATGCTGTTTTTGTTGATTTAATTGGACGCCCACGTGGCTGAAATTGACGGGATCCGTCAAGCGGAGCACGCGTCAAAAAAGTGTCAATTCGACTGATAGTATTCCCGCACTCCGCAGAGTCTTGGACATATGGGGAAGGAAACCGGCCCCCTGCTTGCGGTAGGCTTACCGAGAAGCGGGGGGCCTTGAAGTCGTGGCAAAGCTTGCCGAAACCTCTATTTGAGGTCGATCTCATGCACGATGTAGCTACCCGTGATTTCCCGCAGCTCTGGATAGGTCTCCAATGCACGCTTCGACCCAGCTTCAGCTTGCTCCTGACCGAGCGCGCCCATGAACGCGTCATACTTTTCCTTAGACGGCGCCATCGCTGCGAGGCTTGAATATTTCGTCACAAGCAACAGGTTAAAATCGCCGCTCTCGGGTGTAATGCTCGAGTAAATCGCATAATCCTCGATATAACCGAGCTCTTTGCTGATTTCCTGGCCACGTACCCATGTTGCCTTGAGGCCTTCTAGATAGTGATCGCCAGCGTTGGTCTTTACTTTCACGGTGCCGATTTCCCAGACTGCTTCGCTAATGTCATAGTCCGTGTATGGCTCCAACTGAGCCTGAGCTGGTGCGAGCCCGATCGACAATACCATCAATACCAAACCAAAAATTCGTTTCATTATGTCTCTCCCTGATTACCTTTTTGGGTAGGCCAAGGATGGTTTTTTTGTGCCGCCACCGTCAATTCCGAAAGGCGTCAAAAAAACGTCAATTCTTCCTAAGTTTATCTTGGGTCGGCGGGGATCAGATCTGGCCAACCATATTTCTCCCACGCTTCCACCATTCCAATATCTTCGGCGAAAGACATGAAATCTGGATGATCGAGCGTTCGACCGATTGGGTCGATATCGGTCCAGAGGCTCATTAGCCCCGGCATGTTGGCGGGGTGGATCTTCTCACGAAAAACTTTCATCACTAAGTCAGAATGCCCCATCCAAATCGCTGGCCAGGCAACGGTTTGATCGTACGGTTCGAGCAAGGTTTGGTGCAGCATATCAATCAGGTTGCAATAGGTTTGGCGGGCCTCTTCGTTTCCGCTACAAATCCCTTCTGCGGCGGTTTTTAAATAGAAATCGCGCGCTTCGTCTGAAATGTCGGTTGCGCCCGGCGGCGTCATGACCATCGTTCCGACATAGCGCCGCGTTTCGTAATAGGTTTCGACGGCTTTTTCATGCTCGCCCGCAGCCGCTTGCGCAACGCCCAGATGAAAGCCTGGCGTCCCAAGATCGACCATCCTTTGTCCGGCACGCTCTGCAGCTTCAAGATTTCTAAGGTTTAAGTGCGCCACGCAGAGCATCACATAGTTCCGACCATAGACCGGGTCCTGCTCAATCGCAGCTTCGACATAGGGCAATGCTTCGCGGGTACGACCCAGGTACAACAAGGTGGAGCCGAGTCTCAGCGTTACATCGGCATTATTAGGTTCCAGCCGATAAGCCTCCACAGCATATTCCAATGCACCTGCAGGATTGAAACACGTCCACTCATGGATGCTGAGGATTGCGAAGGCATAGCCTTGATTGGGATCGAGCTCCAACGCGCGCCGTGCGCACGAAGCCGCTTTTTCAGAAAGTGCAACACGTTCAATAGATGGCGTATAAACAGCCACATGAATGTGTGCCTCTGCAAGGGCTGTCCAGCACTCTGCAAAATTGGGATCAATTTCGAGCGCCTGTTCAAGTAGCTCAACCGCTTTTGGCAAACCACCTTGCAACGTTACTCGCTTGGTCAAGGTACGCCCTTGTAAGTAAAGCGCATAAGCCTCACGGCTGCTTGTCATTGTACGAACCAGTTGCGAATTTTGCTTAAGGCCCATGGCTTGGCTCAAACCTGCAACGGCGTTTTCGCCGATCAGCTTACGTTGGTCGAAGAAATATGTTTCGGGCTCTATGATCTGATCGGACCAAATCTGTTTACCGGAAGCGCCCTCAATCAGTCTCATCGAGAGCCTTACGGCGCTCGTGGATCGATGGACCGCCCCCTCAATAAAGTGTGTTACACCAAGCCTCTCGGCCATCTCTGGAAGCGTGAGTGAAGCGCCCGCCACCGCCTCCACGGATGTTTGACCCACTAAAGCGAGACCGCTGAACGCGCCAAGGCGAGACGAGAGTTCATCAACGACCGCGTCGGCGAGAAACCATTCTCCGCCAACCTCATCGATTTGCTTCAAGGGTAGGATCGCGAGCCCACTACGCTGACGTAGTCGAGAGACGCCGCTCCATCCCTGCCAGGCTTCTTCCAAGGCATCGTGGCGCTCGTTTAGGCCGTTTGCTCTCAAAGTCGACAATAGGTGCTGGGTAGATACGCGAAGACGGTTTTCGACTTGGCCGCGCTGGCTGGCGAGCCATTCTTTCAGGTCGCCCCCCAAGTCGATATCCGCAAGCAGAGGTTTGCCAGTGAACTCGAGCAAAAGCTGCGTTGCCTGCTCATCATCGCGCTCAATGATTGCCGTTTCTAACGCGTTAAGGTCGGTGTTGATAAAATCCGGTTTGACGGCGAGCTGCGTATTGGAGGCCTCGAGAATATCCAGATCAAACCTCTGAAGTTCGCGCTTCAGATCATGTAAGCATTGTCTCAGACTAGCGCGCGCCTGAGGTTTGAAACGGCCCGCCCATAGCAGCTTGCTCACTAAATCTCGGCTGATGCTTTGTCCCGGATTTATACTCAGAATAGCAAGAATGATGCGCGCACGCTGGTTAGTTATGTCGATGGATGTTCCGGACTGTGTCGCAACCCGAATTGCCCCAAAGAGCGAAATGTGGAGCGGGATCTCGGTGTCATTATTTTGCGGCAATACAAGTCTCCGAGAACGCGTGATTGAAATAGGCTTACGGATCGCATCCGATCCCGGCAACAAAAATGTGGTTTTAAATCATTCGACTAATATCCACTCGATCACTGATCAGTATTCCTGCTCACACAAGAACACTTTTCGGCCCGTGCGTTCCATTGGCTTGGGGGACGAAGTCATGAGCGACCGTTTTAGGGCGTTCTTTGCCGCTGAGCTAATGACCGCTTTTGCTCGCATTTCAGAAATGACGAGCGGCTTATATGGGGCGAGTTTAAGCCACTGACCGAGTCACGACGTTTCTATTCATCGCAGGCTCCCACACCGATCCCAACCACAAACCCGTTCTGCGCTTTGGCGTGTTCGGTGATCCGCCATAGGCCGATCCCGGCTTCAACGTTTCGAGCCTGGCGTTCAGGATCTGTACGGATACGGTCTCAAGGCGCACGAAACACGCGCTGAACAACAGCTAGCCGGAAAACTGGAAAACTCGCGTATCAGGCAGGCTATTGTTGCTCCGCGGAAGCCGCGGCGAGGGCTTCATTCATGCTACGAATGCGCTCAAGATAGAGCCGCTGAATTCCCAACATGTTCAATTGTGAATTCAGATAGGTTTTTACTGCGACAATTGCGTCCGGGTCGTTGCGCAAACCTTCAACATCGACCGAGGTAAGTGCGGTCGATCCAATGAAATACTGAGGATCAGTGAGGTCAGCAGACAGATCAAAATTCATGTATTTGACGAGGGCATGATTTGCCCCGAGGAGGTCGGTGCGCAGTAATTGAAAGGCCTGTGCCATGACCTCGGCATCATTTTGCGCCAGCATCAAATTTGTGCGCAGCTCTTTCTGATTGATCAGGTCGAGCTTGCCCGCAGAGATCAATTCACGCAGCGCTGCTGGCTCACCCGGCGGTATTCGCCCCCCCATCAAAACATCAATGAGGGGCGTCAATTCTGAAGATGTAGGCGCAATGTCCGCCGTCAGTAATCGAAGCGCTTCCTGTGCAGCATTCGAAAATTCGACATAGGAATCAACTTGATCCTCGATCGTTTCCTCTATGACCGCATATTCGTCTGACAATTGCTCAATATACCGGGCACCTTCGGCAACTTCCGCCCGTCCATCATTCCAGTTTGCAACTTGAATACCGATGAAAACACCAATCACAACGATGACGAAATCGATCCCGACCGCGAACCAGTTTTGTTCTTTGACGTGCTTTGTGATGCGGCGGAGTAGCATTCTAATCCCCAATCTCATTCCTTAGGGGACCATGGAACAAAGTCGAAAAAATGCAAAGCCTTACATCTGACCGTAACACTTTGAGCGACCTTTATAGGGCGTTTTAAGTCGCCCATATCGACCCTCGCCTATGGCAAAAAAGGGCCAAATCTAGTCGTTCTGACTAATTGTGGGCCACAAGTGTTGGGCTTCAGAAGGCAGATCGAAACTTTGATTTGACGCTGCAGACCTCTTCGAACGCGTCGGGGTCTTCAGCGACCTTCAAGAGGACCCAGGCTGGCAGATCCAAACCTCGAGACGCTTTCAAGAAAATCTCGAAACTTGTTGCTCCGTTCTGCTCAAACTTGCAGATTTGCGACTGATTTAGCCCCACACGAGCACCAAGCCCTGTTTGAGTTAGTTCCAAGGCTCTTCTGTTTATACGTATAAGACGTCCCAGTTTTCTCTGGGTGTCGTCAATGCTCGTAACGTGCACGAGCTCCCTAGGAGCAAGTTGGATGGACATTCTTGTCCCCCCTTTCTTCTGTCTCCGTCTCCTTTTCCGCCATAGGTACTCTACAGCTTCCGCCTCAAGTGAACGCTAGCTGACCATAACTAGTTACGCAACTTGTCTTTGAAATGAATCGATTTATTTAGGCTATATTATTCTCCGCTTGGGCGAAAAACAGACTGTATTTGAGGATGACCAATCGCGACAAGCTGTCGCAGTTGCTCTTTTTCGTCTCCGTTTGACGCAGTTTTAATATCGTCCCCCATGATTTATAAATCACCTCAGGAGTAAAATATTCATTCTGAGAATAATTCATTCTGAAATCATTTTTTTGAAACACTTGCAGAATATTTGCCGAAAATTGGCGAATATTGACGAATGATGAATAGCACCCGTTAATTTCCAGGCTTCGTGAAGACCGCGTCTTCCTTAAACCTGGAGTTACGCAAATGGCGTTTGGTTCTATTCTTAAGTTTTCTTTTAGTCGAGGGCTCGGCGCTGTCGGTGCGCTAGGCGCAGCAGCGCTTGCGGGCACCGTGCTGGCCGGGGTCGCTATGGCGGGCGGCGACACGACATTCGCAGCGGCCGAAACCCAGCTTGGCGATTGGCTGGCTGGTTCGGGTGGGCGGATCATCACGCTTATCGCGCTTGGTTATGCCGCCGCCGGCGCAATCGCGCGTATGTCGATTGGAACAATCCTTGTGCCAGCAGGTATCGGGCTCTTGGTTGGCATTGGCGGGCCGATTGTCCTCACCGCTGTCGCGGCCGAGCTTCCAGACGCGCCCGCGCAAATCGAAGCGCAAATCCAAACTGTAGATGCGGCGTCTCTACCTCTTGAGGCGTCCTGAGAGATGAAACGGTCCCGGTCCATCTGGCGTCTTGAAGCCTCCGACTTCGCCGCTGGCAGCCTCTCCCTCAAGCCGGGGCCGTTTCAACCCAACTTCTTTATCGCATGGAGCCCTCGATGAGTGAGCGAACTTACAAAGTCCCCCGATGGCTCGATCTTCCAGAAAAGATTCTGGTGTTCACCGTTGACGAGTTTCTCGCCTTTGTCGGGGTCGCTGGCGCTCTGATCATGTTCTCTGAAATCTGGATCGCCATGCCGACAGCTGCACTGGTCGTTGTGGGCATGCGCAAGTTTAAAGGCGGAGAGAACTCTGCCAAGCTTCTGCATTGGCTCTATTGGATCCTGCCCGACACGGTGATGCGCTGGAAAGCAATTCCGCCGTCCCATGAACGCATCTTGGCGGGGTGACGGACATGACGCCCGATAACGCCCTTGTTCAACTCGGCACGGTTGGCCGACAGCGAAACGTCGCCTTTGTCCTGTTGCTCGTTGCGCTTGTCGCGATTGTCATTCTGTCCTTGTCGGTGACAGCTAAGAAAGACCAGATCATTCTGGTGCCGCTGACCAATCACCCGATGACGGTTGAGGCTGGCAAAGTCCGCCGCGATTATCTGCGCGAAACCGCGATCACAATCAGTTACTTCTTTGAGAACATCACGCCAGAAACGGCTGAGTATTTCGAAGAGCGCATCCTGTCGGTGACCCACCCCTCGGCAAGAGGACGGATTTCGGCAGGTCTGCAGGAAACCGTGGAACGCTGGCAGGATGGATCCTCATCACGCGCCTGGTATCCGCGCGATGTCTATGAGGATCCAAAGACCCTCTATGTCGAGGTCACCGGAGAACTCAGAACCTTTGTCGGGATGAAGCTTGTCGATCAGCGACAAATGACGCTCGCCATGCAGTTCTTCCAAGAAGGCTACTCGCTTTACCTCCAGGACATCAAAGAAATCACACCACAAGAAGGGCTTGGCGCCCGTGTTCGCGCCGAGGCGATGACCGATGCTCAATAGATTATTGCTCGCCGCAGCCGTCATACCGGCCATTATACTGTCTGCAAATGCGCAACAGGTGATCGAGCCAGCGCCGAATGGCGTCGTTACGCTCGACGCGTCGCGGACGGGTATGACCCGGATCGCGTTCGAGGATGACCGCGCCGCATCCGTCCAAAAGATCGCGGAAGGCGATCCTGAAGGTGACTTCTCAGCCACCAAAGATATGGCGACCGGCGATCTTTACGTTGTCATCGGCGAGAACGCCCTGGGAAACCTGTCCTTTTTCGTCACCACAGAAGGCGGGCAAACCTATCAGGTCATGATGGGCGTGCGTGATGTGCCTACCTTGCAGGTGGAGATCGCAGCGCCTCAAAATAATGATCCCTCGCTTGAGCGGGGCGAAAATGTCCTCGCTGCAAACCTTTCGATGGGCTCCACGGCTTCTATCGGGCGCGTCGAAACCCCTGTTGTCGATCTGTCATCGGTTTTGATCCGAGCCATGTATTCAGGTGCGCGGGTGACTGGCTTTGAAACAAGGCGCTATCGCCGGCTCGATTGGCTTGAAGGCCCGCTTTCAGCCCAGGGCTTTTCGCAACGCGGCGTAATTGAATGGGCCGGGAATGGCGCCACCGGCTACGCCGTCACCGTTCGCAATGAAGCCACCGCGCCAACACGCATCAATTATGGGCGTCTCGCCGTGTTCAACGTGGTCGCTGCAACCGGCGATCAAGACCCTGTAGCGCGCCGACAAACCGCTCAAATCTTCCTCGTCGTTAAAGGAGGTCAGCCATGAGCGAATTTTCAGACACTGATATTCACGCGAATAAAAGGTTCGCCAATCGCCAACGTTTCCTCGCATTCGGCCTGATCGGGATATTGTTCGCAGGCGGCCTCGCTTATGTGCTGATGGCCCCGTCCAACCCGGAAGACAGGGCCCGCGAAGCGGCCAGCAAGACAAGATTGTCGTCCGTCGATCCACGCGATGCAGAAGCGCAATGGGTGACCGGCGGCGAAGCCCGGCTCAAATTCGTAGAAGAGCAATTGGCAGCCATTAGCAGCCAGGTCGCTCAACCTGACGCAGGCATCACGCCCGAAACCGCCCGCGAAATCGAAGACCTTCGGGCTGAGATGCTGCGCCTTCAACGCTCGAATGATGATCTGACACGCCGTTTGAGCGTCGCGCGCCCACCCGTTTCTCCAGCCACTGCCACACCGGATGGGGAGCTCGCGGCGTCAGCACCCGCTGCTCCTCAAATCCGGCGCCGCCGCTCGGTTCAGATCGAAAGGTTTGAGCCGAGCGACGGCGACCTCGCCGCTGAACCGATTGCGTATCGATCAGCTGTCGCAACGCAGATGGAGGCGTTTGCGCGCCCTCCAATGGAAACGACGCTTGGTCTCACCCGCGGCGATGTTGCCGACTGGGTGCCGACCAATGCTTATGCGCCAGCGACTTTCCTGGTTACGGTCGATATGCCCGCCGGATCGGAAGACACAAGCGATCCGCTCCCCGTCCTTCTCCGCATCACGGGGCCCGCTAAATCTGTCCTGGAAGATGGCGCCCCGCTGGAGACCAATCTCACAGGATGCCAGGTGAATGGTGCGGCAACGCCGGATCTCTCCTCTGAACGCGTTCTTATCCGTCTTCAGAAAATGACATGTCTGCGCGAGAGCGGAGAGGTCGTTGAGACCGCAGTCGAAGGTTATGTCGCGCAATTTGGCAAAGTCGGTGTGCGCGGCCGGGTTATTCGCCGCGAGGGCGCCTTCATCAAACAGGCGCTGCTCGCCTCCTTTGTGGGCGGTTTTGGCGACGCGCTTGGCGCGAATACGCAGCTCGCCTACACGCCTTATACAGGCACAGAAGACCGAAGCCTCAGCCCGGAAGAACTGATCCGCGGCGGTGTCGGGGGCGGGCTGTCATCAGCGTCCGACAGGATCGCCGATTTCCTGATCGAGCAGGCAGAAGATTATGACAGCGTCATTGAGCTTCCCGCCGGTGTCGCCGTTGAGCTTGTCTTTGTCTCAGGATCAACGGTGCGCGATGTCCATGATGCGGGAGGTCAGCCATGATCCGGCGCGCGCTCTTATCTCTCAGTCTCGCGGCTTTCAGCATGTCGGCACATGGCGACGAAGCTGTCATTCGCGCGGCGTTTCCAAACACGGCGATCCAGACCGTCGATTGCGCGCTGGCCGCGCCGCTTTGCGAAGTGGTGGCGGGAAAATCGGTCTTCTACACCACGCCCGATGCGCGCATCATGGTGATTGGACGGGTCTTTGACTTACAGCTTGGACGTTCGCTGACCGATGACCGCCTTGATGCTCTGGATGGCGGGCAAGCGTCGGTTCGCACCGCTTCGGTTGCAAGCCGGCCGCCGCAGGCTTTACCCGGCGGCCTCGGCCAGGCCTTTCGGCCGGAAGATGCAATTGTAACAGGCGAGGGGCCACGTCATCTTTCGGTTCTCGCCGATCCTGGCTGCCCTTACTGCGCGCAGCTCGCGGACGCCGTAATTGCGCTCGGCGATGTCCAGGCCGACGTCTATCTGGTCGGCACGGTGGGCGGGCGCGCCATCCCAGAAGCGGTCTATTGTGCGCGTGATCCCGAAACCGCGCTCTATCAAGCCTATATGCGTGCGCTCCAGCCCGGAGCCTCATGCGAACGCGCCATGGCCGTTGCGCGCAACGAACGCGCGGCGCGCCAGCTCGGCCTGTCGGGCACGCCAATTCTTATCCGAGACGACGGCGCCATTCGCTACGGCATGTTGCCGCCGGAAGAACTCGATGCCTGGCTGAAAGGAGCTGAATAATGCTTGGAAGTCTCGAACTCTTGGCCGCAGGGGCCTGTATGGGCGGCTCGATGACGGGGTTTGCGGTCAGCCGCGACCGTGAACCGGCCTCTGCCTATACATACAATCTGATCATGATGGTGATCGGAACGCTCGCAGCGAGCTTTGCTTTCATGCACCGGAGCGCTGGTGTCGATACGATATACCTCGCCGCCGCCGCGCTGATTGCAGGAAGCCTCGCTGTTGCCGCCATCCGCGCTTTTGCTACCCGGCAGCACAGCATCGGTGTCTACCTCGCAGCCTTAAGTACTGCGGTCGCCTTCGCCCTCTCTCAAACGCTCTCATCCGCCGTCGCCGTTTCAAGCACGGCAAATTTGATGAGCTGAGCCTTCCAAGGAGCCAAACCCATGCGTCTGTCTATTCTCTTCTTTACGCTCTTCTCCCTTGGAGGCTGTTCAAGTTTTGGCGGTGTCCTCTCATCAGAAACAACATGGTTTCAAGACTGGAGCTGTCAGCGCCAGGACGGGGTCTGCGCCCGCACCGATACGATCGATCAGATCACCATCACCGAACTTGGCGGCGATCCGGCAGAGGCCGGCCCCGTATCAGGATATCCAATCGAGACGCTGCCGCTCTCGGCAACGCCGGAGCTATTACAAGATGTGCGCCCCTTGGACCGGGACTTTTTCGAAAGCGAGATTGAGCAGGGGCGCCCCTTCCTTGAGACGAGCTTTGCAGACGAGCAGGCGCTTGCCGCCAGCGCCGTGCTCGGCGGTCCAAGCGCCTTCAGCATTGATGCGATGATGTCGGGCAGATCGGACGCCAACAGTGCCCGGGAAGATGATCCCTTTTTATCCGCCTTTCCAGAAGCTGCCGCCAGCGCGCAGTTTGCCGTTCTGCGCGACAGGCTTGGCGATGTGATAGAAACCGGCATATCCGACGAGCCGGCCCCAGAGCCCGCGCCGCTGCTAACCGCATCCGTTGATACGGGCGGTGAGCGCTTAAGCGACGCTCTGAACGTCTCTGCGCTCAGCGACGTCAAGGCTTTAGACGCAAACTCTGATGTTTCAGAGTTCAAGGAAACTGTGATCAGCGCTGCGTCATTGACCGCTGGACGGGTAACTCGGACCATAGTCAGCCATAACGGCGTCGAGATACCGCCTGACGAGCGGGTGACCGAACTTGTGGACCCCTTCCGCGGGGTGCCGACCGCGCTAAAGGGCGGGGCTGAAACAACCACCGTCATCACCGCATCTGCTGTGAGTGAAGCCACGCGCCGGGTCTCGCCGTCGAAGGAAGAGATCACAAGCGACCCAATACCAGCCTTCGTCGAGGCTGCCGAGACCGGCCCGCGGCGAAAAGCTGCAAAAATTCAACCTGTGGTGATTTCGGCCTTTGTTGATGCTCGCGGCGTTTTCCATGAACGCAAAATCATCTGGCTCGAAGTTGAACCTGCCGACTGGGTGCTCGACTGATGGCGTATGATCACCATCACGCAGACGCCGCTGCGCGCGAAGAAGGCTACGCGCCCGATAAGGCCAAGATTGGCGGTGTTCTGGAACGCGCTTCAGCCTGGCTCGGACGGATCGGCGGCGGGCTTCTCGGGGCGGACGGGTTTGTTGAGAGCTTCCGGGAGTTGGAACATCGCGACCGGCTGAGCGCGATGTTGCCTTACCGCATGTATGATCCAGAAACCATGCTCTTTCACAATCGCGCCTCGACCGGGTGGATTGTTGAACTCGCCCCGGTCGCAAATGGCGATGACAGCTTCATCTCGCTCTTAAAAGAGTGGGCGACCGAAGACTCAATGACGCGGGGCGTGGTTCAGTTCATCAATTGGTCTTCCCCACGTATTGCGCCCATCATTGAAGACTGGGCGGCCCCGCGCCGGGCGCGCGGCGGTGTTTACGGCGCAATTGCCGACGCGCGCGCTGAGCTACTTGAAAAAGCCGCCTGGACGAGCCTCACCAATGCATCGCCTTTTCTGGTGCGCGAATGGCGCGCCTTCGTGGCGCTGTCCTTTCCCGGCAAACCAAGCGCCGCGGATGTGTTCGAGCTTCAGGCTTTGCGCGATAAACTGGAGGGCACGCTCGGGACCGCGCGCGTGGCGCATGGCCGCCTCGATGGCTCAGGCCTCGTCGCCCTCATGGATGATGTGCTCAATCCAAGACGCGGCGCATGGGGCACTGAAGCGCGCTTCGATGAGAAACGCATGTTGGATGTTCAATGCGTTCGCGATGATACCGAATATGCCGTCGGATCCAGCGGGCTCGGCGTTAAAACCGAGACGCTTAATCCGAGATCCCTGGAAGTTGAGCGCGATGCTTTTGAATGGCGCATGTTTCAGATCCGCGCCTATCCGCAGCTAATTTCCAGCTGGACCGCGCCGCTCCTGATCGGCCATCCGACCACGGACACGCTGCGCCATTCCGGCTCAGTGCTCTCCTGCATGACCCTCAGCTTTGGCGGCGCAGATCTTACGAATTCCTATGCGTCGACCAAGCTTGCCTCTTCGGTCCGCTCTGCTGAAGGCCCGATGGCGAAAATCGATCCATCGCTCGGAGAAAAAGCCCAGGATTGGCGCGATGTGGTGAGCGAGCTTCAATCCGGCGATCGGCTTGTGCGCGCCGCCCATACCGTCGGCGTGCTCGCGCCAGCTGAAGACATTGAGAAAGCCGACCGGTCGGTGCGCTCGATCTATAAGAATCTCGGCCTCGACATCGCCAAAGGCAGCCGCATCCAGAGACCGCTCCTCGCCGCCTGTATGCCGATGAATGGCGGGGACGGCGCGATCAAAGATCTCAAGACACTGCAACTGACCCGGCGCATGGTGGCCCAGACCGCAATCGCGCTGGCCCCGCTGCATGGCGAGTCGCGCGGCTCTGATCAACCGGTTCTGCTCATGGTTGGCCGCCGCGGCCAGCCCTGGATGTGGTCGCCCTTCCAGAATGTCGGGGAAGGCAACCACAATGCCGGCATCTTCGGCGCGTCAGGCTCTGGCAAGTCTGTTTTGCTGCAGGAACTCGCGAGCGCCCATGCCGCCACTGGCGATGTCGTGGTCGTGCTGGATGATGGTTATTCTTTTGCTCAGTCCGCGCGGCTACAGGGCGGCAAATGCGTGACGTTTTCAACGGAGAAAAAGGTCTCGCTCAACCCGTTCAGCCTGTTCGGCGATGGGCTGGATTCCGACGGCGAGCGCGACGCCAAAGTCGGCATTACCGGCTTCATGCTGGAAGCAGCCTTTCAGGGAGAGAAACCCGATCCCGCTGAGCGCGGTCTGATGATGGAGGTCGTTGAAAGCGTCTGGGCCGATCATCGCGGCGCCGGCTCACCTGACCATGTGGTTGAGCGCCTCAAATCCCATGGAGAGCGCGGCGCGGATATGGCGCAAGCCTTGGCGCCGTTTCGCTCAGACGGGGCCTATGGCGACTTCTTTGCGCGGCCCGCAAGCATCCGCATCGACAATCCTTTCACCGTCTATGAGCTCTCCGAACTTGGCACCGACAAACAGCTGCGCCGCCTCGTCATTTACTGCCTACTTTTGTTGGTCGACGCGACCATGCGCACCAATCGGTCCCAGCGCAAAATCCTTATGATGGATGAAGCCTGGCAAATTCTTGGTGATGGCGAAGCTGCCGGATTTATCGAAGGCTTTGCCCGGCGCTGTCGGAAGTATAATGCCGCCCTCATTACCGCGACCCAGTCGATTGAAGACGTCAACAAGTCTGAAGGCGCCAAGCTCGCTTTCCAGAACTCTGACTGGACCATCTTCATGCGCATGAAGGATGACGCGGTCGAACAATTGCGCGCCGCGAGCCTGGTGGAACTCGATCCCGGTCTTGAGGCGGCGATCAAATCCCTCAAAACCGTGAAAGGCGCGTTTTCCGAAGCGCTCATCCGAGGCGCGGGCGGGTTTCGCTGCCTTGGGCGCCTGGCGCTCGATGCCAGCAGCCTTGTTGCCTATTCATCCGACCCAGAAGTCTTCGCCGAATTCAAACGTCTGGCGGAAATGAATGTGCCGATCGCTGACGCCGTCACACTGATCGCGAGCAAAGGAGACATCGCATGAAACAAGCAAGTCTTTCCCGCTTGAGATGGCTCACGCATAAACGGTTCCGTCTTGCCATGAAGTCGGCCGCGTGGGCGTTCGAGAATGCTCTCGTCGCGCTCGGTGCACTTGTCGCCATCCCGCTCCTCTATCGCGGTTTTGATCTTCGCGATGGCCTGATGACCATCGAGAACTTCATCGACCACGTAATCTGGCGCGAGAACCGTGACGCGCTTCTGGACGGCTTATGGCTCGCTCTGTTCGGACTATTTGTCATTGTCTGCCTCTTAAGACTGCCGGCCTTCTTCGCGATGCGCGCCGCCGAGCGGGAGCGGGTGTCATGAGCCGGTCTGTCTCGCTCGCGGAAATAACGGCAGGCGTCGCGCTTTGCCTGGCTGTGATCGCTTTAGCCGCGTCGCTTCGGACATGGAGCGCTCAACCCAAGCTCGTCTCGGTCTCGGTGAAGACACTGATTGAAGAAGAGCGCGATTGGTTGCTCGCACAAAATGCGAGCGAGACGAGCGCATCAGTCTGGATCGACACAGTCGCGACCGAGATTGAAACCTCGCTTCAGGCGCTTGAGGCGCAAGGCTACATCGTTGTCGTGAAAGAAGCGGTGCTGGCAGGTGATATCCCGGACCTCACAGAGACGGTCCGAGCAAGTTTGGGCGCGCGAGAACGGTCCTCTGACCCGGTCTCACGAAGCACGGGCGCTCAATCGGTCGCTTTGGGGGTGAACGCTCCTGAAGCGACCGCACGCCCGGAAAGCTTTGGCGACGCCCTGATCGCAGACATGGAGGGTGAAGAATGACCGCCGTTTCCACCTCTGCGCAGCGCTCGCGGCCCCCCTTGCGCAAATGGCTGATCGTCTGCGCGGTCATTCTCGCGCTCGGGGTGCTGAAGGCCATCTATGCCTGGAGCCAGACCCATTACATTCTGATCAATCAAACCCAGTCACTGCCGCATTGGGCGTTTATTGTCGAGAAAGGCGTGTTGCCCGGCAAGGGCGATATGGTGGCGTTCACGCCGGGCCCGAACCCTTATTATCCAGAGGATATCGCTTTTGTAAAAATCGTGCGCGGCGTCGGCGGGGACATGGTGACCCATGAAGGGGTGGACCTTGCGATCAATGGCGAGCGGCTGGGACCCAATAAGGCGCTGACCGGCGCAAATCCCAATGTCACGCCAGTCGATCCCGGCACCGTGCCAGAGGGGTTGTTCTTCGTCTGGTCGCCGAGCCCGGACAGTTTCGATTCAAGATATAAGGAGATTGGTTATGTTGGGCAGGGCCGCATTATTGGCCGCGCTCGCCCTCTCCTTTAGCTGGAGCGCGAGTGCGGAAGATCTCGGCGTCTATGGCGAGACCTTCGAGATTACAGAAGAAGACCTGCTGCACCAGATCCAGCGCCGTCTTGGAGAGATGCGCGCCAGCGGCGAATTGGACCGGCTCGAACACGAATTTGTCGACCGCGCCAAAGCCAAGATCATCAGACCCGATCCGGTGCCGGGGATCACCCGCACCGTAGAACCACGATCCTGGACCTATGACCCGTCCTGGACCGCGCCGGAAGACATCACCGATACCGAAGGCCGCCTCATCATCGCGGCAGGCCAAAGCGTCAATCCGCTCGATGCTGTGGCCATGCGTACACCTTTGCTTTTGGTCGATGGCGATGACCGCGAACAAGTGGACTGGGCGCTCGCCCAAGCGGACGCCTCCATTTGGGGCGCGAAGCTTATTCTGGTGAGTGGCGCGCCGTTCGAGCTGGAGCAAGAGATCCAGCAGCCAGTCTATTTCGATCAGCGCGGGCTCATCACCGCCAAGTTCGGGGTCACATCTGTGCCCGCGCGGATCCGTCAGGAGGGCAGAATGCTTCGGGTCGAAGAGGTGGCGCCATGACACCGCTGATCTCACGTCTCGCCGCCATTCTAGCGGCCAGCCTCGCATTATTCTTGAGCCCGGCGCATGCCCAGGAGGGCGGCTCCAGCGCCCTTGGCGAGGTGTCTGAAGCGATTTGCTCAGGCCGGATGATCAATCCGATCACAGATGTCTGCTGGGATTGCATGTTCCCGATCACGGTCGGCTCCATCCCGGTCGTGCCGTCTTCAAGGCCAGATACGGAGAACCCTTCAAGTCCCTTATGTACGTGTCCGGCGCCGCCGCCACTTTTCCTGCGGGTCGGCCTGTCGATTGGATGGTGGGAGCCCTCCCGATTAGCCGATGTGACCATGCAGCCTTATTGCTTTCCAAACCTGGGCGGCTTTGTCATGCCGGGCGTCTTGCCGCGCGGCCATGGCCGCGCCGAGCGCGATCAGGGCGTTGGCGAAGAAGGCGTCTGGGAAGCCCATTGGTACATCTATCCGCTCTTCAGCATGCTGGAGCTGATCACTGATGCGGCCTGCGTGCGTGGCCCGCAATGGGATATTGCCTGGCTCTCAGAGCTTGATCCCTTCTGGCATGATGATGGCCTCTCCATGATTATGAACCCGGAAGCCGCTGCCTTCGCTAATCCGGTCGCGCTCTTGGCCTGCTCGGCTGATTGCGTCGCCGCCACAGCGGGCAAACCCATTGATGAGCTGTTCTGGTGTTCGGGTTGTCAGGGCAATGTCTATCCGCTGACCCAGAACATACCGGTCCAGACCGGCCAGCCTATGGGCTCGGTGCTCGCCGCGAACCGGCTCCTCTATCATAATTACCGGCTTGGTCTGACACCGCGCGCGGCGGGCTCGGATGCAGCTGTGCTCTGTCAGGACCAATACGCGCCCGTCTGGCGCAAATCGCAGTGGCGCGTTCAGACAACAGTGCCGGTCCCGGTGACCCGCGGCTCGCTGCGCGCCTGCATTCCGGTCGGGCGGTCCACTATGGTCTGGCAATCGCTGAAATGGGGCCCCGTGATCGGAGAAGACTTTGGCTATTTATACTGGGGGAAGCGCAATTGCTGCGCCGGCTGATCATGATGCATATCTTCAACGCCCCACGTCTAACCGCGCTTCTAATGATCGTGCTCGGCCTTGGCCTGATTGCGCAGCCCCAGTCTCGCGAGGAAGAACTCGGCGATATCCGCCGCGAGGCTGAACAGCTCGCGCGGGATTTCGTGGCCGAGCGCCCGGACGGCACAGACGTGGATATTGACGCGATCCTGATGGAAGCCGAACGATTTAGCGCTGAGGCAAAGGCTTTGAACGAGCGCGTCGGCGATCGATTGGCGGCGCAAGGCGCTGGAGGGCAAGGGTCTTTCTTTGACGCGGACGGCAGTATAGATGCTGGGGCCCTTGCGGCGGCGGCCGGAGATGTCGCGCGGGGCGCGCGCCGGGAGTCCGGTGAGGCCCCGCTCTTTGTTACCTTTGTCAGCCTCTCCATGCCGGACGCGGCGCTGACCTCAATCATTCGCGAGACGAAGGAGGCGGGCGGCGTAGTTGTCGTGCGCGGCTTTTATGGCGGCGGGTATGCGAGCTTTGCGACCCGCATTCGCGCTCTGTTTGAAGAAGGCGATCAGGTCGGTATCAGTGTGGATCCGCGCTATTTTCAGGCGCTCGGCGTAACGCAAGTGCCGACCTATGCCGTGCTGACTGGCGAGCCGGTCTGTGACGGCTTTGCCTGCCGGCAGCTGGAGGCCGATACGGTCTCGGGCAATATCTCCGTCGAGGCCGCGCTTCGACTTCTCGGCGAGCAAGGGGCGGTCGCCCCGGCGCATGCCCGCGCAGCTTTGGCGCGTTTGGCGGCGGTGCCATGATCCGCGCCGTATGCCTTCTTGCAGGCTGGATCGGTCTGTTGGCCGTGCCAAGCCTCGCCCAGGACGCCTATAAAGAAGGCCAGGACTCTGTGCGCGACGTCTTCCCTGAAGGCGGCCAGGAACTGATCGATCCGACTGCGGTCGAAGCCTTGCCGTCTTATAGTGATGCGCCACCTGAAATGTCTTTCTATGGCAATGAGAGCGCCCTGCAGACGGCAGGAAGCACAGCGCTGTCGAGTGATTCTGGCGCAGGCGTGGCTTATACCCGCGCTGTCAGCCCGAACTATATGAATGAGGCCGAGGCGCGGAGCATCTTGAGCGCCGGGCTTGCCGTTGAAGCCGATCCGCTCGCTGTGGTTGGAAGTGATCTGGGACTTGCTGGCCAATATGGCGCCTGCACCGATAGCGCGGTCTATGGCGATAGCTCGACAAGCTATGGCTGCGAGGTCTCTGGCACCAGCCGGATGGAAGATCAGACCTGCGACTATACAGGCCGCCCGCGCGTTGACACCCAATGGATCTATACCACGCTTGATCGGGGGCAGCGCGACTGGCTTGTGAATGTCCAGGGCTGTACGCAAGTCTCAGCAACAACAATCATCAGGCGAATCCCAGTGACCCAATGGGAGATTGCCTGTGACCGCCAGATTTCGACCAGCATTCCGGTGCGGGTCGAGACACGGCAACTCGGATTTGAATTGCAGCCTCTGACCTGCGCAAGTTTTGCCGCGCGTCCGGAATGCACCAGTCTCACCGAAACCTGCATCGCCGGTCCCGAGGTGAGCGGCTATGGCGCCCCGAACGGGGCTGCCGATTATGCGTCTTACATCGATTATCATCCCGATTTAACCGCCGCTTTCACGACGGGGTCCTGGACGCCGTGCCGGGGGCAGACGAAGGCGCAATGCGGCTTGACCCATTGGACCGCATTTGGGCGCAGTGAAGGGCGTTATCTGCCCGTCGGCGGCGAATGTTGGCGCGTCCGCATGCAGGCCGCGTGCGAAGTGATGGGCGGCGACGTTTTCAATACATG
>CEPO01008328.1_pt1 | contig 31518 bp, 26 predicted proteins | sample 530481 | NCBI WGS metagenome assembly CEPO01 (sample SAMEA2620198, study PRJEB7988) | marine metagenome | biome: marine biome (ENVO:00000447); feature: surface water layer (ENVO:00002042); material: "saline water (ENVO:00002010), including plankton (ENVO:xxxxxxxx)" | depth 5 m
CAGAGCCCGTGAGCACGGTCCGTCCATCCGGGCTGAACGCCACGGACCAGACCGGTCCCAGATGGCCCGTCAGCATTTGGAGCGTCTCACCGGTCTCCACGCTCCACAGCCGCGCTGTCCCGTCACCAGAGCCGGTGAGCATTGTCCGCCCATCCGGGCTGAACGCCACGGAGGAGACATAGTCCTCAAGGCCCGTCAGCGTGTGGAGGGTCTTCCCCGTCTCCACGCTCCAGAGCCGCGCAGTTTTGTCTTCGGAGCCCGTGAGCACGGTCCGCCCGTCCGGGCTGAACGCCACGGACATGACATTGCTCTCATGGTCCGTCAGCGTGTGGAGGGGCTCTCCCGTCTCCACGCTCCAAAGCCGCACTGTCCTGCCACCGCCCGTAAGCACGGTCCGCCCATCCGGGCTGAACGCCACGGAAGAAACCCAGAGAATATGTCCCGAAAGAATTTTATCAAGGCGGACTCCCGCAATTTGCTTTTCGGGAGTAAAATCGGACAGCGGGGGCGGCGCTGACGATGAAGATTTGCCGGTTTGAATTGGCTGCTTATTTGTCGATGTGTCTAAGATTTTCGGAAGTCCGAACACACAAAACCAAGCGACAACAAGCGCCAAAACAATCGCCGCTGGGGCTTCCAACCACCCCCATCGTTTGCCGCCAGGCGTTGAGCGACCTGTACCAGCTTTCCGGCTCTTGCCCTGAATGCCCTTCTGCGTGCTGCGCACATGTTTTTGCAGCCTCGGAAAAAGCGCCTTGCCCCCATTATGGCGAGAGAGGAAATCCGCAATCGCCTCAGCATTCGTCTGATCGAGATCGTCCCACTCTTCCAGCTGTTTCAGCTGACGCGCAGCCCGGAACGCAATCGGCCCGTCAGGCACATGAGACAGGAACAAGCGATAATCCGCCGGGTTCAGGCTGTGCTGAATCTCACGGAATTCGGCTGCGGCGTCACCGGTCACTATGGCCGTGTCAGAGGCCTCACCCATGCGGGAGGCGGCTTTTGCAGCAGCTTCCAGATCGACAGGCGGCTGCTTTTCAGCTTCCCGCTTGTCGGGAATGGCTGACAGGGAAAATTTCGCGAGACTTTGCTTGCCGTATTTGCGCCATTCTTCATGGAGGGATTTCAGGGTCGTGCGATCAGCGGTGGCGTGACGCCCCAGTTTCTCTTCAAGCGTTTCGATCAGCTTTTCTGGTCGATAGGCTGCCGGTTCGGCGCTCCAGCGGCGCAAATCTTCATACTGGCCTTTGGCGAACTCGGTATCGAGCGTGCAATCTTCGATCATCACCGGCACATAAGTGTCGTTATACCGGGCGGTCATGGCTTCGAGCTTCACCCAGGGGCTGTTGGCTGACAAGGAATCCCAGAGCACTACAACGGCCTTGGCCGCATTCAGCTCGCGCATGATCTGGAGGTCGAAATCCGTGCCCGTTTTCAGCTGATAATCATACCAGACGGAAAAGCCATGCGCCTCCAATATGTGGCGCAGATGCTCCGCAGCATTTTTCCGTTCCGCCTTGTAAGAGATAAACACGTCCGCCATGGTTTTTCCTTACGGAGAATTCATGCGGTTGTGAACCGGGTTTTATGAACGCTGTGAGCGCCTGCGTGATGTGGGCGGAGTTGGTGGTGGGGCGTGTGTTTGTTTTGTCCAGATCCCCGCCTGCGCGGGGATGAGCGAGAACCTCTTAAAACCAGATTTCGACGCGGTTTTTGCGCAAGCCTTTGAACCGGCCCTCAAGGGAGATAAACCGCTCATACCCCTTGCTCCAGTTTTTTAGAATTTGCTCGGTTTGTGCGTTCGCGTCGCCGGAGCGATCCAGATCGGACAGCGCGGCCTCGGCCGCTGCAATACAGGCCTCAGTCAGATCGGTTTTCACCTGCTCTTCCTGAATGTCATAATAATACCGGATAGACCGTGTGGCATCGCCCTTTACGAGCTCGAGCGAGACCGTATAGCCGCGCTCACGTAGTTTTGCGGCGAACAATTCAGCGGCTTTCATCTTTTCCTGGGTGCTGACATGGATGACCAGATCAGAAATCTGATAGGCCAACCTGTCCTGAGAGGAATAGGAGCGATCTTTCAGAGCCGGGGTTTGTCTGATCGGCATCTGCACCTGAGCACGCGGCGGCGGAGGCTGAGCCGTGTTGTCCCCGCCGGTTGCCGGGGCGAGCGGCGCGGGCATTTGCTGTTGGACATAAATACTCTGCTGGCGAACCGCATCCGTCATGCCAAGCTCGCAGGCTGAGAGTGTGTATTGCTCGCAAATGACCGCGCGCGCATTCTCGCAAAACCGGTCGGGAGCCTTGTCGAGAAATCGCAGGACGGAAGGCACTTGCGGGTCTTCCAGGACCTCAATCGAGACCTCATCCAGCCCGGCGCGAATATCGCTGACACTGGCATTGTCGAGGCAGGCATAGACCGCCCGGCTGAGCACATCGCGCCCTAGCTGGACGCGCAGTCCGGTCCGCGCCATTTCGAGCGCCTCGCCGGTAAGCACCAGATCCTCAGCATTGAGGGCCGCCATATCGTCTTGCTGTTCGGCGATGAGGTCATTGATCGTGGCGATGGCGTCGGAGTTTTCCTTGAAGAAGAAGATCTTTGCGAGGTCACGCCGCATGGACCGGATGGTGTCGCGGTGCGCCGTCTTGGCCGCCGGGCTCAGGCTGTTGATCTCGTCCTGAAGGAATTGAATGCCGGTCTGCGCCTGATCGAGCGGCTGTTCATCAAAAATCTCTTCCGGGGTGAGGCGTTCAAATTCGCTGAGCGCCAGCTGGCGTTTGGAATCGGCCCAGAAATTGGCGGCGCGCGCCAGCGCCAGATTGTCATTGGTGGCGGTGATGAGTTCGGCTGACTTGTCTTCCAGTTCGCCGAGTGTCTGTTGTTGCTGCCAGTAGAAATAGCCCGTCGCACCAAGGAGTGCGGCTGTGATGAAAACAGCCGACCAGGCGACGGACCGCGCGCGTTTCGCATTGCGGATGCGGATATCTTCGCGCTCCCGACTGGCCGCGATAAAGGACTGGATTTCGGGCGGAATTTCATTTCCCTTGGGAACACTATTGCTCCAGGTCTCGGCCTCCTCCAGCAGCACGCCGCTGAGAAGAAGCTCACTGGATTGCGAATTGCCCCAATCGACGGCGCGCTCGTCATAGCGACGTTTCTGGCGCAGCCAGTCGAGATCGAGACGCAGGGCTTCGTCGAGCTTGCCCATGCCGACATAAAAGCCCGAATCCGGGATCTCGCTGTCAGAGTAGAATTGGATGTATTGCAGGCGTGCGAGGTCCTCTGGCACCTGCGTGCCGGGCGGCAGCGCCTGTGGCAGCACCGGCACCATGCGTTTGCCCTGGGTCAGCGCCTGAGTGAGTTCCCAATTGCAATAATGGGAGTCGAGATATTTTGCCGTGAGGATGAAGACGACGGTATCGCATTGCGCGATCATGCCTGCCAGCCGGTCTTCCCAGGGTTCGCCCGGAACAATGGCTTGGGTGTCGATCAGCGGATCATAGCCCTTATCCTTCAGGACAAGTTCGAGCTGGCGGGCAAAATAGCGGTCTTCCCGGCAATAGGAGAGAAAGACGCGCGCATCCGAAACGCTTGAGACCTGCTCCGCCGACATACACCACCTCCCACAACCGGCGGCAGTGTATCATCACTCGCCGATTTCGGGAATTTTAATTGATGAGACAGTTATGAGAATCATTGTCTCTTCAGCAACCTTGCTGAGAAGTTAAGTCAACCAGCAGGCTCTTTCACAGAATCCATTCCAAAGTCGCTTCGAATGCCTGGATAGTCGCCTGCTAGCTGGAAACTGCTTTGATAATAAAGCGTTTCGAGCTATTCAAGCGCCTGAATTGAGCGCGAATACAAATCAATCCCGCCTCGATAGCGCGCAGTTTGTTGCCTTCAGCTAGCGCTTTCTCGCTAGAGTTTGACAAAGTTGCAAAAATATAATTTGCACTCATTTATGAGCTAGATTAATTGCTGCAATGGGTGGGGTGGTCAGCAAAAACATGGTGAAGCTTTTTGATCGCTCCGGACTTGTTCTGGCTGCGTTTGTTTTCTTGGCGTGTTTCTTGGCAGCTGTTGTTGGCTCAGAAACAATCAATGAAAACGGCGATGTCGAACATAAGTGGATTCCAATATCGTACTGGGCAGAATTCCGGTTGCCAGACTTCGATGCGAACCATCACAATTTAAGATGGGGAATGAACTTCCCGGCAACGGTCTGGGTATTCCTTTTCGGTTCGTCAGCGGCGTCTTATTTAGTCTTAAATTATCTTGTCTTCTCACTGTCGGGATCTTTGTTAGCAGTACTAACCCGCTTTGTGTCAGGCGCACCAATTTCCATTCTGGCTGCAGCTTTCTGGATTCTGAATCCAACAAGCTATTTTATGGCACCGGCCTTTATGCCTTCCCTTTATACCTGCCTCGGGCTTCTTATCGTCATTGCACTAATCTGCAAATACGAAATGACCGCCAATTTAACTTACTACTTTGCGGCGATTTTGTGCCTATTCGTGGTCTACGGCATAAAAGAAACAAACGTATTTTTCTATTTTGGTCTCGGGTTGTTAGAATTATTCAGGCAAAGATGGAAAGAATTGACTATCGCTGTCGTCGGAACACTTTTTCTTTTTGCCGTGGAAACGATATCCACGAATGCGATTTTATCTTCATCCCATATTCTGTTCGGCAGACCACAAGCGATAGTTCAAGGCGGACACATTACCGGAATGGAGACCATCTATAACAATTACGAATATATTGACATCGCTCGAAGATGGTGGCTTTTAAATCTTACTGAATATTTGTCAAAAATTGCCTACTTCGCCTTTTTTGTTTGCAGTTTTTTACTTTTATTTTCGTCAAAAATTTTCAAAGTAAACTCTTTGTTGCCAGAATATTCCGAGAGTGAAAAATCTCGATTTAGGGCAATTGAATTTTGTATCTATATTGGACTGTCCTTCGCATTAGTGAACACTTTTTTTATCATTTCGCTATCTCCGTTAGTACTTGGACAACCGCTGAATGACCGTTATCTCTGGCCACTTCTGCCCATATCTATATTGGTAATTGGCGGAGCGATCGGCCTAATAACGAACAATGTAAAATTTCCATCTATACTTCGTAAATTTGGTGAACGAAAAGAATATCTCAGTATTTTGACGATAGCACTTTTGGTTATTTCAGTTGTTTCTCACTGGTCTTACAGAAACGTTCTGATACCTACAACTCGCCAAGGGGTGAGCGAGCCTTATTGGCTCGGATCTGCGGATACCTATTTCAACCAGTCGATTACCGAGCCACTAAATAATGGATGCCAATTACTTTTCGGCAGCACTCGCGCCGCTTGGTCAGCGCTCGCTTTTTCCTATCCAACACAATTCCAGTCAGAACCAGAGGCCTATTACGAACGCCAATTAGACGGCCTGACTTTCGCCGACGGACGAACACTGAGCTCTGAAGTAATTCCAATCGAATCCGCACTCGAGCAATGGCCCGCTCTCGAAACAAAATTGCATGTGGGCACTAGTCCAAAGCAAGTTGTCACTAAACCCGTCTTGCTAAGGATCCACACGTCCGGCAGCGGGGTTCAGCAAAACTGCAACACAACAAACTATCTAGGGTATAATGATATACCAATCGACGAACAGAAACTAAACTAGTGCGACGTTCGGAAAAACTATGGGACACAACAGCGATGAGTTATGAGACATTGCAAGAGAGCAAACCAGAGAGTTCCGAACTCGTAAAAGCAGGAAATCGTTTTGCCAATGGCGCAAACGTTGCTGTGATTGTGCCATGCTATAATGAAGAACTTACGATAGAAAGTGTTGTCCAAGACTTTCGACAGGTATTACCAGAGGCGAAGATATATGTGTTCGACAACAATTCGTCAGACAGGACATCCGAAATTGCGTCAAACTGCGGTGCAATCGTACGTCATGAGCGACGGCAGGGAAAAGGTTTCGCAATACGGCGAGCTTTTGCAGATGTAGACGCCGAAATCATATTGATGGTTGATGGCGATGCTACGTATGACGCTTCCGCCGCCACAGAGCTCATTCAACGTTGTGTGGACGGGCCATTTGACTATGTAAACGGCGCACGCATCCATGAATCAACGGAAGCTTACAGACCTGGACACGAGTTCGGGAATAAAATGCTCACCGGGGTTGTTGCTTGGATTTTCGGACGCCAAGTCGACGATATGCTTTCGGGATATAAGGCGTTATCTCGGCGTTTTATCAAATCATTTCCGGCCTCCTCCACGGGCTTCGAAATCGAGACTGAATTGATGGTACACGCCCTGGAACTCGGCATGCCGATTTCAGAAATTCAGACAAAATACAAAGAACGCCCCCCGAATTCGGTCAGTAAACTCAATACGTTTCGAGATGGCTTCCGAATTCTTTTGACCATTGTGCAACTTGTCCGTCGCGAACGTCCGTTTTTCTTTTTTTCGATGATTGGTCTTTGTTTGTTTGTTCTTTCAGTAGCTTTATCCGTTCCCGTCATTCTGGAATATTTCGAGACCGGCCTGGTGAGACGGCTACCGACATTTATCTTGAGCGGATTCATCGGACTATTGGCGGTTTTCGCCAGTTTCACCGGACTAATTCTAGACCTTATACATCGAGGACGGCATGAGGTCAGAAAGTTGGCTTATCTAAGCTTTAAGGCCCCTAGCTGACATGAAGATAGCTGCGCAGGTTATTCGGTTTAGCGTTGTCGGCGGTGTTGGTTTCGTTGTTGATGGAGGACTATTGTATTGTTTGACTTCGGCAGGTTTTGATCCGGTCTTAGCGCGCTCTTTTTCGTTCCCGTTAGCACTAATTTCCACTTTCACTCTGAATAGAATATGGACTTTCAAGAGTGAAATACGTACCAACATTATCAAACAGTTTTTTAAATATCTGGCCTCTCAACTCGTCGGAGCAACAGCGAACTTTATTTGTTTTGCTGTCGTTTTGAGTTTCATGGTTGATACGCCAACCAATTCTTTGATCGCCTTTGCCCTTGCCTCAGGAATCGGAATGTTTTTTAATTTCGCGGGATCTAAATTTTTTGTATTCCGACAAACTACTTAGTGTACACACCGCTTTTTCGCGAAGTTTTACGCACGCGACGCAGTCTAGGACCTCAAAGTGAGCGACACTGCTCCGCTCCATCCTTTACAGTAGGTTCGCGAGCTTCTACTGTGGCCTAGACGTTTACGCCGCGCGGATGCCGGACGCAGATGTTCCTGGACGCTGGCCAGAGCTCTTTTCGTAAAGACCACGGGCCGATTTGTTCGGTGAGAAACAATCGACAACGCCGACAACCGTTTCAGCAGCTCCCAGAAGCAGGAAACTTTTCTCATTCATCTGAGCCGAAACCCGTTTGAGGATGTCGCGCTTGGTCTCTAGGTCAAAATAGATCAGAACGTTACGGCAGAACACAACATCAAATTTGCCGAGGCCTGTCAGAGGATCCAGCAAGTTCACATTGCGGAAGGCGACGCGCGAGCGGATGGTGTCTGACAATTTCCAGACATCACCCTGTTGCGTGAAATAGGTCATCAGCTGGCGGATCGGCAGACCGCGCTGAACTTCAAACTGGCTGTAAACGCCTGCGCGCGCTTTTTCGAGCACACGATCGGAGATGTCGACCGCGACGATCTCAACCGGCAGGCCGCCAGTGAGTTCGGGACGCTGGTCGAGCATCATGGCGATGGAATAAGGCTCCTGACCGGTCGAACAGGCCGCGCAGAGAATACGCAGGCGTTGCCCGGGGCGAGAGTCCTTCAGTGCAGGCAGGATGGTCTGCTCGAGATGATCAAACGGTGTCTTGTCGCGATAGAAAAAGGTTTCATTGGTCGTCATCGCGTCGACAATGGTCTTCATCATGGCTTCGTCGCGACGACGGCGCACCATGCCGATGAGCTCGTCAATGCTGTCCAGCCCTTCTTTCCGCGCGATTGGCGACAGACGGCTTTCCAGAAGATACATTTTGTCCGGGCCGATCACGATACCGGAGCGGCGCTTCAATTCAGATGTCACAAAGTCAAAATCAGATTGGTTCATGACTATACTCCATGAAGTGATTTGCCGACGGCTTCAGCAATTTCTTTTAGCGGATGAATGGAATGTGCGAGGCCTGAGTTGAATACCGCTCCTGGCATACCCCAGACAACGCTGGTTTCCTGATCCTGGACGAAGGATCGCCCGCCCTGATCCACAATGGTCGCGACCCCCTGACAGCCGTCAGCACCCATTCCGGTCAATACAACTGCCGTCAGTGCAGCGCCGTATGTGCGCGCAGCCGAGTTGAAGAGAACATCTGCCGCCGGACGACAGAAATTCACCTGCGGATCTTCATTGAGGCCAATCTTGCGGCTTGCGCCCTGTCCGTCCACCGTCATGTGGAACCCGCCCGGCGCGATATAGATGTGCTTGCTCTGAACCGGCTCGTTCTTTTCGCCCTCTTTCACCGTATGGCTGCAGGTGGCGTTCAGATGGTCGGCCAGAATGCTGGTAAAGGTTGGCGGCATATGCTGCACGACGAGAATCGGCAGATCCGTCTTGCGACAGAGCTCAGGCAGCAGAGCCTGGAGTGCCTGTGGCCCGCCGGTTGAGCTGGCGACGACGATTGCGTTCGGACGGGTCCAGCGCAGCGGCGGCTTGCGTAGCTCAGGCTTGGACGGAATCTGAATGGCCGGACGCGGTGCCTGATTTGGCTGAAAGGATTGCGGGCGGAGCGGAATCGGCGCGGGGCTTGGCCGTGCGGCCTCATCTGCGCGTCCCAGTACACGCACCTTGCCGATCAGCGCGTCGCGATAGGCATCGGCGCCGCCGAGCTGGCTTGAATCAGGCTTGGGAAGATAGTCAGTCGCGCCTTTTGACAGCGCCTGAATGGTGACGTTCGCGCCCTTATGCGTCAGGGTCGAGGCCATGATGATCTTGGCCTTGGGAGCCGCACGCCGCAAATGCGGCAGCGCTTCCAGACCATCCATCCGTGGCATTTCCACGTCGAGGATAATGATGTCAGGCTTGTGCTTGATCGCGTCCGCAACGCCCTGCATGCCATCGGCGCTGACGACGATCAGCTCGATATCATCCAATCCCGTCAGCCAGCGGCGGGTCAGACCACGTACAACTGCGCTGTCATCGATAAGCTGTACACGGATTGCGGCGCGGTTCTGCGCCCGAGGGGATTGAACTACTGACATAACAGGACTTTCAGATCAGACGAGGCCGACTTCTTGGAATTTCGACTGGATGATTTCAGAGTCGAAAGGCTTCATGATGTATTCATTGGCACCCGACCGGATCGCTTCGGCGATATGGTCCATGTCGTTTTCCGTTGTGCAGAACACCACGATCGGGGCTTCACCGCCTGGCTCGCGGCGCAGCGCCCGCAGGAAGTCAATGCCGTTCATGACGGGCATATTCCAGTCGAGCAGAACAGCATCCGGCATATTGTTCCGGCATGCATTCAGGGCTTCAGACCCGTCTGCAGCTTCATCAGTCGAAAATTCAAGATCTTCGATGATCCGACGTGCGACCTTACGGACCACACGAGAGTCATCAACAATCAGACAGCGCTTCATTTTCCTCTCCCAGCAAAAAGAGATCAGGCGGCTTTCGGGCTGCGATCGATTTCGGTCTCAGCTTCAAAAGTCAGGATTTTATCAATGTCCATCACGACAAGCAGGCGATCCTCCAGACGGTAGACACCTGATGCAATCTGCCCCCAGACCGGGTCGAGATTGTTCGGAACATCTTCGCGGTCTTCGCTCTGAAGCGACAGAACTTCGCCGACTTCATCAATGATCAGACCGAAGCTTTCATTCCCCTTCTCAATCCCGATCGCCATGATGGAGGCGTCCGGATCACGCGGCTCGAGGCCGAGGCGTGAGCGGGCGTCGATCGCCGTGACGATGCGGCCGCGAAGGTTCAGAAGGCCAGCGACTTCGCGCGGGGCCAGCGGAACTGGCGTGATTGAGGTGGGTGCGAAGACGTCGTGGATACGGGCGACGGAAGCACCGAAAAGTTGTCCACCAATCCAGAGCGTAATGTATTCTTGGCTGCTCATGCTGCACGTCCTTTAAGGCTTGCGGTTTGGTCGATAACGGCGAGAAGGCCGTGGCGGTCAGACTTGCGGACACAGCCGGCAAAGTCTGGGGTGATGAGTGCATCTTCACTGTTGGACAGCGCGATGCGCGGGACATCTCGCCATTTGTCGTCGGTCGAGAGCTGATCGAGGAAGCGGCGAGCTTCTTCGTCATTGTCGACGTCAGACAGAACCAGATCGTAATGTGTCGGGTCGATGTCTGCGGCGATGGCCTCTTCAACAGATCCAACGGTGGTGACTTTATAGCCACTGGCCTGAAGGATCGGCGCAAGCATGTTGCGGAAGAAGGCGTGGCTTTCGAACAACAGGAGCGATTTCGGCGCGGAGCGCTTCTCAGCAACAGCAGATGCCCAGTCAAAGTCAGCCTGAGCCAGGAAGTGACCAATGTCGATCACTTCGGTTGCCTTGCCGCCAATGACGGCCGTTCCGAGAATACCCGGTGTTTCGTCGCCGATTGAGACCTTCAGCACATCTTCAGTGATATCGAGCACCTGGTCGACACCGATACCAACGACACTGTCACCATTATTCACGACAAGCACGGGCTGACGGCCATTCTCATTGATGTTGAGACCACCCGACATCTGGATGACCGGCATGAGCTGGCCACGATACTGAACAACCGGTCCACGGTTGGTCATTTCGAACCGGTCGGCTTCGATCTCTTCGAGACGCGTCACAAGTGACAATGGGCAGGCTTTTGGCTCTTTTGTACCAGCCGAGAAGACCAGCAGGCTGGTTTTCTGATCGCCCTGATCGCGCAACTTCTTCGTCTCCTCGACAATGTTCTGATTGGAGGTTTTCGACGTATCGAACGCCGCGAGACGCGCAATTCCGTTCGGGTCCAGGATCATGATGACAGACCCGTCGCCAAGAATGGTGGAACCCGAATATTCGGTGACATCGCGCAAGAGGCTCGAGATCGGCTTGACCACGATTTCCTCTGTGTCGAAGACTTCGTCGACGACCAGACCGAATTTCTGCGATGCAACCTGCATGACGATGACGAAGCGGTTGGCTTTCTCGTCATCCCCATTGTCGAGCTTGAGCGCAGAGTTCAGTGGAAGCACAGGCAGCAAGCGATCACGCAGACGCAGAACCTTTGTCCCGTTGATGTTCTCGATGCGGTTTTCGTTGTTTGACCCGGTGCGAACCAGCTCAACAACCGACAGCTGAGGCACAGCGAAGCGTTGGCCGCCGGATCCCACGATAAGCGCAGAAACAATGGCGAGTGTCAGCGGAATTTTGATGACAAAAGTCGTGCCCTCGCCTTCGCGGGAAGTCAGATCAACTGCGCCACCGATCAGCTCGATATTGGTTTTCACAACGTCCATGCCAACGCCGCGGCCGGACAGGTTTGTCACCTTTTCAGCGGTAGAGAAGCCCGGAGCGAAGATCAGACGGTGCACTTGAGCATCGGTCATGTTCGCGGCTTCTTCAGCCGATACAACACCCTTATCGATTGCATTCTGGCGAATACGCGCGGTTTTCAGGCCAGCGCCATCGTCGCGCAGTTCGATGTGGATGTGGCCGCCTTCATGATAAGCGCGCAGAACAATCGTGCCCGCTTCCGGCTTGCCGATCGCCATCCGATCAGACGGCAATTCAATGCCGTGATCGCAGGAGTTGCGGACCATGTGGGTCAGCGGATCGCGGATCAGCTCGAGGACCTGACGGTCAAGCTCGGTCTGATCACCTTCCATGACCAGTTTGATCTGCTTGCCAAGATCATTCGATGTATCGCGAACAATCCGTGGAATTTTCTTCCAGGCATTGCCGATTGGCTGCATACGGGTCTTCATCACCGCCTCCTGCAGCTCGCCCGTGACATTGGACAGGCGCTGGAGCGGCGTTTTGAACTCCGAATCCTCCATAGCGCGAACCATCTGAAGCAGCTGGTTCCGCGTGAGGACGAGCTCAGACACCATATTCATAAGGTGTTCAAGCACATCAACATTGACGCGAATGCTTTGGGATGCGCGCGGACCGTCAGACTTCTGTCCGGCATCGCCAGACGCGCCAGCTTCCAGAAGCGCGGCCAGGTCACCCGGCTCGGCCGGTTGGTCCATATCCATTGCGACCGGCTCAGGTGCAACCTCTTCGGCCTGTTCTGCGTCCGCTTCGGACGCATCTGGTGGATTGGAGAAGTCATCAACTTCAACAGACGCAAAGGCGGCTTCGAGCTCAGCAAGCGATACTTCACCAGGACGAAGTTCGCGGCCGAGATCTTCATCCCAGCGCGCATCTGCAGGCAGATCGTCAGGACGTGCCTTTTTGTCGGAGACGTCAGCTTTGCTTTCTGTTTTGGTTTCCGCCGGCGCAGGCTTGGCCTCAGCTTTGGCCGGTGCACTCTCAAGCTCACCGTCCGCAGCGCGCTCCAGACGCTTGATCAGATCAGCGTCATCGCCTTCGGGCTCAGTTTCGTGAGATTCAAGATGTCCAAGAAGGACTTTGATCTGGTCGATCGATTCCAGAACCAGCGTCACAGCCGGTGGCGTGACCTCAATCGTGCCGTCCCGGAACTTGCCAAGCAGGGTTTCACCAGCATGGGCCACAGCCTCGAGGCGTGGCAGTCCGAGGAAGCCGCAGGTTCCTTTGATCGTGTGAACCAGGCGGAATACGTTATTCAGAATCCCCTGATCGTTCGGTTCCGCTTCAAAGCGCACCAGTTCTGAATCAATAACTTCCAGAGATTCTGAAGTCTCGGTAAGGAATTCACTTAATAGGTCGTCCATAAGCCCACCTGATAAAAGGAAAATGGTTTTTATTTGGACTGACCTTCGCGCATTGGAGTTAAAAAATTGCTTTCATTCAGTAATTTTACGCTCTCATTTGACAAATTGCCGCATTCTTTAACCAAGAAAGACAAGATTATTCTGTTGGCTCTTCAACTCTTTCAAAGGCCTTCGGCTGTGAACTCAACGAGTTCCTCCGCTTCACGGAATGCAAAATGCCCGCCAAGTTCCTCGACAATCATCGTCGTAAAATAGGGCTGGATGGTCATTGGATCCCATCCGTCTTCTGGCTCCTCATGGTTGAGCGCAGTCTTCACACTCGGGCTCAGACGTGCCTTCAGACCGGTTGCTTCAACAATGATTGTGGTCGTGTCTGACTGATTAATGTCGACTTTGACAACGCCATCGCGTGAGAGGCAGGCCATACCCAGCATGACCATATTCATCATCACCCGAACCTGCGCGAAGGACAGGCTCTCAGCGAGGATATTCCATTCAATCCGGCCTTTGTGGGTCGCGACATAGCCTTCTGCGATGGATTTCGCTTCGTGAAGTTCTGCTGCGCCTTTTGACAGGCCCATGGATCCGAAGGCGTAACGCAGGAATTGAAGTCGCGCGAGCGATCGGTTGGTGCTGGTTTCGAGTAGATTTTCTGCCTCGTCGCGCATCTCACCAGTGGTTTCCTGCATGAAATCGAGGGCAGATGCCGCAGCACCGACTGGCGATACCAGGTCATGGCAGATTTTTGATGCCAGATAGGACGCAAGCCGGTTGGGTTCGAGCAGCATTGAAATTATCCTTTGTTGGTGAGCACCATTTCAGATGCTGACAAGCACGATCGTCTCTTCGGAGCAGGAAACGGACCGTGCTCAAACTTCCTAAACAAAGGCTGACACTAACCGATTCGTATATCGATTTGTTCGTCGGATTGTGTGGATGGATCAGAAATTTCGTCATAGCCCGCGCGGTTGCTGAAAAAGGCGAGCGCAAACAGGCCAACCGACAGTATGATACAAAGACCAGCGCCCAGAAGAAATGCAAACCAGCCATGGCCCGACATTTCAACCGGTGGAATGACACCAGAGAATTGAATAACGGCAAGGGCCGCCAGAACGAAGCCGAAGCCCGTTCCGACGAGAATAAGTCCGCGTTTCAGCATCAGGGCTTCGCGACCCAGCGATTGGAATCGTCATAGACGTATTCACCAGATTCTGCGCGCTCGACCAGTTTCAGTCCGGAGACCCGCGCCACATCTTCGAGCGACTGACCCTGCTGGCTTGCAAGGTCTGAATAAACGCTGCGTCGACCCGCATTCACTTCGTCGACCTTACGTTTGATGGACGGATCCACATCAGAGACAATCCCGAGATATCCGTCGATCCGCTCGCCAACCAGGCCTTCCGCCTTGGCGGCATCAATAATCGGATCGCCAGCAATGGCGGTGCCCACCAAGGGGGTGAACATCAGCATGACGCCAGCAAAGAATGCAGCAAAGGCCGTTTTAAGAGATTTCATGTTTCCATCCTCCCGATCAGAACAGGTCCGGATTATTGGCGATCAGATCGTCAACTTCCTTGTCCAGCTTGACGCGGACTTCCTGATCGATCTTGACGTTAAGGTTGATTGTGATCGGCTCGGTTGGTGCCGCAACGCGTACGGTTGGCGTGCAGGCACAGACCATCAGGGGAAGCAGTCCATATAGCACTTTCACGTATAGAGTCTCCTGTCTTTCGCAAACGACATTCTCCGTTTGCTGAGGCCAGGTCAATCGCTCTGATCGACCTGGTTTTCTTCTTCCCGACGCTTTTTCACCAGATCTACCACCAGATCCTGCGCGGACTGTACCGAAGTCGAGATTGACCCAGCATGAACGAGATCGGCAAGCCGTGAATCAAGATTGATGTTCAGATTAAACACCTGCCCATCAAGAACATCCGGATTGTTACCCGAAAGCGAAAGCTCAAGCACGATGTCACCTGTCAGGTTTCCGTTCGCTCCGACGGACAAGACCTTGTATTCGAAGTTCTTGAGCGCGTCGAAAGCCATTTTGGCGTAATCATCCGCCTGTCCTGCTGTGCGTGCAATCTTGCTGTCATATCTGATGAGTCCGTCCTCAACACCGCGCAGACGGGCATTCCGGAAATAGGCGTTTGCATCGATAATCTCGATTGGAAACTCACCTGAAACCCGGCCTCTGACGTCAAGATCGGGCACCTGAAACAAGCCAAGCAGCCGACTTAACTCCCACTCTTTTGCCGTCACGGTGACGCGTTGCTGCTGACTGTCGAACCGCCAGACGGTCGGCTCGATCGCAACCTCGCCACCGACAAAGGGCCAGGCGGCTGATTCCAGATAGAATGCGTCGGGCCCAAGCAAGGACATGGTCAGCTCGCCATCGCGAAGCACAATGGTAGGCGTAAAGCGTAACTCTTCGACCTGAAGCTTCTGGCTGGCATAGGTTTGCGCACCAAGAAGATCCGAGAAGGCGAGTTGCCCAGATAATCGATAAACATCGCCGAGCCGGAAGGTTGAGAAAGACAGATCACGTATGTCGATCATGCCTTCGGATGCCATGACGCCGTCCTGCCAGCTGACATCAGCAGATGGGCTGACATCGCCTTCCGCACGGACAGCAAGGCCCCGCATGCGTTCGGTCAGGTCATGCAATTGCAGTCCGTTGGGGCTGAACGTCAGATTGCCATTGGCAAGCCTTGCCGTGCCGGAATTGGATTCGAAGACATGCCGTGCAGACAAATCGCCCAGAAACGCATTCTGGTCAGCCAACCTGAGCCGACCTTCCAGACCGACCTCCATGCCTGTCAGCTGACCGGTTCCTGAGAACAAAAGCGGCGAGAAAAACGCGTTTTCAGGAGGGTTCAACGCATCCGTGATCACCGCACCGAGAATTGAATAGTCGATTTGAGGTCCGTCGTCCGCGACCTCTCCCTGCCCGTTGACTTCGGCGAGAGCAAGATCGACAGGAAGCGCCTCAAGGCTGAAATCGCCATCCTCAAGACCAAACTCGACCGCGATACCAGAGGATTGAGTGGAGAGACCTGAACTGAAGGCCTTGGCCACAAGATTGGCAGTTTTTTCATTGGCCGGTTCGTCGGCGGAAACCGTGAATGGAATGTCGAGCCCGCCGCCACTCAGGCTGAGACTGAATTGATCTCGCATCGCCCAGCTATATCGAAGCCCAGTTGCCTGAAGACGCCCTTCAGCAAAACTGGTTTCGAAAGGCAGGCTGAGCGCGTCCGCGCGCGCCTGGCCCCGAAAACCGCCAGATGTTGGTGAATACAGCCCGACATTCGGCGACGCACAGAGCATGGTGTTCGCTGGCCCGAGCTGTACGGCGGGAAGGTCGGCCGAGATGAAGGACAGATTGAGGCATTCATTCTGAGCGAGATTGATCGACCAGCCCTCACCGACATCCCGTCCGGTCAATCGAGTCTGAAGCTGCAACGCCTCAAGGTCCATCCCGAAGGCAGGACCGGAAAACCGCGCCATGCCGGAGAGCGTCAGCGATTTCTGAGACGGCACAGACCGATAGTCTAATGATTTCAGATCCACACCGAGTGTGCGTCCGGCTGTTTTTACGTCATTTAAACGAAGGTCTGACGCCAGGATCGAATAGGTGTTCTGATCGAGATTGCCGTCCACATTCAATCGCGCAGCCGACAGACCGAGCTGAGTTGCCGGATTGTTATACTGAAGCGCCCCGCTGACCCGCAATTGGTTGCCGTCAAACGCCAACCAATTCGTGTCACCTACGGGCCGAAGCGAAAGGGTCTGTTCAGAGGCAAGGCTCTGCACAGACACCGGTCGAATTGCCGTGACGGCGAAGCTTGGCGCATCCGGCGCAAACTGAGCTTCGAATTCCGCTCCGGTCGAAAACCCGAAGAACAGTTTGCGAAGGCTCTCCCGGATGAGAGCACCATGATCAGATACCGGATCCGGAAGCGAAAGCACCGAAAGCTGAGCATCCAGAAATCCAGGATCCAGCGATCCGCCCCGCAGCCCTAACGCCCCTGAGAATTGTCCGGACGACAAAACCGGTTTCCGACTGTCGAGAGACAGGTCACCTGTTAAAAGTGCGCGCTCAAACCGCGCCAGACCGTCTGCCATCACACCGGCCTCGAATCCCACCGGGCCGGACAATCCGTGTTTGTTCGGGGTCAAAGCCAAAGTGAGCTTTGGATCTGTCAGCGACTGCCCACCATTGCGAAGTGCGCCAGCGTTGAGCGTGCCTTCAATGGACAGAATTTCCGTCGTGTCCACACTGAGCCTGTCTGGATCGGTCCGAAGCGTCACATCGCCGAGGGAGTCTGCGGCGGACAAACGAAAATCGCCCAGCTCGAACTGTGTCGCACCAAAGGACCAATTGAGCTTATAGTCCTGATCGCTGACCGGTTCGAGTTTCAGCTCAAGTCCGAGCGCATCTATGGTAAGGTTTTCAAGCTCTGCACGGGTCACATCCAGAGTGGCATCGCCAGACATGCGTCCGTCTGCCAGAACTATCTGTGCATTTGCTGCCGCCAGATCCAGCTCATACCCCTCCAGCTGTAAATTCGCAGGTTCGAGAACAATCTGAGACTGGATTTCGCGCTGGATCGATCCCGAGGAGCTGACAACGCCTTTGACCCGCCCGGCATCGGTGAGAATGATCAGCTTCCCATCGGTGATCGAAAATGGAGGAATTTCGCCTCCTCCATCACCGGATGAACCGGTCTGAAGCTGTTCAAGCAGGCCGATCCTGACCCCGCCATTGCGGGCATCCACCGTAAGCGAGGGCGTATCAGCACGAACAAAAGAAATCTGCGGCTTCAGAAATGCCGGCCAGCTTACGGACAATTCGAGCGATTCAACCGTGGCCGGATCTTCGCCCTCCGCTTCAACCTTAACGCCGCTTGCGTGAATAGAATTAAGAGTTAACGCCTCAATATTTACCGAACAACTGACATTCCTTCCATCACAGACTTGACGCACGGCCATTTCTGCAATGGGAATACGGAAGAGCCATAATGTGACTGGAATAGCGAAAACGGTGAGCCCGGCTGCGCCCCACGGCCAGTATCGACGCATCGTTTTGCGCATTTCAGAATCATCCGTCGACTTCATAACAGGCGGGGCTAAGTTCGATTAATATTGATACAATACTATTGGCATAATTCGTGAAAGTATTGTCTCGTTGTTAACGTTTCGAGTGAATTTTCTCTGTGTGTGTGTTTTCTTTACACAGAATTGGAGGTTTCCTGGTGGTCGGTGTTTTTGATCCAAAGACGGAAGCAAAATCCGGACGAAAACTCGTCCGCTCAGTTGTTTCGGTTGGCGCGTTATTGCTTGTTGCAGGAGGCGTCGGTCTCGCTGGCAAATCCCTGATCCAATCCTTCGGAGCCTCTCCACCCCCGACAGCTGAAACCACCGTCGCCAAAGCTGGCCCCTTGACGGATACCGCGTTGAGCACCGAAGCGCCGGTCCTTCTGACGAGTTTTCAGGAGCTCGAACCGTTCCGAAAAACGATCGAGCGGACTGAAACGCTTCAATCGGGCGAAACACTGACCGATCTGATGGACCGTATGGGCGTAAGCCGGTCCGAAGCCAATTCAGCCCTTTATGCGCTCTACGATCGCGAACTTATCGACCCGCGCAAGGTTCGACCTGGCCTCAAAATTACGGCCTATATGGATTCCAACTCAAGTTTCGAAGATCCGGATGCCGTGAGCCTGATTGGTCTGAGCGTGAAGCATGACCGGAACTCGTCGCTCGTCGTGTCTCGCGGTTTTGACGATTCCTTTTCAGCTTCGGAACTGCACACACGGGTTGAGCCGGTCACCCGCCGCGTGAAGGGTGAAGTTGCGACCAGTCTTTATGAAGCGGCACTGGAAGCCGGCGCGCATGACGCCCAGGTTTTTGATTACGCTCAGATTTTCGCCTATGATGTCGACTTCCAGCGCGAAATGCGGATGGGAGACACGTTCGAGATCGTGTTCGAAGAATATGTCGATGAGCGCGGCCAATATGTTCGCAGCGGCGACATTCTGTTCGCGTCACTGAATGGGTATGCAACGGATCGCGATTTTTACCGGTTTACTCCCTCCGATGACGGCATCACGGATTACTTCGACGCGGAAGGTAAAAGCGCGCGTAAATTTCTGATGAAAACACCGATCAATGGGGCGCGCCTCTCCTCCAATTTCGGTTACCGGAAGCACCCGATTTCAGGCTATTCGAAACTTCATAAAGGGACGGATTTCGCTGCGCCGACCGGCACGCCGATCTATGCCGCCGGCAATGGCGTTGTTGAACGCTCGTCCCGCTATGGCGGCTATGGCAATTATGTTCGCCTGCGCCACGCCAATGGCTATCAGACGGCCTATGCGCACATGTCGAGATACGGACCGGGCATCAAATCTGGCGTCCGTGTCAAACAGGGCGATATTGTCGGATATGTGGGCAGTACAGGCGCCTCCACGGGCCCACACCTGCATTATGAAGTCATTCACAATGGCAAACACCAGAACGCCATGTCTCTGAAGCTGCCAACAGGTCGCGAACTGACCGGCGAGCATCTCAAAGAATTCCAGATCGTCCGCTCGGAAATCGACTCTTTGAGAGGGATTGAAGAAACCACCACATTGTTTGCGCTTTCGACACAAACTGAACCGAGTTCAACTGAATAGGGCTCGAACCAACCACCGAAATAACAGCCCGGCGCCGCAAAATCGCCGGGCTTTTTTGTGGAACTCTTTGCCCTGTCGCGCGTCGATCAAGCGCGGGAACAAAGAGGATGAAAAGACTATGCTGAGACATTTCGTAGACGTTTTGCTTTGGCTTGTCGTCTGGGCAGCGAGCGCTGTGTCATCTTTGTTCTGCCGAGCAAAACATGCAGGCCTGACGCGCTCTACCTCTATCTATCTGCTTCCTGCGCCTGGAGCAGATCAGGTCTAGCCCGTAATTGCGCAGCTAAACAATGCCGCGAGATTTGCGTCCCAGGGCGCTCTGGTTTAGGTAAGAGCCTCGTTTTGAGAACCTACGCGAACGCGTAGCCTCATAAATTCACTCTCCCAATATACAGGATTATTCATGACCGAAGTCAAAAGCGGTGATACCGTACGCATTCACTATGTCGGAACGCTCAATGACGGGACCAAATTCGACTCAAGTGAAGGGCGCGATCCGCTCGAATTCACGGTCGGCTCAGGTCAGATCATCCCGGGGCTGGATTCGGCTATTCCGGGCATGACAGTCGGCGATAAGAAGACCGTCAATGTTCCGGCTGACGAAGCCTATGGCCAGCATGACCCACGCGGAATGCAGACTGTGCCGCGCGCCGAAATCCCTGACGAAATTCCGCTTGAACTGGGCAATCAGCTGCAAGTCAGCACGCCGGAAGGTCAAACCATGATTGTCACGGTCGCTGAAGTGACCGACGAAGCGGTCGTTCTGGACGCAAACCACCGTCTTGCGGGCCAGGATCTCAACTTTGATATCGAACTGGTTTCGATCGGCTGATCTATCTGAAGACCAGAAACCGGTTACACAGATAAAAAATCACGGAATAAGTCGCCATTGCGCCGATCTGCGCGATCAATGGCGACAGGCTTGCAAGCAGCAAGGTGTTCAACACGGCTTCTGCACGAATGTCATGGATCGCAATGGCACGTTGTTCATGCGCTTCCAGACCACAGCGGAAACACGCTTGGCCCACCGTTAGAACGGCACTGAATGCTCTCTGATTATTGCTTTTCAGGGTGAATGCCGGTCCATTTGGTATCGACATAGGCTTTGATAGCGGCGTTATCGGCTTCCATATCGCCAGTTAGCTCAAACAGGCGATCCAGCACAACACGCTTGCCGAGATCATCAAAGGCAGCGAGGAAGACCGGCATCACCAATCCAGCGTGTCATGGCATTCCCCTTACGCGGCGAGCTGGGGCTGACATGTGAATTATCAAACTTCATTGGGTATACCTGAGACTTGTCCGCTAAACCCGCGAAACGATCCCGACGGCGCACGACTTAGCGTTGCGTCAGCTCAGGTCTCAAGGCAAGGTGTACTTCTCAACAATCCCTTGCGAACGGTCCAGTCGTGACGATAAGTCAATTGAACGAACAGGGAGTCGACATGCCACAGCAACAGATGCCAGACACCGGAACGGATTTACCATGTTTGGCAGACGTTACCCGCCAGGACTTGCTGCAAGTTTCGGTCGTATCATCTGCCACATGCACCGAGCGGCGCGCCCCAAACGCCGTCCGCGTTACCATGTTGAGGCGCTGGCGGGGGTGGGGATATCAGATTCAACCAGTTCACATACGACGTCCAAACACTTGAACCAGACAGACGCATAATGATGGACGGCCAGATGACTGCCCCCTTAACAGCCGCTGAGACCACTCAACGGCTTCCCTTCGACTTGCACGGCGATCCAAAAAACTGGATTTTTCTGACCGGAGCAGTGTTGCTGCTCCCACTGATCCTCATTCTCTATTTTGCCATAAGCGGACAGCCATTCTGGCGACATGATGAACTGATTTATCTGCAAGATTATTTCGTCAAGCTCAGAACTGAGGGCCGGTGGTTGAACTATTATGCCTTCGATTTTCTGAAGGCACTGCCGCCCTTGCTATCATGGTATCTGGTGACGACCGCCTGGACTGTTCTTGGTGGCCTTTTGTTTGCAGATATCAGCCGGAGCAAAGCGTTTGGTGCGCTGGCCGGACTTGCAATCGGGCTTAACAGTGGCCTGCTTGCGCAGTCATTCTGGCCCTCCACCATGTTGTTTGTGCCATACATTTTGCTCACCATTTTCGCCCTGACACGCGATCGGTTCCGATTCAGTGTTTACATTGTCGGGGCCATACTCCTCTTCGGAAGCCTCAGCTCGGCAGTTTTTCTCTTTCCACTCTTCTGGGCACGCCAGATCAGAGAATGGAGCCTGTTAAGGAATGCTGGCCTTCTGGTTTTCTGGCTTGCGGTTTTCGGGCTGGGTGCGTTTTGCGCTGTCACCATCTCAGAAGCCATAACTGACATCCCAATGCACATCGCCAGATGGCGTATCTATAATGATCCGGAAAATTTTTCGGATTATATTCAAAACCTTAAGTATTTTTCCGGCATTTTCCAAACGCATATAAGCGCGCTTCTTCCCCAAACACCGATCTGGCTGCTCGCATTCGTCGCCGCTTTAGCCGCAATGTTGGTCTCCAAAACCAAAACGGACGAGCACGCTAAATCCACTTCTGAAGCCATATTGAAATCCTGCTTCTGGGGTGTCTGCATCTTCTTTGCGTGCCATTTGCAAGCCGTCGCACTCGGCATTTATGTGGCCTACCGCACCAGCTGGATCATGTTGTTAGGCGTACTTTTATTGACAGGCACAATAGTGCGATATTCATCTGCGCGCGAAATTACGGGTGGTGCCGGAATGGCTCTCACCGCGATCCTGATTGTCTGTGTCGGGTTCAATGGTGCCATACAGGTCAGACACACCATGCTGCAGTTTCGCGTGGCAGACATGCTTGCAGAAGACATTAAGGCGCAGTTGGAAGAGACCAATAGCGTCAAATTTGCGGACTACGATCAGATTGTCTTTTATGGATATCAACGCTCTGGCGTCTGGGACATTGATGCACGCACGCCATTCAGCATGGCCCATCAAGCGCATGATGAGGGGCTGAGCAATAGCTCCTACCGCTGGTCCAAAGCGTTTTTGAATTATAGAACTCAGCAAGACCTGATCTGCTTCAAAGACAACAGACCAAATAGAGTGTGTTCAACACTTTTGTCTGATCGCGATGCGATGGAAAACTGGAATTGTGGGTCGATCTATCGCGGCTTTTGCACGAACGTGTTGGAGGTCGATAACTCAATCGTCTTGCGCATTCCGACCCCAAATGAAGTCGCAACAGCAGGACAATAGCCTGTATTCTAAGCCGATTACTGCTTCTCGGGGTTAATGCCTGTCCATGTCGCGTCGACATAAGCTTTGATGGCCGCGTTATCCATTGCCATGTCGCCGGTCAGCTCGAATAATCGGTCGAGCACCACACGCTTTCCCGGGCCGTCAAATGCGGCGAGAAATACCGGCACACCCGTGGCATAGGCCACGCGCAGATAGCCGGTCTTGTATTTTTCGACCTTCGACCGCGTCCCCTCTGGCGGGAAGCCCAGTACAACCTGCTCCCGCAAATTCACCAACTCGGTGAGCTGGTCTACCAGCGCCTGACCGCCCTTGCCCCGGTCGACCGGATAGCCGCCCACGGCACGGAAGATCGGTCCCATGGGCCAGAAGAACCATTCCTTCTTGACGAGGATGGTATAGTGCAGGCCCACAGCCAGCATGGAAAAGGTGGCGGCCAGCGCATCCCAGTTCGAGGTATGCGGCGCGCCGATGAGGACGACTTTCGGAATATCGGGCATTCGCCCGGCAACTTTCCAGCCCATGAGCTTCAGACCGGCATCCCCGATCCATCGCGTGACGGCGTTACCTTTTCGCGGCGAGCTGGGGCTGACATGCGGGTTGTCGAATTTCATCTGTGCGGCCTGACATGTCTCCCCTGAACCTGTCAGAGCGTTTCGCGTTTTGAGGTTACCGTTGCGTCAGTTCTGCAAGCGGCGCAAGAGAACGGAGCATTTTCATGAGCCGACCATCCTGAGCGCTATTCAGCTGCGGACGTCAGATACCGATAAATCATCTCTGAATAGGCCAGGATCAGTTCTTCGTCAGAAGGCCTAAGATCCTCCGGCATAACAGGCTTTGAAAACATGACCTGATCCAGAAACATCACATTGACGAAGTAATTGATCAATTTAGCGACCCCGCGCATATCGGAGCGTGAAATCTCGTCCGCGTAAAGCGAGAGTTGGGCCAGAAAAATCTCAAATGCTTCATTGGCCATTTCGGTCGCCAGCGGCAAATCAGCATCCGGATGAAGCCGCCGGTAAGTGAGAAGGGCGCGCCTGATGCCACGCCCCTGCGTTACCTGAGCCAACGCCGCACGCACCGCGCGCTCGATCATATCCCTCAAAAGCGGCGCATTCGCCTTATCAAGCTGGTAACCGAGTATCCGCCCAGTGGCTTTCGCTTCCTCGATTCGCTCCTTTGTACGCGTCAGATGCCTGTCTAGCAGACCCGGCAGCAAAGCGTTCTTGTCTTTGAAATGACTATAGACCGAACCAACCGCGACATCAGCTTCACGCGCAATGTCTGAAATCGACAAGGTTTCAAACTCTGAGTCAGCCAGCAGTTTTTCGAGCGCATCCAGAATGCTCTCACGTGTGGCAATTGCCCGTTTTTGCTGGACTTTTTTCATGCCTTTCAATCTCTCACTTCGCGTGATTCTTCAATATCAGATTAGATATTGAATTTGAATTCATATTCATTTATATATGCATCATCTATTTTGGAAAGGATAAGTTATGACAAGTGCAGCCTCCCCACCTCTCACCTCCACTCATTCAATGCAGAATGGACGAAAAGACCGGCGATCCGCGGGTTTGCCCGCATGGATCGAAATTCTGATTGTGGCAGTTGTTTACTGCGGAGTTACAGTCATCCCCGGAAATCCCCTCCCTGGTCCGATAGCGATTGCTGTGTGCAGCATGATCGTGTGGGGCTTGCTCCGCCTTCGTGGTGAAAGCTGGAAGACTTTGGGACTGAACTGGCCACGCTCAATCGGGGGATTTCTGAAGGCTGCAGGATTTACGTTTGCTGTTCTACTGGTGGTGTTTCTGGTCGGCGGATTGATGCCGTTCGTCACGCAGAGAATATTTGGAGTAGCAGCCGCGCCGGAATATCCCGATGTTTCAACGCTGGGCCGACTTTTTACCCTTCTGGCAATCGCCTGGTCCACAGCAGCGATCGGCGAGGAATTGCTCTTTCGCGGGTTTCTGATGACCCGGCTTTCCCAGACAATTGGACTGGGCCGTATTGGATGGGGCATCGCCCTGATTGCGCATGCAGTGATTTTTGGAATGCTGCACGCTTATCAGGGGCTGTCCGGTATTCTGCTCACGGGTAGTATCGGCTTAGTGTTTGGCATTTTCTATCTGTTGGGCCGTCGCAATATCCTGCCGCTGATTTTCGCCCACGGCATCGTAAATACAATCAGCTTTGTCGCCCTGCACATTCAGACAAGTGCAGTCTAACGACCATCATGTCCGTTTATTCTGGTGGGTTACTCGCCGAAATGTATTCGGGGGTGAGCAACACTAACCGACGTGGGGTATTCGATTGCTGTCCCGGCTCAGGGTCCGGGACAAGCTCTGGCGCAGACTGCCCGAGTGCAGAACGGAGCTGTAATCGAGTAATGACTTGATGATCGGGATCGATCACTTCACCCCCACCCCTCTCCTCAAGGAGAGGGACTTTTAGATTATGATACCGCCCTCTCACCCTTGACCATGGCGGTGGGCATGCCGCCGATTTCGAGCATGCCGTCCTCAGCGGAGACCTTCACCGTTTCGCCATCCTTCACCTTGCCTTCAAGGATGAGACGGGCGAGCGGGTCCTGCAGCTCACGCTGGATGAGCCTTTTCAGCGGACGAGCGCCATAGATCGGGTCATAGCCGCGGGCGGCGAGCCATTTCTTCGCTTCACCATCAAGGTCGATGATGATCTGACGGTCTGCAAGCAGCCGCGACAGACGATCCACCTGGATGTCGACAATGCGGTCAATCTCAGCCCGGCCAAGCCGTTTGAAGAAGACGGTCTCGTCAATCCGGTTCAGGAATTCCGGGCGGAAATGCGCACGGATAGCGGCCTCAACCGACTGGCGAGCCCCTTCGGAGATCTCGCCACTATCATCATTCGCCAAGGCATCGGCGCCGAGGTTCGACGTCATGATGATAAGCGTGTTCTTGAAATCCACCGTCTTGCCCTGCCCGTCTGTCAGACGTCCATCATCAAGCACCTGAAGGAGCACGTTGAAGAGATCCGGGTGGGCTTTTTCCACTTCGTCAAACAGGACGACCTGATATGGTCGACGCCGCACGGCCTCGGTGAGGGCACCGCCCTGATCATAACCGACATAGCCCGGAGGCGCACCGATGAGTCGGGAAACCGCGTGTTTCTCCATATATTCTGACATGTCGAGCCGGAGCACAGCCTGTTCGTCATCAAAGAGGAAGCCTGCGAGCGCCTTGGTGAGCTCGGTCTTACCGACACCGGTTGGGCCGACGAAGAGGAAAGAGCCAATCGGGCGGTTCGGGTCCTGAAGGCCGGCACGCGAACGGCGCACAGCGTTCGAAACGGCGCTGAGAGCTTCTTCCTGACCCACGACGCGCTTGCGAAGTTCATCCTCCATGCGGAGGAGTTTCTCGCGCTCGCCTTCCATCATCTTGTCGACAGGTACGCCGGTCCATTTCGACACAACCTGCGCGATGTTTTCAGAGCGCACGACCTCGGACACAAGGCCTTCTTCGACGCCGTCACCATCGCGGGCTTCGGCGGCTTTCACCTGTTCTTCAAGGGCTGGGATATCGCCATATTTCAGCGCAGACGCCCGGCCCCAATCCTGGGCGCGTTCAGCCTCCGCAAGCTCGGCGCGCTTCTGGTCGAGCTGTTTCTTGGCTTCGGTCGCGCCGGCGAGTTTCTGCTTTTCCGCTTTCCAGGCGACATTGAGTTCGTCTGACTTGGTCTGCAGCTCTGAAATTTCGCCCGACAGTTTTTCGAGACGATCCTTAGAGGCGTCATCGCTCTCTTTTTTGAGCGCTTCAGCTTCGATCTTCAGCTGCATGAGGCGACGATCAATTTCGTCGAGTTCTTCGGGCTTTGAATCGACCTGCATGCGCAGACGCGAGGCGGCCTCATCCATCAGATCGATGGCTTTATCTGGCAGGAAGCGATCGGTGATATATCGGTTAGAGAGCGTCGCTGCGGCGACAATCGCCCCATCGGAAATGCGCACACCATGATGCACTTCATAGCGTTCTTTCAGGCCACGCAGGATAGAGATTGTGTCTTCCACGGTCGGCTCTTCCACAAAGACCGGCTGGAAACGACGGGCAAGCGCGGCGTCTTTTTCGACGTATTTTCGGTATTCATCGAGTGTGGTCGCACCGACACAATGCAGCTCACCACGCGCGAGGGCTGGCTTTAAAAGGTTGGACGCATCCATCGCACCATCGGACTTGCCAGCGCCGACCAGGGTGTGCATTTCATCAACGAAGAGCACGATTTCGCCCTCGGAGGTTTGCACCTCATTGAGGACGGATTTCAGGCGTTCTTCAAATTCGCCGCGGAATTTTGCACCGGCAATCAACGCGCCCATATCGAGCGCGAGCAGGCGTTTTTCCTGCAGGCTTTCAGGCACGTCGCCATCGATAATGCGGAGCGCGAGGCCTTCGGCGATGGCCGTTTTACCCACACCCGGCTCACCAATCAGAACAGGGTTGTTCTTGGTCCGGCGGGAGAGCACCTGAATGGTGCGGCGGATTTCCTCGTCACGACCAATCACCGGATCGAGCTTGCCGGACCGCGCATCGGCTGTGAGGTCACGCGCATATTTCTTCAGCGCTTCATAGCCTTCCTCGGCGTTTTCAGAATCCGCCGTACGGCCCTGTCGGAGCTTAGAGATGGCGTCCTCCAGCGCCTTTGGTGTCACGCCCGCAGACTTGAGTATACCTGCGGCCTTGCTGGTCGGATGTTCGGCAATCGCCTGAAGAAGACGCTCAACGGTGACGTAACTATCACCTGCCGTTTTGGCTTTCTTTTCAGCTTCCTGAAAGATCTGGGCGTTTTCCTGGCCCATATAGAGCTGGCCATCGCCGCCCGAGACGGACGGAATTTTAGCCAGCGCCTCATCAACGCCGGAGCGCACAAGATCGGCCCGGCCACCTGATGCATTGATCAGATTGGCGGCCAGCTGGTCTTTGTCTTCCAACATGGCTTTTAAAAGATGTTCGGGCGCAAATTGCTGGTGTCGGGCGGCGAGCGCAGCAGATTGGCCCGCCTGAATGACGGCCCGAGCGCGCTCAGTAAAACTCTCTGGATTCATTGGCTTCTAACTCTCGAACTGGGGTTGGAATGCATTTGCATTCAATCACCTGTCAAAGATGGTGTGTCATATTTGCCACACAAGGCCTTACAGCACGAAAGGCGTGAATGTCGCAGGATCAGAAAGTGTCCGCGACATCTCCGCCATCGAGCGGATAGCCATGTTTGTTGACCTGCGGGTCGGGCTTTCCGAACCCCACCCAAAAGGTGAACCCTATCATCACAAGTCCCATGCCGACAAAGGCGGCTCCGAGGATTTCATCATCATAGCCGCCGCCTTCGGCCGCGAAATACGCCATCAGAAAAGCAGCGACCATGGACGCCAGAAACGCCACAAGGTAGAGCCAGGCCGATTTTCCCATATCGTGCAGACGTTTTCCGTAGACGCAGACATTCGGATAGATGATCGCCAGATTGGCAATCATGACAATCAGAGCGAGTTCAGGTGTGGCCGATGTGAACACGCTCAGGGCAATATTGGCCGCAAGCAGCAAGCCAAAAGCCCGCCAGAAGGTGCCCTTACCGATACGCCCCTGTGGATTGAAGAACACGCTGCCCCAATTGACCGAAGACGCAGGTTTGGGAGGCTGTGCGGATCGCGATTTTGGCTGGCTTTGAGTTTGCGGTTCTGAAAAGACCGCGCGCATTTGGGGCTGCGGAGCGGGTGGGGCCGGTGGCGGCGGCGGTGGTGGAGAATAGACAGGTTGCGGCTGAGGTGGTGGCGAAGGCGTGTGTCCCGGCTCCTCATAGAGCGCCTGTCGCAGCCCGCCGGCTTCGCGGGTTTCGCGCGGGTCGAGATCGCGTTCTTCATGCTGACCGTCAGCGCCGTGATGTGTGACCCGCCCCAGCACTTTCAGCCATTCCGGGTGGTTGGGCTCGCCTTGCCAGTTCGACAAATCAGCCGTCTGAATGCGCGTGAAGCCGAGCGGCGGACCGGCATTGTCGATCTGAACCGGCACAAGCGTGCGCTTTTGCTTGCCGAACTCAGCCTCTTCTTTCACCCAGTCTGAATCCTGTGAATTTTCAGACCAGACCACAATGACGCAGCGCGAGGCTTTCAAATTACGCGCAATCACATTGTCCCAGGTCTCGCCGGGTGGAATTTCCGGGTCCCAGAAGACATCAAGGCCTCTGCCCTCCAGCGCGTCCGCCATAGGCTTCACGCGCGCCCTGTCCCGCTGGGAATAGGAAATGAAAATATCCGCCATAGCTGGACCCTACCCTGAAATCTCGTCCCTTTCGCATTAATGGCGCAGGCGATGGGGAAGTGGCAATATGACGGGCGAAAAAATATCGCCTGATGATTGAGTCGTGCGGGCTATCTCACTAACAGAGTGATCATGACTTATCTCGTGACCGGCAGTTCTGGCCATCTTGGAGAGGCGCTTGTGCGGGTGCTGCGCGATCAGGGCGCGCAGGTGACCAGTGTGGATGTGAAACCCGGGCGATTCACCGATCATGTTGGCAGCGTGAATAACGCTGCTTTGATCGGGCGTTTGATGCCGGGCGTTCGCCATGTGCTTCACGCCGCAACACTTCATAAGCCGCATGTGGAAACCCACACCCGACAGGACTTCATCGACACCAACATCTCCGGCACGCAGACCCTGCTGGATGCGGCCATTCGGGAAGGCGTGAGGAGTTGTGTCTTCACCTCCACCACCAGCACATTCGGCGATGCTTTGAAGCCACCACCGGGCGAGCCTGCCGCGTGGATTACAGAAGATGTGGTCCCGCAGGTGAAGAACATTTATGGCGCGACGAAACTGGCCGCTGAAGATCTCTGCTTGCTGGCGCATCGGAAAGATGGCTTGCCTGTTCTGGTGCTGCGGACGTCGCGTTTCTTCCCGGAAGATCAGGATGACAAAGCGACGCGCGATGCTTTTCCGCGCGAAAATGCTCAGGCCAATGAGTTTCTGAACCGGCGCGTGGACATTGAAGACGTTGTCTCAGCGCACCTTCTGGCCGCTGAGAAAGCGCCGGAGATTGGATTCTCTAAATATATCATCACCGCCACAACGCCCTTTATGCAGGATGATCTCGCGGAGCTACGCAATGCGCCGGGTGATGTTCTGCGGCGGCGCAAGATCGATTTTGATACCGTCTATCAAGAGCGCGGCTGGCGGATGCAGCCGGAAATGGACCGGGTTTATGTGAACGCCAAAGCGCGCGCAGAACTTGGCTGGCAACCAAAGCACAATTTCGAAGATGTGCTGAAACGCGTTGCCTCTGGCGAGCAAGTGCTCTCAGACCTAGCTCGCGCTGTTGGTGTCAAAGGCTATCATGACCGGGTGTTTAAGGATGGGCCTTATCCGGTCGGAGAGGCGTGTTGATAAACTAGCTGGCTGACTTTCAGACTTCATGAAAAATTGGCACTCGGGCGAGATGACGATCAATTCCCTCTCGAACATCTGCCATCATAGGCAGATGCATTTTCTCAGCATGCCAGACTTCATGAAAGCGCTGAACCGTTTCTCGGGCAACATCCAATACCAACTTCTCGGGTAGAAGGGCTTTAGCTGCCATATGCGCCAGCTCATCCAGATTGAATTCATCAAACCGGGCTGAACGGCTGACCTTCAGTGCCAATTTGTCTTCAGGTAGATACTCTATTGTTGAGACAAAATCATACGCTGGAGCAATAGATGCATTTCTCCGGTCAGGATAAATAACTGACCAGTTTTTAGAATGCATATCGGCGTTACCAATTAGCGTATTGAAGACTAATCTACGGACAAACTCCCGAATGTCGTCATCATCGCCTTCAATTGCCAGAACATGTGCGATCCGCCGATAACTCGCCAGATCATATTTCCGGGAGGGGCGTAGACCAAAAATCTGAGCAAAATCTTCCTGATGCAGCTTCTGGCCGTCAGGCTTTCGATCATATCGCATGATTGCGTAGGCTTGCCCACGAAAGTTCGGCAGTCCGTTTGGGAGGTTTTCAATCTCACGCGTTTCTATCAGGCGAACTTCCGGAACTTGCATTCCAAGCCATCCTGCCAGCATCATCATGGAGAATTCGTTCTCTGAAACGCCTTCGAACTCCAACGAGGGAAGTTTGACGATCCAATCGCCTCCCATTCCCTGCGCGGGAATGGTCAGCCCGCCGCGAGCGGCTGAAAGGGCAGAAAACTTCAACTGCACACCGGCAAGGGAAAACCTTAGTGGGCCATCCGGATCAGGAATTTGGGGGACAACTGCATCTCTCCACATGGGTGATGGCTCGCCTTCAGCCGGGCGAACGTCGATCGCTCCCGGCAAATCTTTACCAAGAGCCCAGAGCAGGAAAAACTCTCGTTCTGATTTTACGTTGGCGCGAGCCGCAAGATAGTCTCGCAACCGACCTTCGGGCAGCATGTTGGAAAAATACGGCGGCAATGCCGGGCCAACAGGTTTGAAGTCAGAGATGAGGTCGCCCATCTGATCCTTGAAGGACAGGCTGAGCGTGTTGCGATTTTCATTGATGAGATAGTCCCGGCTCCATGCGAGCAAAACTTTTTCATTCGGGAGCCGCGTGAGCGTACCAATCCTCTGATCGTGCAGGAAAATCTCGAGCGTCGTCAGATCACTCATCGTCATCATCCGTCAGGGCATAAGCAGGTTTCGTAGGAACGTATTCCAATGCCGAAATGCTGGCCGCACCCGCCGCCGCTTCCAGTGCGCT
>CEPO01015429.1_pt1 | contig 31516 bp, 33 predicted proteins | sample 530481 | NCBI WGS metagenome assembly CEPO01 (sample SAMEA2620198, study PRJEB7988) | marine metagenome | biome: marine biome (ENVO:00000447); feature: surface water layer (ENVO:00002042); material: "saline water (ENVO:00002010), including plankton (ENVO:xxxxxxxx)" | depth 5 m
CCAGCGTCGTCATGGACGCAACGTTTCAATCGCGAAAGCAGGCTGAGTGAGCCGTGTCTATACCCCACTGCCCTGCAATCGGCATATGGCTCGATGCAACGCTCGATATCCGGCTGTCCAGAGTTTCGACGCGGGACAAAGGCCCTTCCGATGCGGACGAGGCCGTCGCCCGTGCTCAGTCCGTACCTGATCCACTGCCCGCAGGCTGGCACAGTGTCGATGCCAGCGGGTCGATGGATGAAACAATCTCAAATGTCCTTAAGGTCTTGAAACTGGCCGACTGAACTCGCTTTCCATCGGCCGTCAGTCCATCGGATCAACTTTCCCACGCAGGGATTTCACTTGCCCGCGCTGCGTTTTCGCATCCAGGCGACGCTTCACCGCATTGCGCGATGGACGCGTCGGAATGCGCCTTTTCGGGGCCACCAGCGCCTTTTCGATCATCTCCTTGAGGCGCTCGCGGGCAATTTCACGATTGCGGGCCTGACTGCGCGTGTCCTGCACTTTCAGAATAATCGCGCCGTCATCGGTCCATTTCCGTCCTGCAAGCCGTTTGAGCCGACGCTTGACCGCATCAGGCAGATGGGGGCTCCGCTCAGCCTCAAACCGCAACTCCACCGCTGACGCTGTCTTGTTCACGTGCTGCCCACCCGGGCCAGACGCCGCAACAAAGCTTTCCGTCAGCTCCCAGTCTTCAAGGGCAATTGTATCGTTGATGCGGAGCGACATTCACGCATTGCTTTCTTTACCAGGCCAGACGGCTCGTATTCGACCTAATACAATGCGCATGAACTCGACAAGTTCAGCTTCAGGTTTTTGGCACATCCGGCACAAAGCGGAACCGCCGGAAATCGGTAAAAGCCTTCAACGGCAACCATTCTTCGTGCGTACCGAGACCAATGTTATGGATGACTTTCAGAATAGTCGCGCTGGCTTCCGAAGGTGCTGAGACGATCACCACATGCGGCAGCGAGCCGCCAAGCCGACACGTCATCAGGTCCCCCGCCTCCCAGCCGGTGAGTTCCAACTCATGCCCGCGTCTGGACAGCCAGGTTTCGAGATTGGGCACACGGCGATGATCGATATTTCGGTCGGTGCGGGTCAGCCCCCATGTTTTTGGATAGGCACTGAAATGCGCCTTCATGTCCTCATGAATGGCTTTCTGAAAGTCGAAGTCGAAGGCCTCCCGATAGGCCCGAATGACGACATCAATACATACGCCGCGATCTTCCGGCACATCCCCGCCCGGATAGTCCAAACTGACATAAGCCGGATCAAAAAGCGTCGTCACACCGATCTGACCTCGAGCTGCTTTGAGCAGCTCAGTCGTACCAGTGCTCACACCCTCGCGCGTTAACGTGCTGAGGAGAGGCCAGTCGGTCAGGAAGGGCAGTCCGAACAGTCCGCCCAACATATCGCGTCTCGTTGTCATGACTGGAAGCCTGACCGCGAGATGTGGCGGAAATGGGTGATGATTAGGGCGTTGGCAGCGTGAGGTCAGTGACTAAGTGAGCACCGCATCCAAAATCATAAAGGTCGGAAAGCGGTCATTCTGAGCAAACTTGCGAGGGTTGAGCGCTTTGAGTTCCGGCGAGGGCCGGGTCTCTGTCACGCCGCGCAGCACAAACCCGGCCTGCAGGACCGGATTGATCGTCTCTTCGAAGGATCGGTAATAATCCGGCACTTCCACCGGCTTTCCGCCAAAACCTTTCCATGTCGCACGGCACAAATGCACTCCAAATGCACTCGGCGGTTTGTACCAGTCATAGGCGCCCATTGGATGCTGAACCGACATGACGAGCCGACCGCGCGGTTTTAGCGCACGCGCAAACTCAGCCAGCGGCACCGACCAATCACGCACATAATCAATTGCCAGAGATGACACGACGAGATCGAAGCTTTGATCTTCAAGAGTGGTCTGCGGCTGAGCGAGGTCAGCTACAAAGCAGCTCGCCTTGCCCCCTGTGTTCCGCTTCGCGATTTCCACCATGTTTGGGCTTATATCAAAGGCGGAGACGCTCGCCGCGCCCTCGTCGAGCAGATCACGGCTCAGGAATCCCGGCCCGCAGCCAGCATCGAGCACATGAAGACCTGACGGATCACCAATCGCATTCCGCATAGCCGGGTGCTCATTATAGCCATTCTCGGCCTTGGTCTCAGCCATAGCCGCATAGCGCTCAGCCAGCGCTTCATAGGCCTCCAGGGCGATGGGGGAGTTGTCGCTTGCCATGAGAGCGTCCGATACGAATGGACCAATTGGAATAGTCTACGCCGCGCGCTCGTCTTCCTGCTTGGCCCAGAGTTCCGCTGCACCGCGTGCTAGATCGCGTACCCGCGCAATGTAAGCCTGACGCTCGGTCGGCGAAATCGCACCACGGGCATCGATCAGGTTGAAGGTGTGCGACGCCTTCAAAGCATAGTCATAGGCTGGCAGAGGCTTACCGGCCTCGCGCAGCGCGTTCGACTGCATTTCGCAATCCTCAAACCAGCGCTTCAGCATCTCAACATTCGAATATTCGAAATTGAAGGCCGATTGCTGGCGCTCATTCTCAAGGAAGACATCGCCATAGGTCAGCGGATGCGCGCTGTCCGGGTCGTTGAACGGCAGGTCATAGACGCGGTCGACGCCGAACACATACATGGCGAGGCGCTCAAGACCATAAGTCAGCTCGCCAGACACGGGCCGTACATCGAGGCCGCCAACCTGCTGGAAATAAGTGTACTGGCTGACTTCCATACCGTCACACCAGACTTCCCAGCCAAGCCCCCATGCGCCCACAGTCGGGTTCTCCCAGTCATCCTCAACAAAGCGGATATCGTGGATTTCCGGGTCAATGCCGATGGCATAAAGGCTCTCCAGATAGAGGTCCTGCAGATTGATTGGGTTCGGCTTCAGAATGACCTGAAACTGATAATAATGGCCAAGCCGGTTCGGGTTTTCACCATAGCGCGCATCGGCCGGGCGGCGCGATGGTTGCACATAAGCGACATTCCAGGCCTTTGGGCCAAGCGCGCGCAAAACCGTTGCTGGGTGCAGCGTCCCTGCCCCAACTTCCATGTCATAAGGCTGCAGAACGGCGCAGCCTTTCGACGCCCAGTAATTCTGGAGCGTCAGAATGATGTCCTGAAAGCTTTTCGGCTTGGTGATTTCGCGGGTCATGACGGGCCTTCTGATAGCGCGCGGAAGCTAGCCATTAGGACATTCCGGGACAAGTCTCAATCCATGATCCCCTCCGGAATTTCGCCTCACACTTGAGCAGAGCTGTCTGATCTCGCCGCGAATTGGTGCAGGCACACCCCCGAACAAAAGTATTCACTTGAAGACTCGCAAGGATTCAGCCCGACTTCAATCTGTTCGAAAAGCGTTCGTCTGAAATGGCGCACTGAATTCAGGACCGCCATTTAATATTCACGGGGTAAATTCATGTCGATCACGGAAAACAACACCGTACTTCCCAATATGTCTCGCCGCAACTGGTTGAAACTGGCGGGTGTGGGCGCGACCGCGCTCAGCGCCTCGCCTTTCCTCTCGGCATGTGCACAGGACTCCGCCGTTGCTGACACAGCGGACGGCGCGAGCAGCGAGCTTGCAATTCTGTCGTCCAACGAAAACCCGTTCGGCCCCTCTCCGAAGGCGATTGAGGCGATGAAAGCTGAAGTGGCGAACATTTATCGCTATACTTACCCGTCCGTCATGGCGCTGACTGAGCAGATTGCGAAGCGCGAGAATGTGTCACCAGATCAGATTCTTATCACCAACGGCTCTCAGCCAATCCTCGGTCATTTCTCTGTCTGGGCGAACAGCAAGGACCTGACCATCCTCACCTCTGAACTTACCTATGAGGGTGTTCCGCGCGTGGCGGAAGCGTTCGGTTCGACCGTCGATTATTCTCCGGTGACCGCTGATCTGGACTTTGATCTCGACACCATCGCCGCGAAGGTGAAGCCAGGCACATGCGCTTACATCTGCAACCCGAACAACCCGACCGGCAAAATCATTGATCCGGCCAAACTCGATGCCTTTGTCGACACAGTTTCAGCTCAGGTGCCTGTGTTCATCGATGAAGCCTATCTCGACATTGCCGATGATTATGAAAAGCAGGTGATGACAAAATATGTCCGTATGGGTCGCCCGGTCATCGTCGCGCGGACCTTCTCTAAAATCTACGGTATGGCGGGCCAGCGCGTGGGATATGCCCTCATGCCTGCCGACATGATCAAAGAGTTTGCCTCATTCCAGCTTTTGTCCAACGTCAACAAGCTTGGCCTTGTCGCGGCGTCCGCTTCGCTCGACGATACCGCTCATTTCGAAGAGATGCGCGTCAAAATGAAGCTCGGCCGTGAGAAACTCATCGCTATGGCACGCGACATTGGCCGCCCGATCGCTGAAAACCCGCAAGGCAGCTTCATCTACATGGATACCGGCATGGCCGCTTCAGAGTTTGCTGCCAAAATGATGGATAAGGGCGTTCGTGTTGTGGGCTCCCGCTGGCAGGAGCGTCCTGAATGGTCGCGGATCTGCGTCGGTCTGCCTCACGAAATTGAGAAATGTCACGCGGCCGCGAAAGAGGTGCTGACCTCCATCTAAGCCCGCTGCCAGGCAACATATCCGAGAGCGTCCGGCCACGCCGGGCGCTCTTTCTATTTGCAATGATCGAGCGACTTTTTACGCCCGCCGAAAACTGCCCGATAGATCTTCGGGTGGCCCAAAGCGGCGATGACTAATCCAAAAAATGTACCGCTGATCAGCAGAAATCCGAACAGGGCTTGCATGTGGTGCTCCTTTCCACTGCCCTATTATATATATGGTGGCGCAGTCCCGATTTTGAAAGCAAAATCGGTTTCGGCCTCGCCTCACACTTGGTCTCTCACTGATTGTCCTGGCGGTCTCCTGCACCTGATCGAAAGCGATCAGTCAGCCAGAAAAGCACCGACATACCGACCCAACCTCCAAAAAATCCGGCTGTATTGAGGATGATGTCATCGACATCAAATGTTCGATGCGTGCAACCGATGATACCCCATATGCCGGTCAGTTGAGTCAGTTCCAGAAACAGCGAAGACACGAGGCCAATGGCGATCGGAACCAGAAAGTGCCGCTTCTTGAGAACACGCAAAAGGCATCCTGCCGGAAACAACATCCAGAAGTTCAGAAAGCTTCCGATCAGAAACGGAATAATCAGAACCCGGCCCTCGCGCACCAGAACCGACAGAAAATATTTGGCCGGCGCAACAAACTGAAACGGCTCGAGCCGGGGCGCGAGCCCCGGTGGAGGGTTCGCGCAGAATGCCGCGTAATCGTTCGGCAAGGGCATATTCGTCAGACACAACGGCCCCCAAACGCTCAGCCCGAGCAGAAAGAAAATCACAATTCGTCGCACATCAAAGGCGCGGCCGAACGCGCGGTGCAGCCCGAGCAAAACCGGAAACGCGACCAGAAAAACCAGCGGATAGGTCACAATCGCCAGCAATATGGTTGGCACGAATGTCGACACGCATATCCCCTGAAGCTGTCTTGCGTCGGGATAGCTTTAAAACCCGAAGCGCCCCCATTCGAAGCGGTTTATCTCCAGATCAGTTCAGAACCGCTTAAAATCGCCTCGGCGTCGTGAGTATATGCAGGCTTCCCCTTGGCAATGTGCATAGTCAGCCCCTCATGCAGCACTGTCTCGCTGCGCTTAAGCCCCTTACGCGCGGTGACCAGCACACGTTTTGCGGGTTCCCCCGGCGCAGAACGCACGGGAAGAACTTCAATCTGCCCCGATCGCGACACCAGATAGGCCAGAATTTCGCCCAGCATGCCTGCACGATGGATGAGCGTGATTCGCCCCTTTGGCTTTGCCACAAACAACATCGCCTTCAGCCAGTCCTTCAGCGGAACCTCAGCCATATAGGCGGCCTTGCGACCCTCATGTGGGGTCTGAATTTTCCCGGGCTCAAAATAAGGTGGGTTCGACATCACCTGATCAAACCGGTTCTCCAGATCGCCAGGCAGTGCTGCGATGTCTGCAGATACCAGCTCAACCCGGTCTGAAACTTGATTGGCCTCAACGCCCTTTTGCGCAAGCTCCAGGGATGGTGCGTGGCGGTCCAGTCCTGTAAGGCGCGCTTCATCCAATCGCCAGGCCGCCGGAAACAGTGCGCCGCCTGCTCCACACCCCATATCCAGAATTTGTTGGTCTGCGCGCTCTGGCAGGCTCGCGGCGAGCAGAATGGCATCCAGCCCAGCCCGATATCCTGCTTTCGGCTGGAAGATGCGAACCTGCTCATTGAGGAGCCAGTCCTCAGTGAAATCGCTCATGAAGACTCCGGCAGAATGTCCGACAACAACTGCCGCGCTCGCTCGGCCTGATCTGCATCCACGAGTATCCGGCGAGGAATTGCACCAATGGAACCTTCCATACCGCTCGTGAATTCATCTGCTATCGAGAAAACGATACCAGCCTCTTCAAACCGGGCACGGATCACAGAAATTTCAACAGGATTGTTTGTACGAAGAAGCTCTTCCAACTATTTGCCTTTCTAGATCAAATGGGCCAAAACCTCATTCTTCGCGGCTCACCCCGTCCACTTTGAGGTGACGGAATGACGCAATAGACAGTTCAGGACTTTTCCGACCTGTATAGTGCACTTTATGTCTGACCTAGACACAAAAAGGATCTGTCCCTTGGACGCAACGCCTCTCACCGTTCAAACCGAAAACGCCTTTCAGATTTTGTCAGGCCTGTTGGATGACGACGTCCAATCCGTCGAAAAGCTGCTCGAAGAGCGCGCGGCCAGCCCGGTTTCAGTCATTCCAAACCTTTCGGGTTATATCGTTTCAGCGGGCGGAAAGCGCCTGCGCCCTCTTATCACACTCGCCGCAGCGAAAGCCTGCCAGGCGAGCGAAATGAAACCCGTCCACTGCCTCGCGGCTGCGGTTGAGTTCATTCACACAGCGACCTTGCTTCACGACGATGTGGTCGACGAATCAGATCTCCGTCGTGGCAAACCGGCCGCGAAGAATGTCTGGGGCAATTCAGCCAGCATTCTCGTTGGTGACTTCCTTTTTGCACGTGCCTTCACCCTGATGGTGGAGACCGGTCGGCTCACCGTGCTCGATATTCTCTCCAACGCATCGAGTGTGATCGCCGAAGGTGAAGTTCACCAGCTTGCAGTGCAGGGACAGCTGGACCTGCCAACGGAAGATTATCTCAAAATTATCGAAGCCAAGACAGCTGCCCTGTTCGAAGCCGCAGCCGAATCAGGCGCGGTCTGTGCAGACGCGCCGAGCGAGCACGTTCGGGCCATGCGCGATTATGGCCGCAATCTCGGCCTCGCCTTCCAATTGGTGGACGATGCGCTCGACTATGGCGGCACAACATCCGTCATTGGTAAAACCGTTGGTGATGATTTCCGGGAATGCAAAATCACTCTGCCCGTCGTGATTGCTCGTCGCCGTGGAAGCGCTGAAGATCGCGAATTCTGGGACCGTGCGCTGAAGCCAGACACCCAGACCAGCGCTGATCTCACTCATGCCATCCACCTCATCCGGTCGACTGGCGCAGCGAAAGACACACTTGCCGAAGCGCGGTCTTATGTCGAAATCGCGAAAAAGGCGCTCAATCCGGTGCCGGCTTCAGAGTTCAAACAGGCGCTATGCGACCTTGCTGATTTCTGCGTTGATCGGGCTTATTGAGGCTAAACGGTCAAATAGCCGTATTTCAGCGCTGACCGGCGTATACGGCGGTGGATCACATACAAGATCGCCAGAAGAATGAAGAACCCCGCCATGGCTCCGCCGGGCGGGAAGAGAAGTGACATCCCACCGACCAGCACACCATGCATGGTGACCCAGGCAAACACCCAGGCCGTCAACGGGTGTGAAATCCCGGCTTTCAGCATGATCTGGTAGATGTGCTCAGTATGGGGCTGTAACAAATTCCGGCCGTGTTGATATCGCCAGATCAGCGTCAGCAGCACATCCGCCAGAAAGGCGATGAAAAACAGCGGCGCAATCCAGACCGATAATTCAAGCCGTGAAACGAACAACAGGACCAGCCCCGCCAGATAAAAGCCGACAAACAAGGCGCCGGAATCGCCGGTGAAGAGTTTGCCGCGACCATTCCAGAGCAAATGCCCCAAAAGCGCGCCCAGAAGGATGAGCGCAAACGCCATGATGTCATATTGATGGGTCACACAGGCCATAATCGCCAGCGCAAAGGCAATCACGGCCCCACTGCCCATCGCGAGACCATCCGAGCCATCCATGAAATTGACAGCGTTCGTCACAACAAACAGCCAGGCTGCTGAACCCAGCACCCCAATCAGAAAACCGGTCTCCAGTGTGTGACGCCCAAAATCAAAATGGCCAACCCGAATTCCGAACCAGGCCACACCGAGCGCGATAATCAGTTGGGCAAACATTTTTGGTAAAGCGGGTAAGGCGATGATGTCATCCCAGACACCCATCAAAAACATGTAGAGACCACCGGCCAAAAGCGCGATCTGCGCAAAACTGAACGCGTCGGGCAGAAGAAACATAGCGGCAAGCGTAAGCGGAGCGGACGCCAGAAAGATCGCAATTCCGCCAGAGGTTGGCATCGGAACGGCCTGGTTTTTACGCCCACCATCTGGATTGTCCCTTGGGCCATACCTGATCACCACCCACCCCAGAACCGCCGCCAGGATGAACGCAAGAGCCGAAAAACAAAGTGAAAGTATCAGGCCGTCCGGCATGGGTTCCTCATTCAAGAAGCTCGCTCTAAGCGTGTCTCGGTCGGAGGTCAAACCCGGCGAGACCAAAAAGCGTCGGCCTTGCAAACCAATTCGGGAAATCCTGTGAAATCGCCTTCGCAGCCTGCTCTGATTCCTCCGCGCTCAGGAAAAGACCAAAGCAGGTTGCCCCTGAGCCGGACATGGCGACATGGCGCACACCTTCACACCGGCTCAGCCGCCAAAGCGTCAGATCCACTTCAGGCACGAGTTTACGCGCGGCCTCTTGTAAATCATTCCTGTAGTTTTCAGAGAGCTCTGAAATCCAGTCCTCGACAACGCTTGCAGATGGCGGAGAGCATTCGGAAAAGCTTTTCTCGCCACTTAATTGATCAAACGCCTGAAAGACCGCCCCCGTTGGACAAGGTCGGCCCGAATTCACGATGACAGCGTTCAGGACCGGCGGCGCCGGGGTTACCGGCTCGATCCGGTCTCCGTCTCCGCGCATCAGAACTGGCTTTCCTGCAAGGCAAGCCGGAACATCCCCGCCCAGTGGGCGCGCAATATCCATCAGCTCTCCTTCGCTCAGCCGAAGGTCTAGCGCCCGGTTCAGCACGCGGAGGGTCGCGGCGGCGTCGGCCGACCCGCCACCAATGCCTGCAGCAATCGGCAAATGCTTTTCGAGTTCCAGCCGACCCGTGACGTCACGCTCGGTATTGCGGATAACCGCTTCTGCCGCCTGCATCACCAGATTATCTTGCGGGTCACCGAGTTCGGCCTCTCCAGCCCTCGGCCCTGAAACAATCAGACAGAGCGGCTCCGGCCCGGGCACGTAGCGAATGATGTCGGCCACGCGTTCATCGGCGAACACAACAAGGCTATCAAGCGGGTGGCGTCCGTCTGCGCGCGGCGGGCCAACATGAAGATAAAGATTGATCTTGGCCGGAGCGAATAAGGACAGCACGATACACGTCCTACAGCATCACTGCTTGGGTTTGCCGAAGGCTTCGTCGCCACCCGCCATGACAGGTTGCGGCGGAGTTTTCAGCCCTGATTCGAGCTTGGCTTGCAGCAGCGGTATCTGATCGCTCTCTGGCTCAAGCGCCAGCGCATGTCGCCATTGGAAGCGAGCCTCAATCTCCCGACCGACACGCCAATAAGCGTCACCAAGATGATCATTCAGGGTCGGATCATCCGGCGTCAATTCGACGGCACGTTCCAGATAGAGCACAGCCAGATCATATTGGCCGAGTTTGAAATACGCCCAGCCCAGACTGTCGACAATATAGCCCGAATTCGGCTTCAGAGAGACTGCTTCCTGAATAAGATCAAACGCCTTTTCGAGGTTCTCTCCGCGGTCGACCCAGGAATATCCGAGATAATTGAGCACTTGGGCCTGACGATCATCGATTTCGAGCGAACGCAACAGATCGATTTCCGCCGCGCCCCAATTGTCCAGCTCCTGATAGACAATGGCGCGCGCATAATAAGCTCGCCAGTCCTCGTCGCCATTCGCCTCGTCTTCTTTCACGACCCGATCGAACCATTGAAAGGCTTGTTCATATTGTTCGGTCGTCCGATACAGATCACCCAATTGCATCGCCAGATCGCGGTCACCGGTGCGATCATAAGCCTGCTGTGCGACGGCAATCGCTTCGTCTTTCCGATCGAGACGCAGCAAAGCCCAGGCGAGCTGGCCCTGTGATGCGGCATAAAACGGCGAGTCGACGCCAACTTCCTTCAAAACCTGAACCGCCTCTTCTCTGCGTTCAGAGAATTCCAGCGTATTCCCGAGCATGGTGCGGGCAATATCAAGCTCCGGGTCAAGTTTCAGAGCGAGATTGAAATAGACGCTCGCCACATCATCGCGGGTCTCCATGGCGAGTGCCGTCGCGAGGGCATACACGGAAACAGCCGCGCCTTCGCGAGCCGATAGCCGTTTCACTTCAATCGGGTCGCCCGCTTCCAGTCGTGCCGTCAACCATTCCACATTCGGATTAAGACCGATCTCTTCGCGGAACTGGCTTGTCACTTCGAGGGCTTTTTCAATTTCGCCCTTTGCCGCCAGCAAGCGCACATAATGTTCGCAGGCAATGGCAAGGCGCATGCGCTCATCCCAGACCGCCTCAAAGGTCTCAAGCGCCGCCTCATCCTGGCCCGACGACATCTGAATCAAGGCCAGCATGTAGAGAGACACGCCATCGAGCACATTGTCGCCAACCAGGCTTTCAATCAGATAATTCTCTGCGGCGTCCAGATCGCCCTCGCCCAGAGCTGCCCAAGCTGAAATCGACTTCGCCACAACGCGGTTGAACAGCCCAACATCGCCATGCGTCAGAATAAACTGCGCGTTCGCGTAATCGCCCTCATCCATTTCGGCGATGCCGAGGGTCAGCCTTGAGAGCGATGAGAGTTCGATCTGCTGCTTCTGTGCGCTCTGGGCCAGACGCACCGCCTCGTCCGCCTCACCTGCTAGCAGCAGGGAGAAAACTGCTCGTTCAAGCAGGATCGGATCTTCCGGCTCACGGGCCGAAGCGCGAACAAATGTTTCAGCTGCAAGCGCCGGATCATTCGTCAGCGACGCATATCGCCCGACAAGAAAATCGGAGTACTGATCCGCCTCAGCGGGCTTGGTATCGTGCACCCAATTCACATAAGTTGCGGACGGTGTGGTGCACGCAGCAAGCGCAAGACCGCTCACTGCAGCCATGATCAGGCGATTAAAAGCTTTCATGAGCCAACCCTGATGCAATCAGGCCTAAAATACAATTAGTTTTGTGACAGCAATGTCATGCAAATTCCGAAATACGCCCTCTGAAATCACTCAGAGGGCGTACGATGATTTACATGTTCGGATAAGCCGGACCGCCGCCACCTTCTGGTGTTTCCCAGTTGATGTTCTGGTTCGGATCTTTGATGTCACAGGTTTTGCAGTGAATGCAGTTCTGTGAGTTGATCTGGAAGGACTTCTCGCCATTCGCCTCTTCAACCCATTCATAAACACCCGCAGGGCAATACCGCGCAGATGGACCGTCAAACACGCCGAGCTCTGAGGTCTTCTGAAGCTCAGGGTCAAGAAGGCGCAAATGGCAGGGCTGATCTTCGCCGTGATAGGTGTTGGTGAAGGAGACGTTGGTCAGCTTGTCAAAGCTGATTTTGCCATCCGGTTTCGGATAATCGATCGGTTTGAATTTCGAGGCTGGCTTGAGAGACGCCGCGTCGGTTTTCGCATGCGACATTGTCCCCAGCGGAGACCAGCCAATCAGCGTGTTCAGCCACATCTCCACACCGCCAAAGGCCGTACCGAGTATGGTGCCAAAGCGCGACAGAAGCGGTTTTACGTTCCGAACCGTTTTCAGCTCTTTATAGACGCTGGAGCCCTCATAAGCGGCTTCATATTCAACCAGTTCGTCACCCGAACGACCCGCCTGAATTGCGTTGAAGGCTGCCTCAGCACCCATCATGCCGGTCAGGATCGCATTGTGAGAGCCTTTGATCCGCGGCACGTTCACGAAACCAGCAGAACAGCCGATCAGAGCGCCACCCGGGAAGGCCAGCTTAGGCACAGACTGCCATCCACCTTCTGTGATCGCCCGCGCACCATATGACACGCGCTTGCCGCCCTCGAGGAATTTCACAACCTCGGGATGGTGTTTCCACCGCTGAAACTCCTGATACGGCGCGATATACGGGTTTTCATAGTTCAGATGGACCACGAAACCGAGCGAAATGAACGGCTCGCCATTGTCGCGGAAATGATAGAGGAAGGATCCACCGCCGACATTGTTTGCCAGAGGCCAGCCGAGTGTGTGCTGGACATAGCCTTCTTTGAAGTTCTCTTCCGGAACTGACCAGAGTTCTTTGAGGCCAATGCCATATTTTTGCGGCTCACAGCCTTCGTCGAGATTGAACTTCGCGATGAGTTTCTTTGACAGCGAACCCCGCGTGCCTTCCGCGAACAGAACATACTTACCAAGCAACTCCATGCCCGGCTCATAATCCGCTTTGGGATTGCCTTCCGCATCAAGTCCGGCAACGCCGGCAATGACGCCGCGCACTTCATCATTCTCGCCATAGACGAGCTCAGACGCAGCAAAGCCGGGGAAGATTTCCACGCCCATATTCTCGGCTTCCTGCGCCAGAAAGCGCGTCACATTGCCGAGCGAGCCTGTGAAATTGCCATGGTTCTTCATGAAGCCCGGCATAGGCAGCAGAGAAATATCCAGAGACCCTTTCGGGCCGAGATAGATGAATTTGTCGTCAGTGACTTCCGTCTTCAGCGGACGATCATCGCGTGTCCGCCAATCAGGAATGAGCGTGTCGAGGCCAATCGGGTCGACAACCACACCAGAAAGAATGTGCGCGCCGATCTCGCCGCCTTTTTCAAGAACGATGACAGACAGTTCTTCGCCCTTTTCCTGGGCCAGCTGCATGACTCTGATCGCGGCCGACAGACCAGAAGGCCCGCCACCAATGATCAGCACGTCAACTTCCATAGATTCGCGTTCAACAGCGTCTGACGCCATTCTGTAATCTCCCGGTCAATTATGGATTGTTTCTCTGGTCCAGTTCAGCCCGATTGTCAAAAGCCCAATGCCCCTGAAACCCAAGGAATTTACCCGATATGTCTCATTTTTCGTCACATTCTGAAGAATTGGGCGAATAAGGTCGGGTCGTCACGCAGTCTGCACTTTCGAATTCATCGGCCAGCGCCCAAACTGTCCAGACAAACGCGAAGCCTTCACTTCAATTCTCAATTCGGTATGCCTGAGAAAAGTTCAGAAAATCAATTCATTCGGAAATAAGCTGCACATGCACCTGATTCAATTTCCGCTCACTTGCGCCCCCCTCAGGCTGGCGATAACTAACTTGATCCGCCATCTTACACCTTCTGTCTGACGAGCCCCAGCAATGCAAAACAGACTCAGCCTCGTTCAGATCCTTCGGTTCGTTGCCGCCTTTTTTGTGATGCTGACCCATATCCGGGGCACAGAACTTCTCCACGATAACGGGTCGTCGCTGCTGCCGTCATTTGTGGAAACGGCCGGATTTGCAGGCGTCGATCTGTTCTTCGTGATCTCGGGCTTTGTCATGAGCTATGTCACCACACGGCTGGATCCGGGCGCATCGTCAGCCGCGAAATTCATGGTTGCCCGGCTTGCGCGTATTTACCCGACCTGGTGGCTTTTTCTCGGCGCGTATTGCGCGCTCATGTTCATTATCTTTCGGGTCCCGTGGCACCCGTCGTCACTTCCCGACTCGGTTTCGGGCATTGAAGCACTTTTGAAGTCGGCCTTCCTCATCCCACAACTTCCGCTTCCGCTTTTGAATGTCGGATGGACGCTGATCCATGAACAATATTTTTATCTGGTGTTCGCCCTTCTGCTTGTTCTACCGAAAGCCTGGCGGCTTCCCGGCTTACTGATCTGGGCACTTTTACCACTGGCTGGCATAGTTTTCGGCCTGCAGTCCGCCTCTGCGAGCGGGGTACTGGAACTCGCCGTCCACAGCATGACGCTGGAATTCATCGCGGGCGCCGTCGCAGGCTGGCTGTTCACGCGAGAGATACGCCCCTTCCCCGCCATTCTGTTTGGGCTCGGTGTGGTCGGCTTCGCCGTGGTCGCGCTGCTATCAACTCCAGAAACCCTCTCGAACGACCGACCCATGCGCGTCGCCTTGCTCGTTCTGCCCTGCACCTTTCTTGTTTATGGCGCTGCAGGCCTGCAGGACAGGTTCAGAAACAATAAGCCGCTGTCCGAAGCTTCAATCCTCGGGGATTGGTCCTACACCCTATACCTCTGCCACCCGATCGTGATCATCGTTACGCGCCGCGTGTTTGAAGACATTCCGGGCACGCTTTCCCTTGGAAACTCCGGACTGATCGACAATGTCGCTTTCGTCACCGTCTGCATAACGGTCGCGGTAACGGTCGCTGCACTCACGCATTATTTGTTCGAAGCACCGCTCATTCGCTGGTTCAGGGCGCGTCTGGCGGCCCGGTCGAAAGAGAAGTCCGCAAGTGCTGCCATGACGCCGCCGCTATAGAATGTCATTTGCAATTCTGCACGTCATCTGGTGAGACTGCAGACAAGATATTCAGCCCGAGAGGCAAGGCGCGTGCAGCCGGACACGACAAATTTGAAAAAGCATTTTGATGCGCTCACCAATTGGTGGGAAGGAGCTGGCGTGCAAGTCGATCGCGCGCAATTCCAGCGCATGTTGAACGCACTGAACAAGGCACAGGCGGGCGCATCCGGACCTCAGACCGCTTCGTCAGCTACCCAACCGGCCCGTAGCAACATCAAACCCTCGGGCTTCGAAGCTGCAAAAGCCTTGGCAGCCAACATCCAATCTCTCGACCAATTGCGCGATGCGCTCACCCGGTTTGACGGCTGCGAACTGAAAGAAACCGCCAACACCACCGTGATCGCCGATGGTCAGGCCGACGCCGATATCATGGTCATCGGCGAAGGTCCGGGCCGGGACGAGGACATGCAGGGCAAACCCTTTGTCGGGCGTGCCGGACAATTGCTCGACCGCATGCTCGCCAGCATTGGCCTCTCCCGCGAGGAAAATGTCTACATCACCAACGTCAATTTCTGGCGACCACCGGGCAACAGGAATCCAAGCGACGAAGAGCTCGCTCTGTGTCGTCCCTTCGTCGACAAGCATATCAGCCTGATCAAACCGAAGCTCATCATCGCGGCTGGCGCCGTCTCGGCCAAGGCTCTCCTGGATACCTCTGATGGCATTATGCGCCTGCGAGGCAAGAAATTTGAGTTCGCTCTGCCCGGTCAGTCTGAGACCATTCCACTCTACCCTATCCTTCACCCGGCCTATTTACTGCGTCGTCCCGCTGAAAAAGCACGCGCCTGGGCTGATCTCCTGACAATCTCATCTGCGCTCGACACGCTCGGGATCGCGCCCCAAAAGCGCCCCTGAGCACGTCTGATCGTCAGAACCGGAGACGGTGATGCCTGCCCCCTTGTCCATCATCATTCCCACTCTGAATGCCGGTGAAGACCTCATTTCTTGTCTTCAGAGCCTCACGCCGGGCCTGCAAACGGGGCTTGTTCGCGAGCTCCTGATCGTCGATGGCGGCTCATCAGATAAAACCGTGCTCTACGCCTATGAGGCGGGCGCGCGCGTCATTTGTGGCGCTTCCGGACGGGGGCGGCAATTGCGTGCAGGTGCTGAGAATGCCCGTGGTGACTGGCTGCTATTCCTTCACGCTGATAGTTTCCTGGAGCAGAACTGGGCAGATGCACTGATCGGTCACATGCAGGCCGCACCAGAGCGCGCCGCCTATTTCCAGCTTGCCTATCGCAGTGATGCCTCTGAGGCACGCTGGCTTGAGGCCCGCGCCAATCGCCGGGCGAAGTGGTTTGGTCTTCCTTACGGCGATCAGGGATTATTCTTGTCTCGTTCGTTATACGAAGCCGTCGGCGGCTTCCCTGACCAGCCATTGATGGAAGACGTCGCCATCGTCCGCGCCCTGGGTAAATCCCGGCTCTCAGGCGTCACCGCTCGAGCCTTCACCTCAGCCGAAAAGTATGAACGCGATGGTTGGCGGAAGCGTGCTTATGCCAATGCCTGGCTTCTCACGCGCTATATGCTGGGCGCGTCTCCTGAAAAACTCGCTCAGAAATATCGTTGATCCAAATGCCACTGACCACGCTTTTCGTCTTCACAAAACCTAACCGGATCGGCCTGTCTAAAACACGCCTCGCGCGGGAGATCGGCCCGGTCGAAGCGGCGCGTATGAACGCCATGTCGACATCTCGCGTTATGAAATCCGTGGACGACGCTCGCTGGCAGACGGCGCTTTGCGTTGCGCCGGACCTTGCGACAGAAACCCGCGAGCCACTCTGGCCTTCGCAGCTTCCGCGACTGCCGCAAGGCCATGGCGACCTCGGCGACCGTTTGAGCCGCGCATATGAGCTCGCACCACCCGGAAATGTCCTGTTCGTCGGCACAGATATGCCTGACCTCAAACCACAAGACATCTGGACAGCCATCAAAGGGCTCAGACGCCATGACACCGTCATCGGTCCGGCAAATGATGGCGGTTTCTGGCTGATCGGCCTCAGAAAACGCGTTGGCAGCCGTGCGCCCTTCAACAATGTTCGCTGGTCCAGCGAACACACTCTGTCTGATGTTCTGAAAAACTGCGAAGGTCAGTCAGTCGGCCGGCTCAGCGAACGGACAGACCTCGATACGTCAGAGGATCTCACCTTCTGGCGGTCTCAGCACTCCAGCTCATGATGCTCGATCGCCGCTGCTTTACGGATAGCTGCAATCAATTCTTCAGGGCTGAACGGCTTGGGAACGAAAGCATCTGTGTCGCCACACTTCGAAATCGCCTTTTCGTCGGCTGACATGCCGACAATGCCAACATTGCGCCAGACATCCCGAATGAGACAGATCAATTCAGGGCCGGACATACCCGGCATGTTGATATCGGTCAGGACAACGTCGACCTGATCATAGCTTAGCCGCTTAATTGCCTCTTCTCCGGTCTGAAAACTAGAGACCCGATAGCCATAGGCAGAAAGCACCTGAGATGCGATCTTGCAGGTCACCTTACTGTCGTCAATCACCACGACGTGCTTGCGGGGCTCGCCGGTTTTCTTGATAGCCTGGACATCGGCCAGCACAGAAGCAACATCCGAACGCCCGAACGGCTTTTTCAGGACCAGATGCGCACCCTGCTCGCGCGCTTCGGCCAAAACGGAAAAATCGTTCGTGTCATTTGCCGTCATCATGACAAGGCAAAGGCTGGGCCAGCGCCGCTTCAGCGCATCAATCAGCTGCAGCCCGTTAACGTCGCCGAGATGGACATCGATCAGCGCGCCGTCAACGTCCAGATCAAACAGATGCGGCGAATAGGAAAGATCCTTCGCAGTCGTGATAACTTCCACCTTCGCGCCTTCATGCTCGAACATTTGCCGAATAAATTTTGCCTGTGTCAGGCTATCTTCCATTATCAGAATGTTCAGTGCTTTTTGCGCCACTGGAACCCGTCTCCCGCCACGATGCGTGGCCAAATTCCCAAATTATTATGGCGTCACACTACACTTAGCAGATTGAATTTCCGTGAACGAACAGAGGCAATTTGCCTTTAAGACTGCAGATTACTTCAATGAGTCCCCAACTTAATTTCGTGTCAAATTCACATTATATGTTCTTGTTTTGTTCCTATTCGTTTGCTAAACCTGCCATTCATGAGATCCGAACAGAAACTTCCACGATCGGGCCGTATCAACGCCCGCGACCTTAACACGCTGACACCGGGGGCGGCTCGAAAGGGACGCGGTGCTGTGTCGAATCCTGACGGTCGGTTTGAAATTCATAAAACCAGCGAATTCGACGATGGCTGGGAGAACGGTTTCGATGGCCTCGACAAGGCAAGCGAAGCCAGCTGGCACAGAGAGACCGCCAAGAGCATTATCACGCGAAATCAATCGCCGGATATCTCCTTTGACCGCTCCATCAATCCCTATCGGGGCTGTGAGCATGGCTGCATTTATTGCTTTGCCCGACCGTCTCACGCCTATCTGGGACATTCGGCGGGCGTTGATTTCGAACGCCAGCTCTATTTCAAACAGAATGCGATCAGCCTTCTCAAAAAGGAAATGTCATCGCGTAATTATGTTCCCAGCCCTATTGCGCTTGGAGTGAATACCGATGCCTATCAGCCTGAAGAGCGCCGTTTGCGGCTGACCAGAGGCCTGATTGAAGTTCTGGCCGAGTTTCACCACCCCGTCACCATGATCACAAAGTCAGGACTGATCCGTCGAGACATAGACCTGCTCGCACCCATGGCGGAGCTGGGGCTCGCCCGCGTCGCAATCTCTCTCACAACGCTTCAACCAGACCTCGCCCGAAAGATGGAGCCACGCGCTGCATCCCCTGCCCTGCGGCTAAAAACGATCGAAGCTCTCAGCTCAGCGGGCATTCCAACAGCCATTATGACCGCGCCGCTCATACCAGGATTGAACGATATGGAAATCGAAGCGCTGCTGGAGGCGGGACGTAATGCAGGTGCCGAACGGGCGGGTTATGTCCTTTTGCGTCTGCCTCATGATCTGAAAGATATATTCCAGGAATGGCTGATCCGTCATTACCCGGACCGCGCCCAGCGCGTGATCAACACATTGCGCGAAATGCGCGGTGGCCTCGACTATGATGCAGATTGGCAAAAACGTCAAAAAGGCGAAGGTCCCATGGCAAAGCTGATCGCCTCCCGGTTTCACAAGGCCGCCGCACGGCTTGGATACGACCAGTCGAAAACCCCGCTGAGAGTCGATTTATTCCGCAAGCCGGAGCCAGATAGTCGGCAAACCTCTTTTAATTTTTGACTCAAAAAAAGAATCGGACAGCCGAAGTCTGATTCGTGGTAAGACATTGTTCATCAAATCACGGCGGTTTGGTCACTTAACTGGCTTTCTAAAGGGATCATCAGAATGGATGCTCTGGAAAACGTGATCATCAAAGGCGACTGTGTGGACGTCATGAATCGTCTGCCTGAAAATTCAGTCGACATGATTTTTGCCGACCCGCCCTATAACCTTCAGCTGGGCGGTGATCTGACCCGACCTGATAATTCTGAGGTAAACGGCGTCACCGATGCCTGGGATCAATTCGACAGTTTTGATGCCTATGATCTGTTTACCCATGAATGGCTGGCAGCGTGCAGACGTGTTCTCAAAGATACCGGCGCAATCTGGGTGATTGGCAGCTATCACAATATTTTCCGGGTTGGCGCGATCCTTCAGGATGCCGGCTTTTGGATCATGAATGATGTGATCTGGCGCAAGACCAACCCAATGCCGAATTTCAAAGGTACACGCTTCCAGAACGCACATGAAACGCTGATCTGGGCGACGAAACATCCAAATCAGAAGCCGTACACCTTCAATTATGATGCGCTGAAGGCCTTTAACGACGATCTCCAGATGCGCTCTGACTGGACCATTCCGATCTGCACAGGTCAGGAACGCCTGAAAGGCGATGACGGAAAAAAAGCGCACCCGACTCAAAAACCTGAAGCGCTGTTGCATCGTGTATTGCTCGCGACCAGCAAGGAAAATGATCTGATCCTCGATCCATTTTCCGGCACGGGCACGACAGCCGCAGTCTCGAAAGCGCTGGGCCGCCGTTTTATCGGCATTGAGCAGGATGACAGCTATATCCGCTATTCACGCGAGCGGCTTGAGCGCGTCGAGCCTTATGGCGATGACGATCTGAAAACCGTCACCAGCAAAAAAGCCGAACCACGTGTTCCGTTCGGCGCTTTGATTGAAAACGGCTATCTTCGCCCCGGTGATCGTCTTTTTTCTGCCTCCCGACGTCATGAAGCCCGTGTACGAATCGACGGAAGTCTGACAAACGGGCGCGAAGTTGGCTCGATCCACAGGCTTGGTGCGCATGTTCAGCGTGCAAATGCGTGTAATGGCTGGACTTTCTGGCATTATGAGACCGGAAAAGGCCTTGAGCCTATCGACATTCTGCGAAGAAAATTCCGAAGTCAGATGGGACTCGGTTGAACAATCGCTTTTTGACGCTTACCTTTGTGTATAGCTGGAAGGGTGATGCCGATTCGGTTTGACACGGAGGGCCCATGACACGGCTTATAAACTTGTATGCGCTGGATTATTGGTACGAATCCGACGCTGAGGATCCCGACGGAGCCTATACTCTGATCGGTGATGAAAAAGGCGACTATGTCATCGCCGCAGATGGCACTCTGACCTTTGAAGAAATATGGGAACTTGCAGAGACCCATAACGAACAGGTCAAAGCCGAACTTCAGAACGGCTAAATCAGTTTCGGATCCTCGTCTTCGGTTTTCAGATAAAGACCGATGATTTTCTGAAACACGCTGGGGAAACCAGCCTTCTTCCAATCTTTGATCGGAACCCATACAGGGTTCTGAACGTCCGCATCGTCCGCGATAACGGCATCTAGCGTCAGGCTGAAATGCGTGAACACGTGCTGGATCGATCCAATCGGCGTGCCACTTGCCGGATCACTGGCCAACTTATCTGAATTTGTTGTCCATTCCGTTGTTGGCAGCCCCAGCATACCCGCAAGCAATCCTGTATCCGGACGCTTTTCGGCCAGCAATCTACCATCCCGGACAACAATATAGGCCGTGCCTCTTCTTTTTGGCTTCTGTGTTTTGGCCGCTTTCACGGGAAAACTTCCCTGCGTATCCTTAAGTCTCGCCACGCACGCCTCGGCCACCGGACATGTCATGCAGCTAGGTGATCTCGGTGTGCAGATTGTTGCGCCAAGATCCATCATGGCCTGAGCAAAATCGCCCGGCCGATCACGCGGCACCCATTCCTCGACGATCGCTTTGATATCCTTTTTGATACTCGGTAGCGGTGCAGCAATCGCGTGAAACCGCGTCACCACACGTTCGACATTGCCATCGACTGCCGCGACGGGCTCATCAAAGGCAATCGCCGCGATCGCCCCGGATGTATAGGGTCCAATCCCCGGCAATTTCTGTAAATCTTGCGCGGCTTCGGGAAACCCTCCCATCTCTGAGACCAGCTGCGCGCAGGCATGAAGATTGCGCGCCCGCGAATAATAGCCAAGCCCCGCCCAGGCCGCCATGATCTCATCACGGTCAGCCGCCGCCAGCTCATGCACATTGCGCCAGCGGCGCGTAAACTCGAGGAAATAGCGCGTTGCGTGAGGTATAGTCGTTTGCTGCAGCATGATTTCGGAGAGCCAGACACGATACGGGTCCGGTTTCATCCCGGACTTCCGCAGTTCTGGTGACACGCGCCAGGGTAAGTCGCGTGCGTGCTCATCATACCAGTGCAAAATTTGCGAACTGAACGACTCAGTATGTGGATAAGTTTCCAGCATTTGTGAAAGGAACGCTCTTTCTGCTTGAATTTGCCAGCTCTGCCATGAGACAATTTACCATGTCCAGACAGCCCGATGCTCCTGAACCTAAGCCTCTCAACGCCTTCGACGAATCCGAGGCGCTGGCAAGGCTGTCCAGACACCGCGCCAAACCCGTCATGCCTGCCGGGCAACGCCTTCACTCAAAAATCGCGCCTCTGGTTCGCAAGTTTGAAGGCAAGGGCACACCCGGCCTGCCGCACCTCAAGCGCCGCTGGACGGAACTGGCTGGCGAGCGCCTGGCAAAACTCTCAACACCGATCAAGCTCAGCGGTCCGGCAGAGGCGCGCATTCTTACACTGGAAATTCTTCCCGCCGCCTCGCCACTATTCCAGCATCAGGGCGAGTTTCTGAAACAGCACCTCTCCATGGCGATTGGCGGAAAGATCGTCGACATAAAGCTGAAGCAGAAAGTCTCGACACGCCCTGCTGATGGCAAACCTGCCGCCAGACCACTCACCATCCAGGAACGCGAAGCGATCACGAACGAGTTGAAGCACATTAAAAATCCGAAATTAGCCGCCGCTCTGTTGGCGTTCGGCGAAGCCATATATACACATAATCGCTGAATGCGCTTATGAGCGCCCAATCCGAATGTCTGAACGGAAGTCTGTTATGAAATTTTCGACACTGGTTTTCTCGGCGCTGGCCACTGTATCTCTTGCCGCGTGTGGATCTGGCAACAGCGGAGGCGGCGGCAGCTCTTCGGGCGCCTCTGTAGAGGGCACAGCATATGGCGATATGTCCATGGGCCGGGATGATGCCCCCGTGACGATCATCGAATATGCGTCCGTCACCTGTTCGCACTGCGCAACTTTCCACAATACGGTGGAACCTGCGCTGAAGGAACGGATCGACGCCGGCGATGTGAAATTCATCTTCCGCGAATTCCCGACACCGCCTCAGGATGTCGCCATTGCAGGCTTCATGATCGCCAGGTGCGCCGGTGAAGACAAATATTTCGACGTGATTGGTGAGCTGTTCGAGAGCCAGGACAAGATGATTCAGGCCGCGCGCACACGATCTGTAGAAGCGTATCTGATGGCCATTGCGTCCAAGCATGGCCTGTCAGAACAGGAGTTTCAGGTCTGCACGCGTGATGAAGAACTCTATGATACCATTGATGAATTTGTTCAGGGTGGCCTTGCCATGGGTGTGAACGCAACGCCATCTCTCTTCCTCAATGGGGAGCGGATGGGTCGTGAAGCTCAGGACCCGGCTGGCATGATGGCCGCAATCGACGCTGCCATGGGCATTGAGCCTTCGCCAGAATCAGCGGAATCAGAAGACTCGTCAGCGGCAGAATAGCCGGAATTCATGGGGTCCTGATTGCAAATCACAGAGATCAAAATTGCGGGATTCAAATCCTTCGTAGATCCTGTGACGTTCTATGTCGAACCAGGTCTCACTGGCATTGTGGGCCCCAATGGCTGCGGAAAGTCCAATCTTCTCGAATCGCTCCGATGGGTGATGGGTGCGAGTTCAGCTCGCGCCATGCGTGGCGGAGAGATGGATGATCTCATCTTCTCCGGAACCGCCAAACGTCCGGCACGCGAAACGGCTGAAGTCACGCTCGTTCTCGACAATTCGTCTCGGCGGGCCCCTCCGGAATTCAACGATGAAGACCGGCTGGAAGTCACGCGTAAGCTGCGCCGCGGTGTTGGCTCGACCTATAAAATCAATGGCCGCACGGTTCGCGGCAAAGATATTCAGCTGATCTTTGCGGATGCCTCCACCGGCGCAAACTCACCGGCTCTTGTCCGTCAGGGACAGATCAGCGAGCTGATTGGTTCCAAACCACAAAACCGGCGTCGTCTGCTCGAAGAAGCCGCCGGAATTGCCGGTCTGAACACGCGCCGCCATGAAGCTGAACTCAAACTTCGCGGCGCTGAAACCAATCTTGAGCGCCTGTCTGATCTCTCATCGGAAGTGGAACGCCAGCTGGAAAGCCTGAAACGCCAGGCGCGCAAAGCGAAGAAACATAGGGCGCTGTCTGAGCAGATCACCGCGATCGAAGCCCTGACCACACACCGGAAATGGCTGGCGGCTGAAGAGGCCGTCAAGAATACGCACGAAGCGCTGACCGAAGCCCGCAACAGCGTTGAAAAACTGACGCTTGAAGATGCGATGGCAGAACGCAAGGCGCTCGAGGCGCGCGAGACGATTGCGCCTCTGCGAGATGCCGAAACCGAAGCCTCAGGCCGGGTTGGTCAGGCCAAAGTACGCATGACCGAGCTTCAGGGCGAGAAGCGCGCTGTCGAGGCCGCGATCGAACGGCACTCGACCGATATGCGCCGACTGGTCTCAGATATCGAACGCGAGCAGTCACTCGTCGAAGATGCTGAATCCCGCCTTGCGGACGCTCGTCAGTCGCTGGAAAATCTGCCTAGCCTCGATCCTGCCGCGTTTGAGCGGGATCAGATGGAGGCACAGGCGCGGCTTCAGATGATCCAGAAGGATATTTCTGACGCCGAGCAGACCGCGCAGGAAAAAACAGAAACGCTGGCACGGTTGCGCGCTGAACGCGAAGCTGCCGAGCGCAATCGCCGCGAACTCACCCAGCGCCTGAACCAATACACGCTCAAGCTGACCCAGCTGGAAGGTGAGTTGGGACGCCTGCCAGATGTCGCTGCACTTGAGCAAAAACTCACCCATGCGAGACAGGCGCTGTCCGAAAGCGAATCCAGCCTTGAGGATACAGCCGCTTCGATCACTGAACTGGAACAAACCGTTCAAACGGTGCGTAAGGAAGAAGACGAGGCCGACGAACCGCATCGCACAGCCGACACCGCCCATCGTAGCCTGACCGCAGAGATTTCCGGTCTCGAACGTCTGCTTCGCAAATCGGAAAAATCCTCCGCTCCGCCGGTTATGGATGCACTGTCACCCCAGCCAGGCTTTGAACGCGCCCTCGCCGCAGCGCTGGGCGATGATCTGAACGCCCCAACCGACCCGTCCGCACCGGCCTATTGGGGCGGCGCAGCCACCGGAACGGACCCGAGTTTTCCTGCGGGCGTGACGCCGCTGAACACTGTGTGCGAAGCACCGGGTGAGCTTGGCCGACGTCTCGCACAATGCGGTGTCGTAGAAACTGATGCTGATGCCGGACAATTCGCAACAAGCCTTCAGGTTGGTCAGCGTCTTGTTTCCAAATCTGGTGGCCTCTGGCGCTGGGATGGCTATGTCCGCAAATCAGATGCGCCGCTGTCTCAGGCCGAACAGCTCGAACAACGTAATCGTCTGGATGCATGCCGCACGGAGCTTCCGGACATCGAAGCGAAACTCGAAGCCGCGCGACGCATCAAATCCGAACTTGAGCAGCGTCGCCGCGCTGCTGAATCCGAACTTCGCGATCTGCGCGCTCATGCGCCACGCCTGCAAAAAGCCAGAAACGATGCCAGCTCTGCGGTCTTCCGCGCAGAGCAGGAGCTGGAGCGCGCAAGTCTCAAGCAGGAAACACTCGCCAACTCCGTCGACGAAGCGCGTCAACAGCGCGATGAAGCACAGTCTGCGGTCGACGCTGCCGCGCAGACAGAAACAGCTTCTGAAGAAGAGGCTCTTCAGGCTGAACTCGCCAAAATGCGCCATCAGATCTCGGATCTTCGCACTCAGGAAGGAACGGCTAAGGCCAATCTGTCTGACCTTCAACGCAATCGTGACCGGATTGAAGGCCGTAAGCGCGCGCTGGAAAAAGAAATTGCTGACTGGACCCGTCGTCAGGCTCAATCAGGTGACCGGATTGCGGAACTCAGCAAATCGCGAACCGACGCGCGCACGCAACTCGACAATTTGGAAGGGAAGCCGGAAGAGGTCGACGACCAGATCGAGACTCTTTCGGGGGACCTGACCCGTTTGGAAGCACATCGCCAATCGGCCGCAGACGCTCATGCCGAGGCCGAGAAACAGGCGCGTGAAACCGAAGCAGCAGCCCGGGCCGCAAAGGATGCCGCCAGCAAAGCACGAGAGTCGACGGCAAGTCTCAATGTGATGCTGGAATCCACGAAAGAGCGACTGAACGACTCAATCGAACTTGCCAGCACCCAATTCGGGCGCCAACCGCAAGGGCTGCTCGCCATCGCAGAAGCAACGCTCGACGAGGAATGGTTCGAGAAAAACCAGAAAGAGCTCGATCAGGAGCTGATGGGTTTCAAACACGAGCTCGCCTCACTCGGCTCCGTCAACCAAGACGCCGAAAAAGACGCTGAAGAAATGAGTGAACGTCTGGGAACTCAGGCTGAAGAGAAGGCTGACCTCACCGCGGCAATTGCCAAACTGCGCGAAGGTGTCGATGCCCTCAATGATGAGGGGCGCGAACGTCTGCTTGCGGCCTTCGAAACGGTGAATGAGCACTTCCAGAGCCTGTTCACCGCACTGTTCAACGGCGGTCAGGCAGAACTCAAGCTCGTCGATGCCGATGACCCGCTTATGTCTGGTCTTGAGATCTTTGCGCAGCCACCTGGCAAAAAAGTGACCTCGCTCAATCTGATGTCGGGTGGTGAGCAGGCCTTGACTGCAACGGCCTTGATATTTGCCGTATTCCTCTCCAATCCAGCCCCGATCTGTGTGTTGGACGAGGTCGATGCACCGCTCGACGACGTGAATGTCGATCGTTTCTGCAGAATGCTCGATGAAATGCGTCGGCGGACCGAAACGCGATTCGTCGCTATCACGCACAATCCAGTTACGATGTCCCGTATGGACCGCTTGTTCGGTGTCACCATGCAGGAACAGGGTGTTTCCCGCATCGTTTCGGTCGATTTGGGCACTGCCGAACAACTTGTCGCAGCAGAATAGTTTCAAGAAGTTTTTCAAACCCTTTAAATACAAGGCACTAACAAGCACTCACCCTGCTTGACTTCGCAGGTGCACATAGCTAGCTTCCGCGCGACTTCGGTCACAGCAATCTCGAACTGTCATGGGGCCTCATGGCGCATCCTCAGCCTGAAAAAGACGACCTGTCCGCACGCATCAGTGCAGCTCAGGCGCGAATGGCTGAACGCTCCAAACCCCGCGCAGGATCTTCCGCAACATCAGGCTATGGTGTTGGCATGAAGATGGTCTTCGACCTCATCGGAGGTGTGATAGTCGGGTTGTTGTTCGGGTTGGCATTTGACCATGTGTTCGGGACTCGTCCCTGGGGATTATTGGTTCTGCTTGGATTTGGTCTCGCTGCAGGCCTCAGATTGATGTTGCGAACTGCTCAACAGCAGGCTAAGCGCATCAACGAAGAAATGAGCGGTTCGACAAAAGACGTCGCGCCGGGTGAACAGGAATAGGAAGAGACATGTTTGGTCAGATGGCAATCGACCCCATGCATCAGTTCCAGATTGATGAGTATTTCAACATCGATCTTGGTGGCTTTGACATTTCCTTCACATCGGCAAGTCTTGCCTTTGTTGTTGTGCTCGCGGTCATTTTCCTGATTTTGACTATGGCGGCGTCAAAAGCCAAAATCGTTCCAAGCCGCATTCAGTCTGTCGGCGAACTTGGCTATGAGTTCATCGCCAATACCGTTCGCGACACGATTGGCGAAGATGGCATGAAGTTCTTCCCGTTCGTTTTCACGCTGTTCTTGCTCATCTTCGGCATCAACATGCTCGGCATGATCCCGTATTTCGAGACACCAACAGCTCAGATTGTTGTTACAGTCGCCCTGGCGCTGCTCGTCTTCCTGACCGTCATTATCTACGGCCTCATTCGTAACGGCATTGGCTTCCTCAAGCTGTTCGTACCATCGGGCGCTCCATGGCCACTGCTGATCCTGCTTATACCGCTGGAAATCATCTCTTTCTTTGTCCGTCCGGTTACCCTTTCACTTCGTCTGTTCGGTAACATTCTGGCCGGTCACATCGTTCTGAAACTGTTCATCAGCTTCACCGTTGCCCTGCTGGGTCTTGCCAGCGTGCTGTCGGTTGTCTCCGTCGCAACGTTTGGCCTGGCACTCGCCTTCACTGCGCTCGAGTTCCTGGTCGCATTCTTGCAGGCCTACATTTTCACAGTTCTAACCTGCGTCTATCTGAATGACGCGTTCCATCCATCACACTAAGTCCTGAAATTGATCAAATGCCTGAAAGGGTACTTGACCAAACAGGCAGAGTAGTTTTCACGAGCATCAGTTCCACAAGGGGAGTACCACAATGGAAAGCTTGAAGTATATCGGAGCAGGTCTGGCCACACTCGGCATGCTGGGCGCAGCACTCGGCGTTGGCAACATCTTCTCCAGCTTCCTGGACGCAGCAATGCGCAACCCATCTGCAGCACCACAACAGCAAACAAACCTGTTCATCGGCTTCGCTCTGGTCGAGGCTCTCGGCATCCTGTCGTTCGTTATTGGTATTCTGGCGATCCTCGCCATCTAACCATAATGCGAATTTGATCTGTCGGGCCGCAATCGAAACTGGCCCGACGGGGCGCGACACAAGGTAATTCCGCGATGGCTTCCGAAACAACCGGAACAGAACATATCAGTGAGGGTGCGCACGCTGCGGGCTCTATCGCTGAGAAGTTCCCTCCATTCGACGCTTCGACGTTTACATCCCAGCTGTTCTGGCTGGCGATTACGTTTATTCTTCTCTACGTTTTTCTCTCACGCATCTTCCTGCCAAAAATCGGGAATGTGATTGAAGAGCGTAAAGGCAAGATTGCATCTGACATTGACGATGCAGCACGCATGAAGGCTGAAGCGGATGAGTCACTTGTCACTGCTGATAAACAACTGGCGGCAGCTCGTGCTGAAGCCCGTGCCAAGGCCGACAAGACCCGCGGTGAAATTGACGCCAAGATTTCTGAAGCCTCAGCTGCCAAGGCAGCGGAGCTGGACGAAAAACTGGCTGAAGCCGAAGTTCGCATCGGTCAGTTGAAGGCAAGCGCAATGTCGAATGTTTCCGACATTGCCACGCAGACGACCTCTGCCATTCTCGCCCAACTCGGAACGACTGCGTCAGATGCGGACATCGCCGCAGCGGTCAAAAAGTCCGTCGACGAGGTGGTGGCATGAAAAACTCCGTCAAACTTCTGATCCTTCCTGCTATGGCGCTTGCCGCCTCCCCTGCAGCACTCGCTGCCGAAGGCGAGCCATGGTATTTCAACACGACGCACTGGACCTTCCTGTCGCTGGTCGTTTTCCTGCTGATCATCACCTTCCTTGGTGCCTTCAAGGCTATCGGAAAGATGCTCGACAACCGCTCTGATGAGATTCAGCGCGAACTGGACTACGCCAAGCAGCTTCGCGAAGAGGCTTCCGGGCTCCTCAAAGAGGCCGAACGCAAGCAACAGGAAGCCTCCGAGCAGGCTGATGCTATCGTGGCTCAGGCTGAAAGCGATGCCAAAGCTCTGTTCGTGAAGGCAGAGAAAGACCTGGCAAGCATGGTCGAGCGCCGCGAAGCTCAGGTTGAAGCCCGCATCTCGCGTGCTGAAGACGATGCTCTGCAGGCCGTGAAACAGATTGCTGCTGATGCGGCCACCAAGGCTGCAGCCGACATTGCTCGCGCTGAAGCCGACAAAACCAATGGCAGCTCCGCATTCAGTTCAGCACTCGGACAAATCAAATCGTCTCTCTGAGACGAAGATCTGACTGAAACTCAAATCAAAAGACCGTCCTCACCCTAAGGACGGTCTTTTTTTGTACCGCGTCTTGCCCCCGCCTGACAAAGTCCAGACACGGACCCCGCACTGGCCCGGCTTGCCCTCTCCAGGAAGGACGATCAAATGTCAGATATCGAACTCTCAAAGGCGCAACGCGACCGGCTGATTAGTCAGTTGCAGGACTATTTTGAAGCCGAGCTGGATCATGATCTCGGTAGCTTCGAAGCAGGCTTCCTTCTGGACTTCATCGCCAGGGAATTTGGTTCAATCTTCTATAATCAGGGGCTCTATGACGCCCAGTCTGCTTTATCTCAGAAGGTGGACGCCCTGAGTGAAGCGATCCTGTCGCTTGAGAAACGCGGCGGCTGATCTGTTATTTGTGATAGTCGCCAAAGATCAGCTTCAGCAACCAGTCTGGAGCAAAGCGTTCCAGCTTTGGATATTTGGCCAGCATGGATTGAAGCCAGCGACGCCCCCACACCGCATTCCGGGCCAGCAGAACGACACCCAGAATAACAATCGGCAGTCCCACAGGGATAATTGGCGTCAGAAACGCGATGACGACACCAATCGGAATGAGGATCGCGCCGAGCAATGCCAGCGTTGCACGGATCAGACGCGTCAGCCCTTGCTGGACAATAGATCCGGACGCTCCCGGATTACGGGCGCCTTCTTCCGGAGCTTTGTTTTCAGGGGGACTATTCTGAAGCATGCTGAGCATATGGGCCGAATTTCGAGTGAACACAATTATCGAGATAAGATATGTGATGAGTATTTTTACAGATTAATGTCTGAATTAGGTTATCACAGTGACGATAATTTTTTCGGGGACGTTTATGCGGCTGGATCTGATACAGGTATTACGGGCAGTGGCCGCTTATCTCGTCGTGTTTTTTCACCTTCATGAATTGGAACGCAGCGGGATCGAAATGGCCGGCGGCCAGGAAGCTGGGCTGATAGGAGGTGCCTTCAAGAATGGTTGGCTGGGCGTCGATCTGTTCTTCGTCATCTCCGGCTTCATCATGGTCTATGTAACCCATTCACGGGCGCCTGGCCTTTCAACCATTAAAGATTTTCTGCTCGCGCGCGTGTTTCGTATCTATCCGGTGTGGTGGCTCTTCATGGGTCTTATGGCCGCTTATTATTTCTTTGCTCATGGCGCACCATTCGATGCAGCGATCGTGGAGCGTATGGGAAACAATGAGACCACGCACATTATCAGCTCCATCCTGCTCATCCCTCAGCTGAACTTCCCCATTCTCAGTGTCGGCTGGACTCTGGTTCATGAGGTCTGGTTTTATATCGTATTCAGCCTGCTGCTGCTTCTGCCACGAAAGTTTTTGTGGGTCGGTCTTTTGGGGTGGGCCATTATGGTGGCTGCGGGCTCGCTCGCAGGGTTCTCCAGCCATCATGCTACCGATTATCTGAAACTGGCGACATCGCCCCTCACCCTCGAATTTATTGCTGGTGCGGCCATGGCGCTGGCATTCGTGAATGGCATCCGGGCTTACGCGGCATTGGCAAGCGGATTGGGTGCCGCAGGACTGGCTCTGATTTTGGCATTTCATCCAATCCATAGTCCATTCACGCTTGAATGGGGGCGAGTGCTCGTCGCCACCCTACCCTGTGCGTTGCTGGTCTATGCCGCAGCCTGTTCAAGCGAACGGGTTAAGGGCCCCGTCTACGCTGTCTTACGAGCACTGGGTGACTGGTCGTTCTCGCTCTATCTCTGCCATATCATGGCCATGGCCGCCGTACGGATCATTCTTCCGATCGTCGCAAACCAGGGAGAGGCCGTTCTGGGGCTTCCAACAGGTTCACTCGATGTGTTCCGCCTCGGCACGCCTGGCATTCTGGACAATATCGTATTTATCTTCACGGCCCTTATTGCAGCAACATGTGTCGCCGGGCTCTCCTTCCATCTGTTCGAACGTCCTGTTCTGAAGTTTCTGAACGCCCGATTCCGCAAGCGACAGCCGGACAAGGAAAAGGCGCGGCTTGCCGAAACAACCGCGCCCTGACCTGACATAGCTGAAAAGCCCTATTCGGCGGCAATCTGCTCCGGTGCAGGCGGCGTCCACTTCAGAACCGGCTTACGCGCGGCCTGAGTTTCATCCAGTCGTCGCATTGGCGCAAGATATGGCGCATTTTTCAGGCTGTCATCTCCCTGCGCCGCCTTGCGCGCGACAGATTCCAGCGCATTGCAGAACCTGTCGAGCTCCGCCTTGCTTTCTGTTTCCGTTGGCTCGATCAGCATGGCCCCATGAACGACCAGCGGGAAATACATGGTCATCGGATGATAGCCCTCATCGAT